>Ga0183260_10000061_pt1 | contig 72343 bp, 72 predicted proteins | sample AntDrymUQ4972206_2_FD_129768 | JGI IMG/M metagenome (GOLD analysis project Ga0183260, IMG submission 129768) | Polar desert sand microbial communities from Dry Valleys, Antarctica - metaG UQ497 (22.06) (version 2) (version 2) | ecosystem: Environmental > Terrestrial > Soil > Desert | place...
CACCACCTCCACCGCAGCCACCACCTCCACCGCAGCCACCACCTCCACCGCAGCCACCACCTCCACCGCAGCCACCACCTCCACCGCAGCCACCACCTCCTCCGTCAGAGGAGGTGCCGACTGCCGTTTGGACGCCACCTCCGCTCCCGCGGTCTTATCCACCTCCTCCGCCGCCCAGTGCTTTGCGCGAACGGTGGGAGGGGCTGGGCCGGCCCGGACGGATCGGCGTGGTTGCCGGAGCGGTGGTCCTCTTCCTGCTCATCGTGGGCACCATTGGCTCGGCGACCGAGGACGACACGAGAACCACCTCGACAACGACCACGAGCACCTCGCCAACAACGACAAGCACTCTCATCACGACGACAACGGCGCCGCGAACAACCGCGCCTCCACGGACGACCGCCCCTCCACTGACGACCACCCCTCCCGCCACATCCGCCCCGCGGGCCACCAGCCCCCGGCTACGCAGGCGCCTTCAGTGCGTCAAGGGGTGACCCCCGGCGCTTTCTGCTCGCCGGCCGGAGCAACGGGCGTCACCAGTTCCGGCACGGCGATGGTCTGTAGGTCGACAGCCACCGATGACCGCAACCGCTGGCGGGCGGCGTGACGGCCGGGTCGGCGGGGCGGGTGCACGTGCCGGCGCCGCCAGCGCTGTCCCGCCTGTGAGACGCTTGGCATTAGGGGCGTGTCACACAGGGTCCGTACGATGGGAAGGCCAGGGAGGTGTTGCAGGTGGGCGTAAGCGTGTTGGGGCGGCCGCTCTACTCCGTGTCGGAGGCCGCCCGCCTACTTGAGATCCCCGGCCAGAAGCTGCGGCGCTGGCTTGACGGCTTCACCACCAGAGGCCAGTTCTACCCGCCGGTGATCCGGCCCCAGCAGACCGGCAGCGACGAGGTGTCCTGGGCAGAGTTCGTGGAGGCCGGGTTCCTGCGCGAGTACCGGGTGCGGCAGGTGTCGTTGCAGAAGCTGCGCCCGGTAGTGGAGGAGATGCGTCGGGCCTTCGGGGTCCCCTACCCGCTGGCCCACTTCAAGCCGCTGGTGGACCACTCCAAGCAGGAGCTGGTACTTGGCTTCCAGGAGGAGACTGGCCTCGACGCCGAGCTGTACCTGGTCCGTCGGGGCCGCAACAGCTGGCAAGTCATGTGGGCCGAGCCGGTGCGGGCGTTCTTGGAAAAGGTGGAGTTCGACCCGGAGGGCGTGGCCGAGCGGATGCGCCCGCTGGGCAAGGACTCCCCCGTGGTCATCGACCCGAACGTGTCGTTCGGTGTACCGCAGGTGGGCGGTATCCGCACCGAGATCCTGGCCGAGGCCTACGCCGTGGGGGAGCAGTTGCTGGCGCTGGCCAAGCGGTACAACTTGACCGTGCCGGATGTGGAAGCCGCCCTCCGTTGGGAGCTTCGGCTGGCCAAGGTGTCCTGACCGGGGTCCCCCGGCGGCAGGTTGGTTTTCTACTTCGACGCCAGCGTCCTGGCGCTGGGCATGGCCCTGGCCATTGTCCGCGACGACGTGCTGTACCCCGGTGCCTCTGGGTGCCCCGTCACCACGCCGGCGACACCTGACCCCGAGTGGCTGACGCACGCAGGGCGCCACGGCTGGGTCGTGGTCATGCGGGACAAGCGAGTGCGGAAGCGACCCGGCGAGCGCCAGGCGCTCATCGCCCACGGGGTCAAGGCGTTCTGCCTCACGGGCGCCGGCAACTACTCGAGCTGGCGCATCCTGGACCTGCTGGTGCGGGCCTGGCCACGCATCGAGGACGTGGCGGCCACCGAGCCGGCCCCGTTCATCTACTCCGTGACGCAGCAGGGCGTGCGCCGGCTGGTGTGACGGGTGGCACAGCGTCCTCGGCCAGCAGCCACAGCGCACTACGTCGCCGACGTTCGGGCCGACGTCGGGGCGTCAGGCTGGGGGCGGGCGCAATGAGGCCTAGGCGGGTGCCCAGCCCAGCGTCGGCCGCCTCAGCGGCCTGGGGTGCGCCAGGTGCTGGTTCGTCACCGGCCCCCGGGGGTGCCGGGCGGCTGGTTCGCCGTGCTGCTGGTGCCGGGTGACCTCTCGGTGACCGGCAGCCCATCCTCGCCATGGCTGGTAGGGCGTTCGTGGGCCGGCGCATGACGTGCATTGGACGAAGCCGAAGAGGAGCCCGGCCGCACCGCCTGTAGCCTTCCGTGGAGCACCGCCAAGGTAAGGGGCCGCAGCATGCCGTGGAGTTTTCGCCGATCGAAGTCGGTGGGTCCCCTCCGACTGACCCTTGGCAAGCGAGGCGTCAGCGGGAGCCTTGGCGGAAAGGGGGGCCGGATCAGCAAGTCGACCACGGGGCGCTCCGGTGTCTCCTTCCGCTTGCCCGGCGGCCTCTCTTTCCGCAAGAGCCGCCGCTAAAGCGGCTGCACCCGTGTCGATAGCGCCTGTCCTCCAGCGGCCACCGACCCAGCGTGAGCTAGCCGCCCACAACATCGCGCAGCGCCTCGACCGCCCCATCGCCACGCTCGGGGTCGTGGCGCTCGGACTCTGGCTACTGGAGCCGGCCGTGAGTTCAGTAGATCTACTCGTCGTGGCTGTGGACGTGATCTGGGTGGCGATAGCCCTGGCCTTCATGGGCGAGTTCATCCTCCGAGCGGTCGTCGCCCCCGAAACGTGGCCGTTTCTGCGCCGGCACTGGTGGGAGGTCGGCCTAGTCGCCCTTCCGTTTCTTCGCTTCCTGCGGGTCCTTCGAGCCGGTCGAGTTGCGCGAGGAGTTGCCTCGGCAGTCCATTCCAGCCGGCGGGCTGGCGCCAAGCTCAGGAGCCGCTTGACGCTGCTCCTCGTGGTCACAGGGGTGGTGGCTTGCGCGGCTGGTCGCGTGCTGTGGGAGTTCGGCGGCTACCGGCACTCGTACGTCGAGGCGCTGCACGACGGCGCCATGTCCACGGTGACTGGCGCCGCGCTCGGGAGTCGGTACGCCTTCGCTCAGGTCCTCGAGATCGTGCTCGGCATCTACTCGGCCGTGATCATCGCCACGATTGCCGGCGCCCTTGGCGCCTACTTCATCCAAGCGAAGGCAGAACCTGCGCCGGCGCTGGGGCCGTGGTGGGCAACCGAGGCGGATGCCGGAGCCGAACCGCACGCAGGGGAGTAGTCCCGTGAGGTCCCACAGGGCCGACCAGGGCGTTCCGGCCCGGTCGAGCGTGTCCATGAGCATCGACGGGAAGCCAGTGTCGCGAGTGACGGCGGTGGAGGTTGGCCGCCTGCTGTGGAGGCACCGGCTGAGCTAACCACGGCGACCGAGTGGGGGGGCGCGGGGCGGCATGTAGGGCTGCCCTGCAACCAGGGGCTAACTTTGGCGTCTCCGGTGTGACCGGAGCTGCAAAGACGCAGGTCAGCTCAGCTGGTAGAGCAGCTCACTCGTAATGAGCAGGTCGTCGGTTCGAGTCCGACCTCGGGCTCTTAGGCGCCGGGCGACCTCTGCCGCTGGGGAGCACGTGGTTTCGTCGTCGGCCTCGACCGACGCCTCGGCTCTGCAGCCCGCCGGCGCCGCCGCGGGGCCCTACGGACCAGCTACGGAGAGCGGACGACGTTGGTGGGAGCCACGGGTGTCCAGGGTGTCGCCTCGTCCTGGCCGAGGCAAGCGAACCTATCGGTGCCGCCGGTGTTCAGCACCCTGTCGGCGTCGGTGACCGTCAGCGTTGTCCCGTTCAAGACGAGAGTGATCATTGGCGTATACCTCACGGCTGGGTTGCAGTCGTAGAAGGGCGGGGTCCGTGTGTCGCCCGGCCGCTCTGAGGTGTCGAAGTTCGTTTCCGCCCAGAACAACGGGTCCATCGCCTCGTTGCACGGGGCGGGCATGGGCGGTCCGAGGAGGCCCGTCTGGGTGAGCAGGAGGCTCTGGCCGGGGCCGGCTGTCTGGGGCAGCAGCCCGTCCCAGGGGTGGAAGTTGCACGGGCCGATTTGAACCGAGGCGGCGGTCAGAGTCAGGGCCGGATTGGCCGCCGGGTTGTCGATTCGGATGGCGCCCCCGTCGAACTTGCCGGTGAGGCCGCACTCAGCACCGGAGCAACCGACGTACACCACTCCGGGGCTACCCCTCCAGGGCGACGGTATCGAGGGGACAGAACCCCCACCTACTCCGTGGAAGTCGTCGACATAGCCCAGGAAGATGGCGGGTGTGAGAAGTTGCTGAGGCGCTGTCGTCGTGGTCGTGGTCGTGGTGATGATGCTGTCGCAGCTGGGTGGCGCCGCCGTAGCGTCATCCACCTGCCCCCCGGTGTCACAGCGATCGCTGCCGTCGCCGCCGACGAGGCGGTCGACGTCGCCGTCCCCAAACAGGCGGTCATCGCCGGGACCGCCGGAGAGATCGTCGTTGCCGCCATCGCCGGACAGCGAATCGTTGCCGTTGCCGCCGGACAACGAATCGTTGCCAGGACCGCCGCAGAGGGTGTCGTTGCCGTCTCCGCCCGACAGCTGATCGTTGCCACCGAAGCCGACGATGATGTCATTGCCGCCGAGGCCGGCAATGCGGTCGTCGCCGGGCGTCCCATAGATCACGTCGGCCCCCGCCGTGCCGACAGCAGCGACCCCGGGTTGGGCGAAGATGGTGGCCGGCGGCGGGGCGGCGCAGACGGCATCGGCGCCGGATGCGCCTGGCAATACCAAGGACCACGCAGCAACGACGGCCCCGAGGATCAACAGCCGGCCCCGTCCTCTGCCGTTCACACGATGGCCGTCGGGCATGCTGGACCCTTCTCGTCTCGCAGGGTGCCCGACACGCTGCACCCCCGGTGACGGGAGCCCGGGTGCTGCAATGTGGGTCGAGCCGGTCGCCACGGTGCTGTATCGCCGTCCAACCGCCACGCGGTCCCCGGCTCGTCGGCCTCCTCCGGGCTGTTCACAGAGCGCTCACATGCCTGACCCGGTTCGGCAACGCCGATGAGGCTCACTGGGAGGGTCCGAACACGTCGGGCCGGGCACTGCTCGAGCCACCGCTAACCGAGGAGTCACGTGGCCTACAAAGCGGAGTACATCTGGATCGACGGCACCGAGCCGACGGCCAAGCTGCGGTCGAAGACGAAGATCATGGACAACGGCGCCGACCTGCCGATCTGGGGCTTCGACGGGTCGTCGACGAACCAGGCCGAGGGTCGCGCCTCCGACTGCGTCCTGAAGCCGGTCTTCAGCTGTCCCGACCCGGTCCGCGGCGGGAACGACGTGCTGGTCATGTGCGAGGTCCTGCTCACGGACATGAGTCCGCACCCGACGAACACCCGCGCTGCGCTCGGGGAGGTGTCGGAGAAGTACGCCGCCCAGGAGCCGTGGTTCGGCATCGAGCAGGAGTACACGTTCTTCGAGGGCAGCCGGCCCCTCGGCTTCCCCCCGGGAGGCTTCCCCGCCCCCCAGGGTGGCTACTACTGCGGGGTCGGGGCCGACGAGATCTTCGGCCGGCCCGCCGTCGAGCAGCACCTGCAGGCGTGCCTCGACGCCGGGCTGCTGATCTCGGGCATCAACGCCGAGGTGATGCCGGGCCAGTGGGAGTTCCAGATCGGCCCCGGCAGCCCTCTCGACGTGTCCGACCACCTGTGGGTGGCCCGCTGGTTGCTCTACCGCACCGCCGAGTCGTTCGGCATCTCCGCCACCCTCGACCCGAAGCCGGTGAAGGGCGACTGGAACGGTGCCGGCGCCCACACCAACTTCTCGACCAAGTCGATGCGGGAGAACTACGACCCGATCATCGCCGCCTGCGAAGCCCTCGGCGACAAGTACATGGAGCACATCGCCGAGTACGGCTTCGGCGTCGAGGCCCGGCTGACCGGGCTGCACGAGACGGCGCCGTGGAACGAGTTCACCTACGGCGTGTCGGACCGTGCCGCCTCGGTGCGGATCCCCTGGCAGGTCGAGGTGGACAAGAGCGGCTACATCGAGGACCGGCGCCCGAACGCCAACTGCGACCCGTACCTGGTCACCAAGGCGATCACCGAGACCGTCTGTTCCGCCCTCGAGAACAAGTACATGGACTGAGGGCGGTTCCGGCAGGCCGGCTCCTGGGTAGCCGGCCTCCCGAGCGCCACATGCCGGCCACTTTCGGAAAATGGGACAGTGTCCCATCTGACGCGAAGGCTCTCATCGAGCGGTTCGCGCTCTTCCGCCTGTCGATCCCGACCGGCTCCGAGCCGGCCAGTCGCTGTGACCGTCGAGGCCGTCGGCGTGTTGGACACAAGCACGTTGATACTCATCGAGGGTGTCGACCCTGAGGCGTTGCCGGCCGAACCGGTCGTCACCGCAGTGACCTGGCCGAACTCTCCGTCGGCCCGCTCGTGGCACAGAGCGAGGTGGAACGCGCTGCTTGACAAGTTCGGCTCCAGGAGACCGAGGCCAGGCCTCGTTCGAGCCGCTGCCCTTCGACGTGATGGCGGCGAGGGCGTTCGGGCGTGTGGCTGCCTCGTTGCGCCGGTCAGGTCGCAAGACAACAGCACGTGCATTCACGCGATGATCGCCGCGACAGCAATGGCGAACGACCTTCCGGTCTACACGAGCAATCGGCGCGACTTCGAGGGGATCGAAGGACTGCGCCTGAAGAGGGTCCCGCACCCCGACCGGGCCACATGAGCCGCCAGCTCGCGGCCCGGCTCCGGCGAGACGAACAGCGGCCTCAGCAGAGGTCGGCGATCAGGCCCTCGAGGAGCAGCTCCTCGTGGACGGCACGGCCGGCGGTGGCCATCTCCGTGGTGAGCTGGGTGTCCCAGTTCGATTCCACGCGGAGGCCGTTCAAGACGGGCAGCTCGGCGACTATCGGGGCCAGGCGGGCGAGCGCATCGAGATAGTCGGCGGCGCCGAACCACCAGGGCCGGCACTGGTAGCCGTCCACCAGAAGGTTGGCGATGGTGATGCCCGGCCAGTCGAAGTCACCGTGATATCGCAGCTCGGAGCCGCCCTCGGCCAGCCGGCGGAGCAACGCCTTCACGACCACAGCCGGCTGTCCCTGTGTGCAGACGAGGCCGCGCCGGCTTCCCGCGTCGACCGCCGCCTCCAGCACCCGCGGGTTCTCGCAGACGTACACCCGGCCGTCGTCGGTGGCCCTGATGTCGAGACGACGAAGGTCGCGGATGGTCAGATGAGATTCCCATCCGGCGTCGGTGCGCTCGTCGAGCCACGACCCGTCGGAGGTCCGCAGGCCGGCGGTGAGAACCGTCGTGGACACCTCGTCGGTGAGCACACCCACGGCCCGCCACAGTGCTCGCCGCCCGGCCGCGCCCGAGGGGTACGGCATCGCCACCATGGCCGCCGCCGCCCGGAGCACGAGGGCACCGAGGAGGCTGCCGTCGTCGAGGGCGTGGGCGTCGCCGGTGACCAGCGACGCCAGGTCCCTGCGGTCGCACGGCGGATCACCGCTCAGATGGGGAATGGCCTTCAGGCACCGGACGGCGACCGTGAACTCCCGCTCGGCCCGGGCGGCCGGTACCCGTCCGAGTGTTCCGGCCCGTCGCAGGTCGTCGAACCATGGCTCGGCCCACGGCGCCCCACCCAGGCCCACGTCGTCCAGGCCCCGCCGCCCGGCGGCCCACACTCCCGCGACGGCGTCTGCTCGCGCCCGGCGCAGGCCGGGTCGGTCGACGAGCGGGCCGCGCACCCGCTCAACCGCACCAACCAGTCCGGTGGCGACGCCACTGTCACGGAGTCGCCGGTCGAGGTCGGCGAGGTCGACCGTCGCCCGGTCGTGGGCGATGGGTCGTCCGATGAGCCCGGCGAGGGCGTGGCGCTCGTCACGGTCGAGCCCGTGGAGGCGGAGCGTGCCAGATGGCCGGAGCCCGTTGCGCTGCAGCCGCTCGGCGACGACGTCCCACAGCCTGGCCAGGGCCGGCCGGTCGAGCGCGGTCGTCGTGGTCACACTCCGACGAGGTGGCGTTGGTGCCCGTCCCACCGGAAGTGGACGAGCGCGACCCCGGGATGGGCCGGGTCGCGGACCGCTTCGTAGATCTCCAGGCTGGGCACCGACGGGAAACAGCCCCACATCCGCTCGCTGGTGAGCACGAAGTCCATGCCGAGCTCGACGAGCAACCCGAGGAGATGGCCGTGGGTGGGCTCGTCGACCTTGGCGAAGGCATCGTCGAGGAGCAGCAGCCGTGGTGCGAAGGGCGTCTCCCGGGCGATGGCCTGGAAATGCGAGGCGGCGGCGGAGAACAGGGCCAGGTAGGAGAGCACCCGCTGCTCCCCCTGGGAGAGTCCCAGCCGGCTCGACAGCGTGCGCGACGACCCGGGGTGGGCGACGTCGGTGACCTTGACGGTGAACCGGTACCAGCCGCGGAAGTCGAGCGCGGTTCGCAGGTGCTGCTCGTACCCGGCGCTGGGGTCGGCGGCGCGCTCGGCGGCGACCAGCGCGAGCAGGGCGTCGCGAAGCTCGGCGTCGGCCGCCTCGTCGCGCAGGTCGTCGACGAGAAGGCGGGCGGCCACTCCGGCCGGAGCGGTGGCGTCGTCGCGCAGCCTCCACTCGAGATGCGCGCCCTTGCCGTGCGACGTGCGTACGCCGGCCAGGGTGCGGTTGGTGCCGGTGACCAGGTCGTGGGCGTCGAGCAGCTTGGCCCGGACCTCGTCGGCCAGCTCCCGCAGCAGGAAGCGCTCGAAGACCTCGCGCTCGCGGGCGGCCAACCGTCCCCTGGCCGCCTCCGCCTCGGCGGCCAGCCGGGCGGCGACCATCGCAAGAGGCTGGCGCCCGGTGTCGTCGGCGACATGAACGACCTTCACCCCCTCGTGTTCGTCGATGGACGTGTCGTAGCCGCCGGCGAGGGCTTCGCTCAGGCGGTCGTACCGGGACAGGATCGTGCCGTCGGACACCTCGTCGTCGCCGTCGACGAGCGGTGCGACGGCGGCGGCGAGGGCGACCGCGACCTGAGCGGGTGCTGCGGCGGCCGCGGGATCGGTGGAGAGGAGGTCGTCAGGCTGGTCCACGTCGTGACCGGTGGCCGCGAGCATCACGCCGGGCTGCACGACTGCCGCCTCCAGGGCCCGGCTCGCGGCGACGACCGCCTGGCTCGCGCCATCCTCGGCGGTGCTCGCTTCGCTCAGGCGGGCGCTGACGGTCGCCTGGGTCGTCAGGGCTTCCGTCCTGGCCTGCTCGGCCGTGGGCAGCACCGACTCGTCGAGCAGGAGGAGGCGGGCGGTGGCGTCCCGGTGCTTGGCCAGAACGACGCCGACGGTGTCAGCCAGCGCCTCCCGCAACGTGGCCAGCTCGACGGCCGCGGTGTGGTGCTCGGCCCGCCGCAGGCGAGCTCCCGTGGAGCACTCGGCCGCTTCGGCGCGCCGGTCGGCCTCCTGCCTGCGATGGCCAGCGAGGCGGTCGTTGGCACTGGCCAGCTCACGCAGGGCGCCTCGATGCTCCGACAGCGCGTCGCTCAACTCGGCGAGCGCGGCGAGCACGGCCTCGAGGTCGGTCACCGAGGACGGGAGACCTTCGCTCCTCGCCTCGTCGGCCACGGCGGTGGCCATGCGGTTGGCGGTCGCCCTCACGACCTCCGCCCGCCGCCGATCGTGCTCGTGGCGGGCGCCCCCCCAGGCCAATGCCCGCTCGACGGCGTGCAGCTCGGCCGCCGCCTCGTCGATCGGGCCGGCGGGCGGCAGGGTTGCAGGAAGGCCCTCGACGGTCCCGCGGTGGGCCGTGGCGAGCTCGACCCGCTCGCTGGCTTGGGCCACACCGCGCAGACGATCGTCTACCCGGCCGCGCAGCTCGGCCAGCAGTCGCTCGCGGGTGGCTCTACGGGCGCCGGCCCCGAGAAACTCCACCGTCGCCTTGTGCCACGCTCCCCGCAGCACCCCGAGCGACCAGCGACCCGCCGGTGTGACCCAGCCGGCGGCGCCGGGCTGATCACCCAGGCCGACCGCCCGCAACACGGCGTGGATCGTGCCGGCGCCGACCGCGCATCCCTCGGCGGACGCGGGCACGAGTGCGTCGGCCAGGGTCGGGGTCCTGGCAGGCAGAGCCGGCGCGTCAGCACGCAGCAGGACCTCGTGGGTGTCGGGATGGACGACTAGGCCGTCTCCGCAGACCCAGGCGTCGAGCAGGCCGGCCGCTTCCAGGGCGGCCTCCAGCCCGGCGGCATCGTCGGGCGTCACGCCGGGCGCGAGGTCGACCAGCTCGTAGAACGGTGCGCCGGCCGCAGGGTCGCGCGGGGCGTCACGGTGGCGGGCCGGCTCGGGACGGGCCTCGGTCTGAGCCTCGATCTCGGCCAGGTCGGCTCGGGCCGCGGACAGCTCTTCCTCGCAGGTGACGAGGGCGACCGCGGCTTCGGCCGCCGAGTGGCGCGCCGCGCCCAGCGGAGCAGCTAGGGCGTTGTCCACCGACTGCCTCACCGCGACTACCCACGTGGGATCACCGTCGCGGGCGGCGAGGCGGTCGACCACAGGGCCCCAATTGGCGTCGAGCCCGACCCGAGGACCGGTCTCGGTCCACAGGCTCACCGCTCCGGCCCACGCCTGCTCGGCTTCGCTGTGCGCCGACCGGGCGCCGTCCACCTTTGCTCGTTCGCCGTCGACCTCGGCCTCGGAGTCGGCGGCTCGTTCCTCGGCACCGGCCGCCTTGTCCTCGGCCTGCTCGGCTTCCAGCGCGAGCTTCTTGACCTCGGAGGCGCGCCGGCGCCGGATCTCGGCGAGGGTCCGGGCTGCCCGTGCCCGCTCGGTGGCGCCGGTCACCTGGGCCGGGTCGAGTTCGCCGGCGGTGGTCGGTGCGGGCAGGGGACCGAGCAGCGACGGGTCGAGCCCGGCATCGACCGCCAGCCCGGCCGCGCTCGTGGCCGCTGCGCTTGCGTCGGCGTGCGACCGGCGAAGTGCGCCGTCGGCTGCGCTCAGCTCGGCGACCGCTCGCTGGCGGGCGTCCTCGGCTCGTCTGGCGGCCGCTTCCGCCTCCGAGGCGGCGGTTTCCAGGGCGGCGACCCGGCCCTCGCGGTCGATGAGGTCGCGGTGGGCGCGATACCCCTCGCTGCGCTCGAGCTCGCGGCGTTCGGCCTCCCGCTCGGTGCGCTCGAGCTTGGCCGCGTCGAGCGCGGTCTGCGCCCGGTCGACGGCGCGCCCCGCCTCCTCGACCTCGCGGGCGAGGCGGCCGGTGGTGCGGGTGGCGCGCGCCCGCGCCGCCTCGGCCTCCTCGACGGCGGCCGCCCGGCGCGACAGGACGGTCCGGGTGTACCCGCGGTAGGCGCCCAGGAACTGGCCGAGAGCGTGGGCCGTCCGCCCCGAGCGGTCGACCTGATCCCGGATGGCATCGAGGTCGTCGAAGTGGCCGGCCGCCTCGGCGAGGACCCGTTCGTCGATCGGGGGCAGGGCGTCGGTGAGGATGCTCGCCAGCTCGCCGGCCTCGACCCGGTTGCCGATGTTGGGGTCGCGGAGGCGGTGAAGAAGGTGGAGGAGGTTGCGGTACCGGGCCTCGTCGAACAGCCCAAACAGATGTCGCCCGACGCGGCGACGATGCTCGGCCCCGGACGTGGTGACGGCGTCGTCGCCCAGCGCCTCCTTCAACCGCTCGACCGACAGGCAATCGCCGGCGACGTCGAGGTCGAGGTCGACGCCCGGTCGGCGATCGGTGATGAAGAACCAGCTCTCGGCCCGCCGGGTGGCGGTGGACGCCTTCAGCCCGGCGCCGAGGGTCTGGAACGACACGGTACCGTCGGCGTGGAGGAGCCGGAGCTCGAGCCACAGGTACCCGATGTGGTTGCCGTTGGGGCGACCGTCGGTCATGAGCCACGCGACGGTGGTGCGGTCGCGACCGGTGGCGTCGAGCTGACGGGTGTCTACGTCGAAGAGGAAGGGGAGCAGGACCTCGAGCGCCTTCGACTTGCCCGCCCCGTTCTTGCCCCGGAGCAGCATCCTCCCGCCGGCGAAGACGAGCTCCACCCGGTCGTACTGCCACACGTTCAGGATCCCGGCCCGGTGCAGCGACCACCGGCCCTCCGGCCCGGGGCCCCGGTCGGCCGGGTGGGCCCTGTCGGCCCGTTCGGTGGTGTCGGCTCGGGGGTCGTCGCCCGGGGCCACCGCGCACGGGAACAGGTTGGTCGTGGTCACGACGATGCCTCCTCTGTGTCCAGGCCGAGGGTGGCGGCCACCTCGACCACCTCGGGTGCGTAGCGGTTGGCGACCGCGGCCAGGTGCAGCCGGCCGCCATCGGCCCGGCGCAGCAGGCCCATGGCCACCAGCAGGTCCTCGACGTCGCGAGCCAGGCGGCCGGGATGATCGAGGTACTCCTGCTTCCACCGCCGGGCGTGGCGCTCGTGGACGGTGGCTACCACCTCGTCGAGCATCCCCTCGGGGACGGCGACCGTGCCGGCCACCTCGTCGCGGGGCGGCGTCTCCGGTCGCAGCCGGCAGGCGAGCTCGCTGACCGCCAGCAGGGCTGCGTGCCCGACCGTGCCCCCCCGCGGGAAGGCCTCGTCGGTGAGCTCGTCGCGCCGGTCGATGGCGGCCACGCCCTCGGCCCGGATCTCCAGCTCCAGTCCGAAAACCTCCGAGAGGGTGCGGGCCTCTCGCCGTTGCGACTGGCGGAGCCAGGCCCACGACTCCTCGTCGACGTCGTCGGCCAGCACGGCCGGTTCCTCGACCAGGAGCCGCCGTACACGGTGGCGGGCCCCGGCTCCGGCACCCGGCTCGGCGGCGAGGCGGACGAGCTTGTCGGGATGCTCGACCTCGCGCAGGGGGACGGCCAGCAGGTGGCGCACGAGGTCGCGCCGTACGAAGAGCAGCGCCTCGGCGCCAGCATCGTCGGCAAAGGCGCCGACGGTGCCGTCGTCCTCCACCAGCACGCCCCAGGCCACGAGCTGGCGCAGGGCGGCGACGAAGGCCCGCCGGTCGGCGTGGTTGTCGTAGCCGAGGTCGATGCCGGCTTCGGTGGCGGCGTGGCGCACCTGCTCGGCAAGGGCGGAGAGCAGGATCTGCTGGCGCCCGGTGAGCAGCGCCGAGCAGCACAGGGCCAGGTAGGCATAGGTACGCGGCGAGAACGGTGCCCCCGAGCTCCGGCGTAGGGGCCGCCCCCTTCCGGGCCCGAGGCCTGCCTTGTACAGGCGGGCGAAGGTTGCCTCCACTACCAGGCGATAGCCCAGGAGCTGGCGGACGTCGCGACCCAACTCGTCGCGATGGCGACGGACGAGCCGGAAGGCCTCGGCGTGCGGCCCGTCGTCGTTGGTCAGAGGGTGGCGAAGGAGGTGGCGCAACGCGTCCTGGCGCTCGGCGGCGTCGCGCATGGCAGTCGCGGGCCCGGTCATTCGGCGGTTCCCTCCGCCGGCTCGGTGCTGGGCGGCGCTGGCCGGCGCCCGGCGGCGGTGAGGACCAGGCGGAAGCCGTGAACGGTGAGGTCGCCGGTCGCGCTGCGCAGGGTGACCGACCCCTCGAACGGTTCGACCCAGAGCACCACGCTGGCGTCGATCAGGGCCGCGCAGGCCCCGGTGAGGTCGGGGCCGAACCTGGCCGTCGCCTGGCCCACCAGCTCCACCAGCACCCGGAACGCAGCCGCCGACAGCCGCACGTACTCCAGGCGATCGCCGACCGCGAGCAGCTCGGCCACGGCCTGCTCCCGCCGCTCGGCCTCGAGGCGACGGTCGGCGGCGAGGCGGTCCTTCTGGGCGCGATGGTCGGCGACCCGGACGACCCGGCCACGGGGGTTGCGATCGCCCCGCTCGCGGATGCTGACGGCAACCGGCGCGGGAGGGGCCTGCCACCAGCTGGTCGTGGCCGGGAGGGCCTCGGCGATCTCATCGTCGAGCACGACGCCGAGGTGGCGGGCGCCGTAAAGGGCGAAAGCCGACGTGTACAGCACGTGGGCGTCATCGGGCGCGGCGTCATCGAACCAGGCGGCGAGGCGCAAGAAGTGCCGGCGCAAGGAGGTCTCCCGGCTGCTCGCCGCGTTCATGCGCTTGACGTTGGCCAGCAGCGCACCGACCGCCCGCACCGCTGCCGCCCGGAGCTGCGATGAGCCCGACGCCCGATTGCCGGCGGTGCCGAACCACGCCCGCAGCTCCACCCAGTCGTCGACGGCACGGCCTCGGGCCCGCTCGACGCCTTCGCCTCCCGGGCTGGCCGCTCGCAGGGCCTCGAGCGCCGGGTCGGCGGCGCCCGCCCGCTCGACGATCAGCGGGATCCGCGGCTCGAGGCGGTCGAGCGCCAGCCGGATGGCGGCGGAGTGCCGGCCGACGCTCTCGACGATGGTCTCGAGGTAGTCGAGCAGCAGGTGCTTGAACCCGAGCCACTCGTCGTCGTCGAGGTCGGCACGCGTCAGCACCGATCCGACGTAGCTGTAGAAGTCGGTGACCGCGCCGGCGAAGGTCTCGAACTGGAGGAACACGGTGGAGAGGGTCTCGGCCAGGCCCGCCGGGTCGGCGGCGGCGATGTCGGCGGGCGAGACGGCGGCCAGCTCGGTCAGGCGGTGGGCGACCGCCGCCAGCAGCTCACGGGGCACCTCCCGGGCGCCTCCGGTGGCGGCCAGGACCTCCTCGACCTGGCGGTGCACCCGCACACCGAGGCTGGTGGCCGTGTAGCGGGCGGGCTGGCGCTGGTATTCGGCGATCGACGTGACCCGCACCTCGCGTTGGGCTGGCAAGGAGGTTGCCGTTCTGCTCGAGGTACCGCAGGCGCTGGTCGATTGCCGCCACCGGAAGGTCGATGCCCCGCTCCACGAGGTCGTGCGCCGACCGTTCGGCGAGGAGGGCGCCCACGAACAGGCGCATGATCGCGACGTAGCTGCTCGCCTCCTGCGCCGTCGCGTAGGTGTAGAGCCGCAACCGCTCCGCTTCGGCCGCCTGTGACGCCATCGCCGTCCATCTTGGCGCGGCGGTGTGACAGTGACAAGGGCGTAGTTACAGGCATGTCTGACCAGCCCCCTACGCACGCCCGCCCCCGCAGGTCAGAGGATCGCCGACCTACAGCCTGGCCCGGAGGGTGGGACTTTCTGATTAGCGCGATAAGAGCGACCCGAGGATTTTCGTTTCGGAACGCAGGGGCCTTCCGGCCGGCGGTATCAAAGTGATACCGTCATCTTCCATGGCAATGACGCTTCGTTTGACCGAGGACGAACAGGCTGCCCTCCGCGAGAGGGCCGAATCAGAGGGCATCTCCATGCAGGAGGCGGCCCGTCGAGCGGTGCGGGACTACGTGGCCCAGGGCCAGCACCGGGACAGGGTGTCGGCTGCAGCCACGCGCGTCATGGCCGCGCACGCCGATGCGCTCGAACGCCTCGGGGAGTGACGGCGGGATCGAGTACCTCGACGTCGAGGACCTCGTCCGCTTGGCAACGCTGCTCCTGGGTGACCCGCCGCCCATCCGGGACATGGGGCTGCTCGGTTCAGCAGCGGCGCGGCCGCAGACCGCCGTTTTCGGTGAGGACGCGTATCCCGACCTCTGGACGAAGGCGGCCGCCCTTCTTCAATCGGTCGTCAAGAACCACCCGCTCGTCGACGGGAACAAGCGGCTCGGGTGGTTGGCGACCGCCGTGTTCCTCGAGCTCAACGACAAGACGGTCGTTCAGGCCACGAACGACGACGTCTACAGCTTCGTCGTGGCTGTCGCCGCAGGGAAGGACACGATCGAGGTCGTGGCAAAGAGACTTCGAAGCGTCGTTCACGGCGGCGATCCCGACGAAGCCTGACGCAATCGACGGGATCCGCGTCGCAGCTCGCGAGACAGGCGGTTGCGTCATCGACGGTGAGCCGCCGACGCGGCGATGCCGCGTCTGCGGCCAGCTTCCCGGCCAGCCCCTGGAGTGGACGGGGCTGGACGGCCCTTGGAACGGGGAGTTCGGTGACCACCATCGGGTGCTGGTCGCCACCGAGGTCGCAGGCCCGGACGCTCCGGAGCCCGACTTGCTCGGCTTCGCGCTCACCTTCGATGGCTACGAAACCCTCGGCCCGGACAACGTGAAGGTCGATTGCTCGGAAGGCCAGAGGGCAATTCCAGAAGGACGGCACGCTCCCGGCGAACCTCGTGGTGCTTCGGTCCTGTCTGTTCTTCGAGCAACGTTGCGCCCATCACTCGGATGCACCCTTCGGTGGGCCGTACGTCAGCGGGCTGGTCGAGGCCATCCGCTTGGCCGCGACGCAGCCGTAGACTTCCTCAGCGGACCAACAGCGACGGGCGGATGCGCAGGCGTTCACGGGCCTCGAGCATCGTGGCGGCGCTCCAGCAACACGGCTTCAAGTGTGCGAGAGATGACGCTCTGTGCCACGGACGCTGACGACGGATCGAGCCATGGCCGACTTCCTCGACGATCAGATTGACTCGATGGAACTGGCGGCCAGGCGAGGGGCCGGCCGTTCGGGCGTCTGCCCAGCGGTCCTCTGGAAGCAGGGTCGGTGTTCTGAGGAGAATGCTAGGCCCGATCGTGGTATTGGGGACGACTCGTGCTTGGGAGGACAACCCGACGGCACGCCGTTGGGGCATAAGGTCGACGGGCGATGACTACGGCGGCAAGCCTCGAGAACCCGATCCTCAACTCGCCCTACGAGCCGCCGGGAGAGCACTTTGTCCTCGGGCCGAGCGGCCCGACGGGCGAGGCGAGAGTCGGGCGGCGCCCCAGCGAGTCCTTCATCCCTGTGCCCGTCGGCCGGCGGCGCCGAGCCGGTGCAGCCAGGGCCCAGCCGCAACCCGAGCAGCACGCTCTCGACTTCGACGTCACCGGTGAGCGGCGGGAGGTCAACTCGCTCATCAACGACGTCCGGGCGCGAGTCGACCGTTGGCGGGCCTACGGGTACCCGGGCGTGACTCCCGTCACACGGAAGCTTCTCCAGCACTGGGCCGACCCGACGCGGGAGGACCGGGTGCTGTTCTGCCAGCGCGAGGCGGCGGAGACGGCGATCTACCTCGCAGAAGCAGCCGGCCGGCGAGGCGAACCCGACTTCCGCACGCGGGTCGACGCCGAGAACCGGACGCACAACGAGGGCCTGCCGCGTGTCGGCCTGAAGATGGCCACCGGCTCGGGGAAGACGATCGTCATGGCCATGCTGATCGCGTGGCAGACGGCCAACAAGGCGTTCAGCCCTCGCGACGCCCGGTTCACCAACCGCTTCCTCGTCGTCACCCCCGGTATCACCATCCGCGACCGCCTACGGGTGCTTCTGCCCGCCGACAGCGCCAACTACTACCGCGAGCGAGACCTGGTCCCGCCCGACCTGTGGCCGACCCTCGCCGACGCCTCCATCTACATCACCAACTTCCACACGTTCCTGCTCCGCGACGCCAAGGAGATCCGGGGCGTCGCCGGCAACACCCGCAAGTGCTGGGCGCCGGCGAGGAGTTCCTGGCCAGCGACGAGAGCTTCGACGTGGCCGCCGAGCGGGCCCTCGGGCGCATCCCGGTGCTGCTGGTACGGATGAACTCCGACCTGCTGATGGGCGAGGACCTCAAGAAGACCGGAGCCGGCAACCTGTTCACCGTCTTCGGCGAGCCCGACATCGACGTGACCGAGACCGACGACGGTGAGCTGGTGGTGGCCGTGAAGGGCGTCGATGTCTACGACCCCACCACCGGCGAGGTCCGCAGCGGCGGCGTCGACCAGGTGGCGCTGTGGATGATCGACACCGACTACGACGAGGAGTCGTTCTTCGTCCGCCACTGCTACTTCACTGGCGGCCAGGACCCCTACAAGCGCCTCAAGCAGGCCCTCAAGGCCGATATCGACGAGGAGGCCTGGGCCACCCTTCACTGCACCGAGTCCCGCCCGTTCCCCAAGCCCGACACCGGCAAGATCGCCGTGAAGGTCATCAACGACTACGGCGACGAGGTGGTGAAGGTCATCGAGGTCTGAGCCTCCCGGCGCCTGATCCATTACGCCACTGACTTGCTCTCGATACTTGCCATTGTCGTACCCCGCTGTTAAGGTAAGAACACCAGTTCGGTTGGGAGGTTGGTCCCCTCCCCTATGCCAGTCAGCCATGCCGGGGAGCGCCCGCATGTGCGACACGCTGTCGGAGCTGCGAGCGGGTGTGAGTCGCTACGCCGGCGCGTTCGACGCCGCCCTGCTCTCGGGTGACCAGGCGGCCGCAGCGGTCGAGGCCGCCACCGCCATCGAGGCCATGATCGGCAACGTCAGGGCCAAGGCCGCCGCCCGGGTGGCCGAGACCCGGGCCTGGAAGGGCGCCGGTGAGCGCTCGGCCGTCTCCCATCTGGCCCGCTCCACCGGCAGCACCCTGGGCCAGGCGACCGAAACGCTACAGACCGGCCAGCGGCTCAAGGACCTGCCCGTGCTCGATGCCGCGGCACGTTCCGGCGAGCTGTCGGCTCAGCAGACGGCGGCCATCGCCGATGCCGCCACGGCCGATCCCGCCTCCGAGGCCCGCCTGGTCGCCAAGGCCAAGGACACGTCGCTGGCCGAGCTGCGCCATGAGTGTGCCAAGACCAAGGCGGCGGCGTGTGCCGACCTGGAGGCCCGGCGTCGCCAGATCCACGACCGGCGCTTCCTGCGCGACTGGACCGATGGGGAAGGCGCCTGGCACCTCCACATGCGCAACAACCCCGAGGTGGGCGCCGAGCTCATGGCCGCCCTGGCGCCCATCCGCGACCGGTTGTTCAATACCGCCCGGGTCGAGGGCAGGCGGGAGCCGCTCGACGCCTACGCCGCCGACGCCCTCGTCGAGGCGGTGTGCGGGAGCGGTGACGACGACACGGCTGCACCTGCTCGGGGCGCTCGGGGCCGGGCCAAGGTCATTGTTCGGGTCGACCTGCCGGCACTGCTGCGGGGTTACCCGGCCGACGAGGAGACCTGTGACATCGCCGGCTTCGGTCCCGTCGCCGTGTCGGCGGTCCGCGATCTCCTCGATACCGGCGATGCGTTTCTGGCGGCGGTGGTCACCGCCGGGGAGGCGGTCGTGGGCGTGGCCCATCTGGGCCGGCGTCCCCGGGCGGCCCAGCAGACGGCGCTGGAGTGGCTCTATCCCACCTGCGCGGTCGAGGGCTGCACGACGACTGCATGGTTGGAGATCGACCACCGCGTCGACTGGGCCGACAGCCACATCACGGTATTCGACCTGCTCGACCGGCTCTGCTCCCATCACCACGACCGCAAGACCCTCGACGGGTGGGCTCTCGTCGACGGCCGGGGGAAGCGGGCCTTCGTGGCACCCGACGACCCCCGACATCCCCGGCACGCCGCCGGACCGGAGCGACCGCCGCCCGACCGGGCCCACGATCCACAGCGCGCGGCATGACGCCCGGAAAGCGCCGGTCCGTCGGGTGAGTCGAGCGCGCCCGACCGACGCGCCCCAACCGACGCGCCCCCAACCGACGCGCCCCAAACCGACGCGCGTCGACCGACGCGAGTCCGATCGACGATTCCCCGATCCGCGGGCGGGCGACGACGATCGGCGGTTGCGACGCGCGCCGCGCGAGCGTGGTCCCGTTGCGGTCCGGCCTCGGTCGGTGCCGAAGGCGAACCACCGCCTGCGAACATCGATCCTGCGGCTGCGATCGCGCCAGGCTCGCCAGTTCGGAACCTCCGAACCGGCCAGCACCTGCGGGATGAGGAGGCCACGGCACGGTGTCGACGTCGCGGGTCACAACCGGGCTGCGGCGCAGACCGTCCGCACTTCACACCGCCGGCAGATGCGACCGGGCGACGGCGTGAAGTCGCGGTCGCGCAGCCGACTCGCGGCCTCCTGTACCCGGTCCTCGGCGGCGGCGAGGGCTCCGTTGCCGACCTCTACTCCGGAACGCCAACCGGCCTTGAGGTCATGGACGTAGGCACCCCGAACGTCGAGTCCCTCCCGCCGGCGTCGGCGTACACCTGGAGCTGCAACCCGTGCTCGGACCCTGGCGCGGTCGACGTCCTGTAGTCGAGGATGGCCAGCGCGGTCGGCACCCCGCCCTCCTGGTCGAGGATCACGTCCGCCCGGCCCACGACGGTGACGCCGTCGAGATGCAGCTCGAATGGCCGCTCCGTCTCCCAGACGCGGTGAAGGTCGTCGGCGTGCGCCGTGGCGTACTCGACGATGAGCCGGCGGGCGGCGTCCTTGAGCTGACGGTAGGCCGGCTTGTTGGCGGTGGGGAGGAAGACGCTGCCCTCGAGGATCGCTTCGATCTGCCGTGCCGTCGGCACGTCGCCCGTGGCCCGCGTGTGCTCGGCCACCGTTCGCAGCACGTGATGGACGGCCTTGCCGTAGCCCAGTGCAGGGGCGAGGCGCGGTTGGAACCCGAGGAGGTTCCGGAGCCGGTAGGCCATCGCGCAGTCGAGGAAGGCGGCCAGCTCGCTGTAGGTGAGCTCGATCGTCGCATCGCCGCCACCGGCGGTCTGAACCGGGGGGAGCTCGATCGCAGGTGGGTCGACCTCGTGGCCGACGAGCTCCCGATAGTAGGGGCTCGCCGCTACCGCCCTCGTCGTCACCCGGTCGTGGCGAGAGACCGACACCCTACCGCCAGCTGCTCGAGGTCGAGGACCGCTTCCGGGTCCTCAAGGACTTCCTGCACCTACGGCCCGTGCGCCACTGGACCGAGCGCCGGGTGCGGGGACACGTTGCCGTGTGCGTCTACGCCGCCATCGTCGAGGCGCTCATGGCCCGGGCCCTGGCCGACGCCGACGTGGCCGATCCCGACGTGGCCGACCAGCACCTGTCGGCGCCCCGGGCGCTGCGAGAGCTCGGGCGTATCCGGGCCGTTACCCTCGACGTCGAGGCTTCGACCGTCGAGCTCACGACCAGGCCGACCTTCCTGCAGGCCCGCATCCTCGCCGCCCTCGGCGTCGACACCTCCGGCTGGGACCGCGCCCACATCACCTCCCGGCGCTGACGCCGCCGGTCACGGCCCACCAGCACAAATGCAGCCGATGTAGTGGAAACACGTCCTCGGCGCGAGCCTCCTACCAGGACTTTCGCGCCGGGCCCCTCAAACTCGGGACAGAGGGGGTGTGACGGTGACCGGCCCCCCGGCCCGGCGGGGGACTCGATGGCTTTACGGCCGCCGGTAGACGTCGGCCCGGTGCCCGATGACCTCGATGTAGACCTTCCGGCCTCGATCGTCGATGCGGTACACGACCCGAAAGTCACCCCGATGGGCGCTGTGCAGGCCTTCGAGCTCGAAACGAAGCCGCCGGCCGACCCGGTGCGGCTGTTCGGCCGAGGCGCGGTAGATGAACTCGACGACGACTGCGGCGACCTTCTCGGGGAGTCGGCCCAAGGCTCGTTTGGACGGTGCCGTCCACTCGATGGTGTAGGGCTCGGCCGGCACGCTCAGCGATCGTCGAGGAGTTTGAGCGCCTGCTCCTTCGTGAGCGGCGTCGTCCGACCGCTGTCAACCTCGGCGTCCGCTTCGCGGATCTGGGCAAGCAGTTCGGGCTGACTGAGGATCTCGAGGGTCTCCTCGAGCGACTCGAGGTCCTCGAGGGTCATCATCACCACCGAAGGCCGGCCGTGCTTGGTGATGACCACGCGACCGTGCTCCCGTTCGAGGCGGTCGACGACCTCCGAGAGCCGGTTCTTCACGTCGGCGAGGGGAACATGCTCAGCGCTGCGCATAGCCATAAGTATGGCTAGAACGACGGCGGTGTCAAGCCCACGCCCCGCGACCTCGACTGGGCCCACAGCCACGTCACCGTGCTCGACCTGCTCGATCGATTGTGCTCCCACCACCACGACCTCAAGACCCTCGACGCCTGGGCCTTGGTGGCCGACCGGGGCAAGCGGGCGTTCGTGGCGCCGGATGACCGGCGACATCCGCGACATCCGGGCCACGCGCACGACCCGCCAGATGCGGCCTGACGAGCCTCGCCGCCCGAGGGGCGGTCGTGCCGCACGCACGCCCCTCGGCACGTCGGTCGACGTCCCGGACGGGTCGTGCGAGCATGGCCGCGCGCGCCTTCGTTCCGTCCGCTGGGACGAGGCCACATCGCCTTCGAGCCCGGGAGTGCTGACCTTGTCCGACCTGAAAGACCATGTTGGCCGGATCGTTCGCGACAAGGGGCTCACCCGTCTGCCCGAGCCGGTGCAGCTGCGGTCGGGGGCGATGAGCCAGGACTTCGTCGACGCCAAGGCGGCGCTGGCCGAAGGCGATGACCTCGAGCGGGCCTGCCGGGCCATGCTCGAGGTCGCCAGCGACATGGGGGCCGAGTTCGACGCGGTGGGCGGTATGACCCTCGGCGCCGACCAGTTCTCCCATGTCATGGCGGTGCTCGACGGGAAGCGGTGGTTCGTGGTCCGTAAGGCCACGAAGGGCAGAGGCACCGACAAGCGCGTCGAAGGAGCAGCGCTCGGCGAGGGCGTGCGGGTGCTGCTCGTGGAGGACGTGGTGACACTGGGCGGCTCGGTGCGCGAGGCGTACGAGATCGTCCGCCAGACCGGCGCGACGGTGGCGGGCGTCGTCTGCCTCGTCGACCGCAGCGACGCCGCCGGGCCGTACTTCGCCGCCGACAAGGTGCCCTACCAGGCCGTGCTCACCTATCGGGACCTCGGGATCGACCCCGTCCGGGAGGGCCTGGTTCGCAGCTGAGAACAGGAGATCGCCCGGCCTGGCGCCGTCGTCCGGCCCGGTAGCGGCTACCCGAGCCGGCCGGTCGGGACGCGGCCCATCCGGCCGGCCTGGAAGTCGTCCATGGCCTGCACAACCTCCTGCCTGGTGTTCATCACGAACGGGCCGTGCCAGGCGACCGGCTCGCGGATGGGGCGGCCACCCAGGAGCAGCACGTCGAGCGCGGCGAGCGGCTCTCCTGGACGGCGTCGGCGGCGATGCGCACGGAATCGCCGGCGCCAAGGACGGCGAGCTGGCCGCTGACGATCGGCTGCCGGGCGGCGCCCACCGCCCCCTTCCCGTTCAGCACATAGACCAGGGCGTTGAAGTCGGCGGGCCACGGCAGCTCGAGGGCGGCGCCCGGGGCCACGGTGGCGTGGGCCAGGGCGATGGGGGTGTGGGTGACCCCGGGGCCCTGGCCACCGCCGATGTCACCGGCAATGACCCGGACCAGGGCGCCCCCGTCGGGAGTCGACAGGAGGGTGACCCGGTCGCGCTTGATGTCCTGGTACCGCGGCGCCACCCATTTCTCGGCCGCCGGGAGGTTCACCCACAGCTGGAAGCCGTGGAGAGCCCGCCACTGACGACCAGCTCCTCGGGGGGTGCCTCGATGTGCAGGATGCCGGCGCCGGCCGTCATCCACTGCGTGTCGCCGTCGGTGATCAGCCCCCCGCCGCCGGGCCTCCACTCGTTTCCTCGGGCCGCTCGATCGCACGAGCGACGGCGGTTTGCTCACCCGGGACAACACCCCCGGGGGGGACCCGCTTCCCGTCGCCCGGACGAGCCGCATCCGCGGTCGGATCCCCCTTCCGCCCGCCCGATGAGGGCTCACAGGTCGGGAGGGGTAGGTTGAGCGCGTGGCGGATCAGGCGACGTTTTCCGAACAGGCGATGGAGCACATGCCCTCGCTTTACACCGCGGCCCTGCGGATGACGCGGAACCCCGCCGATGCCGAGGACCTCGTCCAGGACACCTACCTAAAGGCGTACCGGGGGTTCGGGAGCTTCCAGGAGGGCACGAACCTCAAGGCCTGGCTGTACCGGATCCTCACCAACACCTTCATCAACAGCTACCGGGCCAAGAAGCGCCGGCCCGAGGAGACCGACATCGACGATGTCGAGAACCTCTACCTCTACCGGCGGCTGGGTGGTCTCGAGGGCGCGGCGTCGGGCCGCAGCGCCGAAGACGAGGTGCTCGACCACTTCACCGAGACCGACGTGAAAGAGGCAGTGGAGTCGCTTCCCGAGCAGTTCCGACTGGCCGTCCTGCTCGGCGACGTCGAGGGATTCTCGTACAAGGAGATCGCCGAGATCCTCGACGTTCCGATCGGAACGGTGATGAGTCGCCTGCATCGCGGAAGAAGAGCGCTCCAAAAAAGGTTGTACGACTTCGGACGGCAACGTGGATTGGTCGCCGAGCGCGAGGGAACTGCACATGGGTGACGAGTGCGTCGAGGCAGCGGAGCTTCTCTACCACTACATCGACGGCGAGCTCACCACCGAACGGCGGATCCTTATCACCAGCCACCTCGACGACTGTCCCCCCTGTCTGGACGCCTTCGACTTCGAGTCGGAGCTGCGCATCGTGATCGCCCAGGGATGCCAGGAGCGGGTGCCCGACGCGCTCCGCCAGCGGGTGGCCAAGGCCATCCGCCAACTCCAGGAATAGCCCGGACCCCGGCCCCGTTGGCTGGGATATGGCCGACGGTTCTGTGGGAGCCCACCCCATCTCGGGCAACGACAGGCCTTCCAAGGCGTTCGGCGCCGGAAGGATCTGCCGGAACCCGGAGTGTGGGACTCGCCTCTCCATCTACAACGATGGCGCCTTCTGCTACCGGCACGAGCCCATGACGTTCGCTCGTGTCCGCGGCAAGAAGATCGCCTGATCATCGTCCTGTACCCCGAGAAGGCGGGGCCGCCTGGCGGTCGCGGGCGCCCGGCGGCGAACGGTTCACCCCAGCTGATGTGAGTCTGCGGCCCCCGGCGCCTAGGGTCTCGGGCAATGGATCTGCTCGTAGTCGGGTTCGGGAAGCCGTGGACGTACTGGATGGCGCCGGCCGTGACGCTGCTCACCGTGCTGGCCATGCTCGGATGGTTCGTCGGGTACCTGATCAAGGTCACCTCGGCCCGCTACCCCAAGCAGTAGCGGCCGTAGTGGACCACGACGACCGGCCCCGGGCGGGGAACGGCCCGCCCGACCCCGTGGACTGGGACGTGGCGGAGCGGGTGGCCATCCGGGTCGCCCGGCGGGAGCCCCTGGCCGACTCGTACCACTACGCGTCCCTCGCTCCCGACTTCGCCGAGTTCACCGCCGAGGCCGAGGAGCTCGTCGCCGCCGAGACCGGCCTTCGGTCGCTGTCCGGTCCCGCTCGTGTCCGGGTCACCGACCGGGCCGGATGGATCCGGGCCAACCTGGCCTCGTTCCGGCGCCTCCTCCGGCCGCTGACCGAGCGCCTCGGCAACCGCATCGGATCGGGCCCCCTGGCCGGCGCCGGGCGCTCGGTCGCCGGGGCCGAGGTCGGTGCCCTGCTGGGGTGGATGTCCACCCGGGTCCTCGGTCAGTACGACCTGCTGGTGGTCGAGAACGAGGACCCCGACGACCAGGACATCGTCTACTACGTGGGCCCGAACATCCTGGCCCTCGAGAAGCGGTTCGCCTTCCCGCCCCGTGAGTTCCGTCTCTGGCTCGCCCTCCACGAGGTGACCCACCGGGCGCAGTTCACGGGGATCCCGTGGATGCGACCCCATTTCCTCTCGCTCGTCGACGCCAGCCTGGCCGCGTTCGATCCCGACCCCAAGCGCTTCGTGGCCGCCCTCCGACGGGCGGTGGAGTCGGCACGGGCCGGGCACAACCCTCTCGACGAGGGCGGGCTCGTGACGCTGTTGGCCAGTCCCGAGCAGCACGCCGTGCTCCAGCGCATCCAGGGCCTGATGAGCGTGCTCGAGGGCCACGGCGACCTCGTCATGGACCGCGCCGGGCAGGGGCTCATTCCCAGCGCCGAACGCTTCCAGCACGTGCTGCATCAGCGGCGGCAGGTCGGAGGTGTGGCCCGCGTGGTCCAGAAGGTCGTCGGCGTGGAGGCCAAGCTTCGCCAGTACCAGGATGGCGAACGGTTCCTCGCCGCCATCGAGGCGTCCGACCACGGTTCGATCGACTTGCTGTGGCAGGGGCCCGAGTCGGTGCCCAGCCTCCCGGAGATCAAAGATCCGTCCCTGTGGCTCTCGCGGGTGACCCAGGCTCGAGCCGACGGCGAGCTAGCCGCCGGGCTGGGGACGTGACCGACGCCCTCCTCGGGCGCACGACCTTTCCTCCGGCAGGCACTTCGGTCACCTGTGCCGTCTCCGGGGGCGCCGACTCGCTCGCGCTGCTCATCCTCTCCGTCGCCGCCGGCTGCGTGACGACCGCGGTCCATGTCGACCACGGGCTGCGACCGGGCTCGGCCAGCGAGGCCGACGTCGTCAGGGAGGCGACATCCCGGCTGGGTGCCCGGTTCCGCAGCGAGCGGGTGCATGTGGGGCCAGGGCCCAACCTCGAGGCCGGTGCCCGCCGTGCCCGCTACGCGGTGCTGCCACCCGACGTGCTCACCGGCCACACCGCCGACGACCAGGCCGAGACCGTGCTGCTCAACCTGCTGCGGGGATCGGGCCTCGACGGCCTGGCCGGCATGGGCAAAGCGGGCCACCCGCTCCTCGGCCTGCGCCGGGCTGAGACGCACGCCCTCGTGGCCGCCGAGGGCATGACACCTGTGAACGACGTCTCCAACGCCGATCCCGCCTTCCGGCGCAACCGGATCCGGGCCGAGCTGCTTCCTCTTCTCGATGCCATCGCCCAGCGCGACGTGGCCGCCGTCCTGGCCCGCCAGGCCGGGTTGCTGGGCGAGGAGGCGGGCCTGCTGGACGCTCTGGCGGCCGATCTCGACCCCACCGACGCCCGCGCGCTGGCCACCGCGCCCGTCCCACTGGCCCGCCGGGCCGTGCGTCGCTGGCTGGCCTGCGACCGCGAGCACCCCCCCTCGGCGGCCGCCGTAGAGCGGGTGTTGGAGGTGGCACGAGGCCGGGATCGGGCCACCGAGGTCGACGGCGCCCGCCGAGTGTCGCGGAGCGGGGGCCGGCTGCGGCTCTCGGAAGGGCCGGGGAGGCGGGTAACGGGCGGAGCCGAGGAGGTCTAGCGTCTCGGTGTGGTCGCCCCCGACCCGCAGGCCCCGACCAGGTTCGTCACCGACCCGAACGTGGGTCGTGTCGTGGTCGACCAGGCGGCGCTGGCCCAGCGCATCGGTGAGCTCGGCCGCCAGATCACCGCCGACTACGCCGGACGGGCGCCCCTCCTCGTGGGGGTGCTGAAGGGGGCGTTCGTCTTCATGAGCGACCTGGCCCGCGCCATCGACCTTCCCGTCGAGTTCGACTTCATGGCCGTCTCGTCCTACGGCAGCGCCACCAAGACCAGCGGCGTGGTGCGCATCGTCAAAGACCTCGACCTCGACCTCACCGAGCGCGACGTGATCCTCGTCGAGGACATCGTCCACAGCGGCCTCACGCTGTCCTACCTGCGCAAGAACCTGGCCGCCCGCCATCCCGCCTCGCTCGAGGTGTGTGCCCTGCTCCAGCGCGAGGGCCAGCAGACCGACGATCCCGACCTCCGCTACGTGGGATTCCGCATCCCGCCCGACTTCGTTATCGGCTACGGGCTCGACGTCGCCGAGCGCTACCGGAACCTGGCCGACGTGTGCGTCTACGCCGGGCCGCAACCGTCGGTACCCTGATGGGTACTGTGACGAAGCTCCTGCGCCGCCCTGCCGTCTACATCGCCCTCGCGCTGGTAGCCATCCTCGTCGTGAGCGGCATGCTCCGGCGCAGCGGGGAGCCCGACAAGCTCCGCCTCGACGAGTTCGAGGGCAAGCTGGCCGCGGGCGAGGTCCGCGACGTCAAGATCCAGGAGCGGTCGGGAACCATCGAGGGCAAGCTCCAGAACGGCGACAAGTTCACCGCCGACTACGTCAAGGAGGACGCGGAGAAGGTCGTCGAGCTGACGCGGGCGGCGGGTGTCGATGTCGATGTCGACCACCAGACCGACCCGCTCTGGTGGACGCTCGTGCAGACGTTCCTCCCGTTCGTCCTGCTCGTCGGCGCCTTCCTGTTCGTCATGAACTCCATGCAGGGCGGCGGCAGCCGGGTCATGCAGTTCGGCAAGGCCAAGACCAAGACCGTCAACAAGGACGAGCCCAAGGTCACCTTCGCCGACGTCGCCGGGGCCGACGAGGCCGTCGAGGAGCTCCAGGAGATCAAGGAGTTCCTCGAGGCGCCGGCCAAGTTCCAGGCCATGGGGGCCAAGATCCCCAAAGGCGTGCTCCTCTTCGGCCCGCCGGGCACCGGCAAGACGCTCCTGGCCCGGGCCGTGGCCGGTGAGGCGGGCGTTCCGTTCTTCTCCATCTCCGGTTCCGACTTCGTCGAGATGTTCGTGGGCGTGGGCGCCAGCCGGGTCCGCGACCTGTTCACCCAGGCCAAGGCCAGCGCTCCCGCCATCGTGTTCGTCGACGAGATCGACGCCGTCGGGCGGCACCGGGGGGCGGGCCTCGGAGGCGGTCACGACGAGCGGGAGCAGACGCTGAACCAGCTCCTCGTGGAGATGGACGGCTTCGACACCCCCACCGGGGTCATCCTCATCGCCGCCACCAACCGGCCCGACATCCTCGACCCCGCCCTGCTGCGCCCGGGCCGCTTCGACCGCCAGATCGTCGTCGACCGTCCCGACCTCGAAGGGCGGCGGGCCATCATCAACGTCCACGGCAAGGGCAAGCCGCTGGCCAAGGGCGTCGACGTCGACGTGTTGGCCAGGCGCACACCGGGCTTCACCGGTGCCGACCTGGCCAATCTGATGAACGAGGCCGCCCTGCTCACCGCCCGTCGGGGCTTCGAGGAGATCGGGATGCCCCAGCTCGAAGAGGCCATCGACCGGGTGATCGCCGGGCCCGAGCGAAAGTCGCGGCTCATCTCCGACGACGAGAAGCGGGTCATCGCCTACCACGAGGGCGGCCACGCCCTGGTCGGCCACTCGCTCCCCCAGGCCGACCCGATCCACAAGGTGTCGATCATCGCCCGGGGCCGCGCCCTCGGCTGGACTCTCGCCTTGCCCACCGAGGACAAGTACCTGGTGCGGCGCTCCCAGCTGCGCGACCAGCTGGCCATGCTCCTGGGAGGGCGGACCGCCGAGGAGCTCATCTTCCAGGACCCCACCACCGGCGCCCAGAACGACATCGAGAAGGCCACCCAGATCGCCCGGGCCATGGTCACCGAGTACGGCATGAGCGACGAGCTCGGGCCGCAGCAGCTCGGCCACACCAACGGCGAGGTGTTCCTCGGCCGCGACCTCGGCCATCAGCCCAACTACTCCGATCACGTGGCCGCCCGGATCGACGCCGAGGTACGCCGCCTGATCGAGGAGGCCCACGACCAGGCGCGCGAGATCCTGGCCACCCACCGGTCCACCCTCGACCGCCTGGCCGACGCCCTCATCGCCAAGGAGACGCTCGACACGCCCGAAGTGATGGAGATCTTCTCCGACGTCCCCCGCGGCGGCGCCCGTCCCGTCGGCGGGACCGGCACGCCCCGCCGGGTGCGGCCGCTCTCCACCAGCTGAGAGGCGGCATGGCCGTCGACCGGGGTCGCATCGAGAAGGCGGTCCGGGAGATCCTCGAGGCGGTGGGGGAGGACCCTGACCGCGACGGGCTCGAGCGCACGCCCGAGCGGGTCGCGGCCATGTACGCCGAGCTCCTCTCCGGTCTGCACGAGCCGTCTGACCAGCACCTCTCGGTCACGTTCGCCGCCGAGCACGACGAGATGGTGATGGTGAAGGACATCCCGTGTGCCTCGTTGTGTGAGCACCACATGGTGCCCTTCGTCGGCAAGGCCCACGTGGCCTACATCCCGAACGACGACGGGCGGATCACGGGCCTGTCCAAGCTGGTCCGGTTGGTCGGGGCGTACGCCCGGCGCCTCCAGGTGCAGGAACGTCTCACCACCCAGGTGGCCGACGAGATCGACCGCAGCCTGCAGCCACGGGGCGTGCTGGTCGTGGTCGAGGCCGAGCACCTGTGCATGACCATGCGGGGCGTCCGCACCCCCGGAACGCTGGCCGTGACCTCGGCCGTGCGCGGGCAGTTCCGTGACAACCCCGCCACCAGGGCCGAGGCCATGGACTTCGTTCACGGCCGTCGCTGACCATCCCGCCCCGCCGTTCCGGGGTCACTTTGCGAGGCTGGACGCCCGCGAAGTCACCAAAATTGCCGGCCGCTTGCCAGTAACATCAACAGCCGTGCCGCCGTTGGTGATGGGTGTCCTCAACGTCACCCCGGACTCGTTCTCCGATGGTGGCCGGTGGTTCGACACCGACTCGGCCGTGGCCCACGGCCTCGACCTGGTCGCCGAAGGAGCTGACGTGGTCGACGTGGGCGGGGAGAGCACCCGGCCCGGTGCCGCCCCGGTCGACGAGGCCGAGGAGCGGCGCCGGGTGCTCCCTGTGGTCGAGGCCCTCGCCTCCCACGTGCGGGTCTCCGTCGACACCCGTAAGGCCTCGGTGGCAGAAGCGGCGCTGGATGCGGGCGCCACCCTCGTGAACGACGTTTCAGCCTCGTTGTGGGACGTCGCCGCCGCCGCCGGTGTGGGATGGGTGGCCATGCACATGCAGGGCCAGCCGTCGAACATGCAGGACGAGCCTCACTACGACGACGTGGTCGAGGAGGTGCGCGGCTTCTTGGTGGAGCGGGCCGGGCGGGCCCGGGACGCAGGCGTGACCGAGGTGTGGATCGATCCCGGGATCGGGTTCGGAAAGACCACCGTCCACAACCTGAGCCTGCTCGCGCGCCTGCGGGCGCTCGTCGCCACCGGGTACCCGGTGGTGGTGGGCACCAGCCGCAAGTCGTTCCTCGGCCGTATCGGGGGGACGGCCGAGGGCGACCTGGCGTTGCCGGCCGACGACCGGCTGGAGGGCTCGCTGGCTACCGCCGCCTGGGCGATCACCCAGGGGGCGACGATGGTCCGGGTGCACGACGTGCGCCCCACCGCCCAGCTGGCGCGTCTCTCCGGGCCCGCGGCGGCGACGACCCGGGAACTGGACGACCGATCATGAAGGGCAAGTGGGCGGCTGGAATCGTCCCCCGGAACTTCGCCTGGGTGATCAAGGACCGTCTGGCGGTGAGCGAGCGGCCGGGAGGCTATGCGAGGGCACACCGACCGGTCCGGCGCCAGGAGGAGATCATCTGGATCCGCGAGCAGGGCTTCACGAGGGTCGTGTCCCTGCTGGGCTCGCCGCACAACCTCCACGCTTACGACGAGCTGGGCGTGGTTTGGGAGCATGTTCCTTTCGGGAACCAGGAGAACCCCCGCGAGGTGATGGGCGAGCTGCTTCCCAGGCTGCGCGACTGGATCACGGCCGGGGGGAAGGTGCTGATCCATCAGGAGGAGCTCGGCGACCGGGTGCAGGGACTGGCGGGCGGCTACCTCGTCTACGCCGGGTTGGTCGAAGACCCGGCCCAGGCCATCGCCATCGTGGAGCAGATCAACGAGCGCCAGATGGGCCCTCCCGGGCGGCAGCTGGTGGCGGTGGCCGCCGAGCTGGTCGATTCCCAGCCGCCCGCCGGCGCAGGGACGTGAGCGACCGGATCGAGCTGCGGGGCCTGCGTCTCCTCGCCATCTGTGGAGCCCTGCCCGAGGAGAAGTACCGGCCGCAACCGCTCGAGATCGATCTCGTGGCCGAGGTCGACCTCACCGAGCCGGGGCGCACCGACGCCTTGGCCGACACCGTCGACTACGGCGCGCTGGCCCGGGCCGCCGCCACCGTCGCCGAGGAGGGCCGTTTCACCCTCCTCGAGCACCTGGCCCAGCGCATCGCCGACCAGGTGTGCTCCGATTCCCGGGTCGAATCGGTCACGGTGTCGGTGCACAAGCTCCGACCCCCGACCCCCGTCCACCTGGCCTCGGCCGGTGTGACCATCACGCGCCGTGCCGCGGACCGTCGCCCGCCGGGTGCGAGGGCCGGCGGTACCGGGGTGCCGACCGACGTACCGGCGACGGTCGCGCACGGCGTGGCCGACATCGCGGCTGGGGAGGCTGGACCCACCCGGCGACAGGCCTTCCTCGGGCTCGGCTCGAACCTCGGTGATCGGGAGGCCCACCTCCGGGAGGCCCTCGACGCCCTCCCCGGCGTGAAAGGGGTGTCGCAGGTCTACGAGACCGAGCCCCTGGGGGGGCCGCCGGGCCAGGGCCCCTACCTGAACCTGGTCGTCGAGCTCGACACCGACCTGTCTCCCCGGAGCCTGCTGGAGGTCGCGAAGCGGCTGGAGGAGGCAGCCGGGCGGCAGCCGTCCGAACGTCATGCTCCCCGGCCCCTCGACGTCGACGTGCTGCTCGTGGGTGACCTGGCAGTGGACGAGCCCGACCTGGTGGTGCCCCACCCGCGCATGCACGAGCGCCGCTTCGTCCTCGGACCGTTGGCCGATCTCGCGCCCGAGCTGGTGCCGGAGGGCTGGGAGACGAACGCGACGGGTGCCATCCGGCGGCTGGGTACCCTCTAGGGAGAGCGAACGGCACCCGTCCGGGGCCGGAACGTGGAGGATTCGTGCCCGCATTGCGTGTGATCGGACCCGGCCGGGCCGGGATGTCCCTGGCCGGAGCCCTGGAGCACGTCGGCTGGCGGGTGGAACCGCCTCGGCGGCGAGGTGACTCTGTCGTCGACGCCGCCGCCGGCGTCGACCTGCTGGTGATCGCCACACCCGACCACACCGTCGCCCAGGTCGCCGCGGCCGTCCGCCCCGTTCCCACCACCGTCGTTTCCCACCTGGCCGGGTCGTTGGGCCTGGGGGTTCTCGCACCGCATGCACGCCGCGCCGCCATCCATCCTCTGGTCCCCCTCCGCAATCCGGTCGCCGGCGCCGCCCGCCTGGCCGGCGGGGCTTGGTTCGCAGTGACGGGCGACCCGTTCGCCGGCCTGGTCGTCGGCGCCCTCGGCGGGCAGGCGGTGGCGGTCGACGACGCCGACCGGCCCGGCCACCACGCCGCCGCGACCATCGCCTCCAACCACCTCGTCGCCCTCCTCGGTCAGGTCGAGCGGGTGGCCCGAGCGGTGGGAACGCCCCTCGACGCCTATGTCGACCTGGCCCGGGCGGCGCTCGACGACGTGGCGAACGTCGGGCCCGCCGCCGCCCTCACGGGGCCGGTCGCCCGGGGCGACCTGGCCACCGTGCAGTGCCACCTGGCGGCACTCGACCCTGCGGAGCGCGTCGCCTACCGGGCCCTGGCCGCAGCCGCGGCACGACTGTGCCGGCCGCCCGCGGCCCGGGGCGGCGACACACTCCTGCTCGAGACGGTCGCCGACCTGCGCGCCATGCTCGATCCCGTGCGGGCCGCAGGGCTCACCGTCGGCCTGGTGCCCACCATGGGCGCGCTCCACGAGGGCCACCTGTCGCTCGTGCGCCGGTCGGCGGCCGAGTGCGACCTCACCGTCGTCACCGTCTTCGTCAACCCGCTGCAGTTCGGTCCGGGCGAAGACCTGGCCACCTATCCCCGTGACCTGCCGGCAGACATCGAGCGGGCCGCCGACGGCGGTGCCGACGCCGTGTTCGCCCCAGCGGTCGGCGAGATGTACCCCGAGCCGGTGGCCACGGCGGTGGACGTCGGCGGGCTCGCCGACGTCCTCGAGGGGCAGAGCCGGCCCGGTCACTTCGCCGGAGTCGCCACCGTCGTGGCCAAGCTGTTCAGCATGGCCGGGCCGTGCCGGGCCTACTTCGGCGAGAAGGACTGGCAGCAGCTCCTGGTCGTTCGCCGCCTCGCGCACGACCTGTTGTTCCCGGTGGAGGTCGTCGCCTGCCCCACCGTCCGTGACCCATCCGGGCTGGCATGCTCCAGCCGCAACGCCCGCCTTTCAACCGACCAGCGGCGTGCGGCCACCGTGCTTCACCAAGGCCTGGCTGCGTCGTCGGCCCTGATCGGCGCGGGCGAGCGCGACCCGGCGGTCGTGCGGCGGCACCTGTTCGGGTTTGTCGCCGCCGCCCCCGAAGCGGTGCTCGACTACGCCGAGGTCCGTCGGGCGAGCGACCTGGCGTCGCTGGAGCGGCTCGAGGGCGACGTCCGCCTTCTGGTGGCGGCCCGGTTCGGCGACACCCGCCTTCTCGACAACGTGGGCGTGGCGGTTCCCGCCACCACCGGTACCGGCGCCGCCCCCCGGCCGCTCGCCGCCACCCGGGGGCTTCGCTGATGCGACGGCGGATGCTGAAGAGCAAGATCCACCGGGCCGTCGTCACTGCCACCGACCTCGACTACGAGGGATCGATCACCATCGACCAACAGTTGCTGGCCACCGCCGACATCAGCGAGTGGGAGCAGGTCGCCGTCCTCGACATCGACAACGGCGCCCGTTTCGAGACCTACGCCATACCCGGCGGCCCGGGGGAGCTGCAGCTCAACGGAGCGGCGGCCCGGCTGGTGGAGGTGGGCCACCTGGTGATCGTGCTCACCTATGGCGACCTCGACGAGGCGGAGCTGGACGGGTTCGCTCCGAACGTCGTCCTCGTCGACGGCGCCAACCGGCCCCTCGGCGGATGACCGACCCCCTCGACCTCCTCGTGCTCGGTAGCGGCGTCGCTGGGCTCTCGGCCGCCGTGCGGGCGGCGTCGGTGCTGGGACTGCGCGTCGGCGTGCTCACCAAGGGCACGCTCGTCCAGTCAGCGACCAGCTGGGCCCAAGGGGGGGTGGCGGCGGCCATCGGGGGCGACCCCGACTCCACCGACCTGCACCTGGCCGACACGCTGGCGGCTGGTGCCGGGCTGTGCGACCCGGACGCGGTGCGGGTGCTGGTCGACGAGGGCCCGGCCCGGGTGAACGAGCTCATCGCCCTGGGCGCGAAGTTCGACCGCGACCCGAATGGCGTTCTCGCCCTGGCCCGCGAAGGTGGCCATTCGGTGCCTCGTGTGGTGCACGCCGGAGGAGCGGCCACGGGGGCGGAGATCGAGCGGGCCCTGGTTGCCGCCGTGGAGGCGACGGCGGTCGTCGTTCTCGAGCGCTGGTTCGCGGCCGCTCTCCTGGTGGAGGACGGGAGGTGCGCAGGAGTGGCGGCTCGCGCCCCCAACGGGACGCGGCACGAAGTGCGGGCCTCGCACGTGCTGCTGGCCACCGGTGGCGCCGGCCAGCTCTTCGCGGTGACGACCAACCCCGAGCAGGCCACGGGCGACGGTGTGGCCATGGCCCTGCGGGCGGGCGTCGCGGTCGCCGACCTGGAGTTCGTGCAGTTCCACCCGACCGCCCTTCACCATCCCCAGATGCCCCGTCCGCTCCTTTCCGAGGCCCTGCGCGGCCACGGGGCCCTGCTGCGCGACGCCCGCGGCGAACGGTTCGTCGACGAGCTGGCGCCGCGCGACGTCGTCTCCCGGGCCATGACCGCCCGGATGACCGACCAGGGCGTCGAGCACCTGTGGTTGGACGCCAGCCCTCTCGCCCGGTTCGACCAGCGCTTCCCGACCATCGCCGCCGCCGTTCGCCACGCGGGGCTCGACCCCGCCACTGACTGGCTGCCGATCGCTCCCGCCGCCCACTACATGATCGGCGGCGTCGTCACTGACCTCGACGGGTCCACGACCCTGCCGGGGCTGTGGGCCGCCGGCGAGGTGGCGTGCGCCGGCGTCCACGGTGCCAACCGCCTGGCGTCGAACTCGCTGCTCGAGGGCATGGTCTTCGCCGCCCGGGCGGTGGAGGGGATCGCCCGAGGTTCGGAGGGCCCGCGAGCAACCGGGGCCATGTGCTGGACTACGGCCGAGCCGATCCGGGTCGAAGTGGCGGCAGGACCGACGGACGCCGATGAGAACGCCGATGCCGTCGGCGTCGCCCGCGAACCGGTGGGAAAACGCCGCGAGGGCCTCCAGCACGCGATGAGCCAGCACGCCGGGGTCCTGCGCCACGCCGGGTCCCTCGCCCGGGCCGACGCCTGGGCGCGGTCCGCTCTCCAGCCGCCTTCCGACGGCGACGGCCTGCTGTCGGTCGAGGGGCCGGAGCTCCACAACCTCGGGCTGGTCGCGCGTGGGGTGGTCGCCGCCGCCCTGGCGCGCGAGGAGTCGCGCGGCTGCCACAACCGCCGGGACTTCCCGGCCGTCTCCGCTGACGGGGAATCTCACCTCGTGGTGGTGGCCGGATGAGCGACCGGTGAGCTCGTTCGACCCGCCGGCGACCGCCGTGCGCGAGGCGGTGAGCCGGGCGCTGGCCGAGGACCTCGGCCCCTTGGGCGACCTCACCGCTGCCCTCCTGCCCGCAGGCGTCTCTGCCGTCGCCGATCTCGTGCCTCGTGCCGTCGGTGTCCTGGCCGGGAACCTGGCCGCCACCGAGGCGTTCCTCCAGGTCGACCCGGGGGTAGCGGTGCGGTGGTACGCCGACGACGGCGACGACGTGGTGGCCGGTGTCGCCGTCGGCGAGGTCAGCGGTCCCCTCGCCTCGATCCTCACCGCCGAGCGCACGGCCCTCAATTTTCTCGGGCATCTGTCGGGCGTCGCCACCCTGACCCACCGCTTCGTCGCCGTCGCCGCCGGCGGGGGCCGGACGAGGATCCGTGACACCCGCAAGACCACGCCCGGCCTGCGGGCCCTGGAGAAGGCGGCGGTGCGGGCCGGTGGTGGACTGAACCACCGGGGGTCGTTGTCCGACGGCGTCCTCGTCAAGGACAACCACCTAGCCGGCATCGGCGTGAGCCAGGCCGTCGGCCGGACGCGCGCCCTGTGGCCGGGTCGGGCCGTGCAGGTCGAGTGCGACACCGTCGAGCAGGTGCAGGCCGCCGCCGATGCCAACGCCGAGCTCGTCCTGCTCGACAACATGACACCCGAGCAGGTGCGGCGCTGCGTCGAGCTGGTCGCGTTCCGCTGTCTGGTGGAGGTCTCCGGCGGAGTGAACCTGGCGACGGTCGCGGCCTACGCCGACGCCGTCGCCGACCTGATCTCGGTTGGGGCGATCACCCACTCAGCGCCGGTGCTCGACATCGGTCTCGACGTCCGACCCCAGCCGGCGTCGGGCGCGTAAGCGTTCATGCTGCTCGCCGTCGATGCCGGGAACACCCAGACCGTCGTCGGCTTGTACGCCGGTGCCGACCTCGTCAGCCACTGGCGCATCGCCACCAACGCCGAGCGCAGCTCCGACGAGCACGCCTTGCTGATCGGACAGTTCCTCGCCCAGGAGGGAGCGGGCTTCGACCGGGTCACGGGCATGGTCGTGTCGTCGACCGTCCCTCGGCTCACCGTCGTGCTCCAGGAGATGGCCGACCGCTACCTCGGCGCTCCGCCGGTCGTGCTGGGCCCCGGCACGAAGACCGGCATGCCGATCCTCTACGACAACCCCAAGGAAGTCGGCGCCGACCGCATCGCCAACGCCATTGCCGCTTTCGACCTGTTCGGTGGCCCGGCCGTGGTGGTCGACTTCGGCACCGCCACCACGGTCGACGCCACCTCGGCCAAGGGCGAGTACCTCGGAGGTGCCATCCTGCCCGGTGTGGAGATAAGCCTCGACGCCCTCTTCGAGCGGGCCGCCGCTCTCTCCCGGGTGCGGCTGGTCGAGCCCCGGCGGGTCATCGGCAAGAGCACGGCCGAGTCGATCCAGTCGGGCGCCATCTTCGGCTTCGCCGGTGCCGTCGACGGGTTGTGCCGGCGGTTCGAGGCCGAGCTCGGACCGTGTTCGGTCGTGTCCACCGGCGGATTGGGCGGCATGATCGTGCCCTGGTCCGACTGCATCGAGCGCCACGAGCCCTGGCTCACCTTGCACGGGCTGCGCCTGGTGTGGGAACGGAACCCGGCATGAGCGGTCAAAACGGCGGGGCCCCGCCCTACCGGTTCCAGCGCACGTCGTCGGCGGGCGAGCTGCACCAACGCCACGCCGCGCTCGAGCCCGGCACCGAGACCGGAGATGTCGTCTCGGTGGCCGGCCGCCTCATGCTCCGCCGCGTGCAGGGCAAGGTGGCCTTCGGCACCCTGGCCGACTCGAGTGGGCGCATCCAGCTGTTCGCCCGGGCCGGGGAGACCCCGCGCTTCGAGGAGCTCTGTGCCCTCAGCCTCGGGAACTGGGTGGGGGTGGGTGGCGAGGTCCTCACCACCCGACGGGGTGAGCTGTCGGTGCGGGTCGACGAATGGGAGCTCCTGGCCGAGGCGCGCCGCCAGTTCCCGGACAAGTGGCACGGGTTGACCGACGTCGACACCCGCTACCGGCAGCGCTACGTCGATCTCTGGGCCTCCGACGACGCCCGCCGCATCCTGCTCCTCCGCAGTCGGGTGATCAGCCTCCTTCGGCGCCTGCTCGAGGAGCGGGGCTTCGTCGAGGTGGAGACGCCGGTGCTCCAGCCCATCCCGGGCGGGGCACTGGCCCGTCCTTTCGTCACCCACCACGAGGCGCTGGACGCCGACCTCTACCTGCGCATCGCTCCCGAGCTGTACCTGAAGCGGTTGGTGGTCGGCGGGTTCGAGCGGGTGTTCGAGATCGGCCGGGTGTTCCGCAACGAGGGCATCTCCCCCCGCCACAACCCCGAGTTCACCATGCTCGAGCTCTATCAGGCCTACGCCGACTACACGGATCTCATGTCTCTCACCGAGGAGGTCGTGGCCCACCTCGCAACCGAGCTGTGCGGCGGCACGACCCTGCGCTACGGCGAGCGCGAGCTCTACCTGGCGCCGCCCTGGCCGCGGGTCACGCTCACCGAGCTGGTGGCCACCCATGCCGAAGTGGAGGTCGACGTGGCCATGTCCGTCGACGACCTGCGGCGGACGGCGGACACGCTGAGCGTCCCCACCCAGCAAGGGTGGGGGCCGGGCAAGCTCGTTCTCGAGATTTACGAGAAGACCACCGAGCACCGCCTCTGGGGCCCGGTGTTCGTGCTCGACTACCCCACCGAGGTCTCGCCGCTCGCCCGCGACCACCGCAGCCGGCCGGGCTACGTCGAGCGGTTCGAGCTCATCGTTGCCGGCCGGGAGCTGGCCAACGCCTTCAGCGAGCTGGTCGATCCCGACGACCAGCGGTCACGCTTCGAGGCCCAGGCCGCCGACAAGGCGGCCGGCGACACAGAGGCCATGGCCGTCGACGACGACTACCTGCGGGCCCTCGAGTACGGACTGCCGCCCACCGCCGGGCTCGGCATCGGTATCGACCGTCTCGTGATGCTGCTGGCCGACGCCGCCAACATCCGTGACGTCATCGCCTTCCCGACCCTCCGCCCCGAGCAGGGGAGCGGCTGAGGGGCGCGGCCGCCGCTTTCGTTCTGATGATACATCGCCGGGCCCTGACCCCCGATCTGTCACCGGAACGATTCAGTCGTTGAACCCACGCTGGGGACCCCAGCGATGAGGTGGCCGGACAGGGCGCCCAGCGAGCCGGCCACCCGGCGGGCCTCGTTGCCGTCGCCGCAGGCGTCGACCAGCCGGGCCAGCTCGGCATCAGCCTCCGCGGCGAAATCGCGGGCTACGTCGATGGCCGACGCCACCGCCCCGTTGGCCCGCACGAGAGCGCGCGCCTGCTCCACTGCGGCGGCGTCCACCGGCCCCCCCAGAAGGCTGCGCAGCGAATGGTCGGCGTCGGCGGCGAGGGCTCGGATGACCGGCAGGGTGTAGACGCCCTCGACCAGGTCGTTGCCTGCGGGCTTGCCCAACTGCTCGTCGGTGGCGACCACGTCGAGGATGTCGTCGATGATCTGGAAGACCATCCCCACCCGCTGGCCGTACGCCGTGAGGGCGTCGATCACGGACCGGTCGACGCCGGCGGTGATGCCCCCGATGCGGCAGGCGGTGGACATCAGGGCGGCCGTCTTCCCGGCGATCGAGGAGAGGTAGTCCTTCTCGCTACGGTCCACCTGGAACGTCTGCGACAGCTCGAGGACCTGACCCTCGCAGAGGCGGCCGATGGTGGCGGCCAGCAGGCCCGCTACCTCCGTCCCGAGCCGGGCGGCGATCTCCGATGCCCGGGCCAGGAGGAAGTCACCGGCCAGGATGGCGACGAGGTTGCCCCATCTGGCGTTCACGCTCTCGACATTGCGGCGGGTGCGGGCCTCGTCCATGACATCGTCGTGGTAGAGCGAGCCCAGGTGGACCAGCTCGACGGCGCAGGCACCCTGGATCACGTCCTCGGGGGCGGGCCCGCCGCAGAGCTGCCCAGCGCACAGGGCCAGGGCGGGCCGGAGGCGTTTGCCCCCGGCCGGGATCAGGTGGCCGGCGACCTGGGTCAGAAAGGGGTCGCCGGCCTGAACCGCCTCGCGCAGGGCGATCTCGACCCGCGCCAGGTCGGCTTCAAGATGGGGAAGAGAGGAGAGGGGGGCCAGGCTGACCACGACGGAGACGCTACGCCACCCCGCTCAATTGTAGGAATCGGCGACCCGCCGCCGATGTTGGCCTTTGTTGAGCACAACCCGTTTCTTCGGCGTTCCGGCCCGCGGCGGAGACACTGCGTGCCACATCTACCGGCGCCGCCGGTAGACTCTGCCTACGGACCCCACCGTCTGGAGGGGAGGATTCCTTTGTTCGAGCGATTTACGGACCGGGCTCGCCGGGTTGTGGTGCTGGCCCAGGAAGAAGCCCGTCTCCTCAACCACAACTACATCGGCACCGAACACATCCTGCTCGGCCTCATCCACGAGGGCGAGGGGGTGGCGGCCAAGGCCCTCGAGCAGCTCGGCATCTCCCTCGAGGCGGTGCGCACGCAGGTCGAGGAGATCATCGGCCACGGCGGCTCGTCCCCCAGCGGGCACATCCCGTTCACCCCGCGTGCCAAGAAGGTCCTCGAGTTGTCGCTCCGCGAGGCGCTGCAGCTCGGCCACAACTACATCGGCACCGAGCACATCCTCCTCGGGCTCATCCGTGAGGGCGAAGGTGTGGCCGCCCAGGTGCTGGTCAAGCTGGGTGCCGACCTGAGCCGCGTGCGCCATCAGGTCATCCAGCTCCTGTCCGGCTACGCCGGCAAGGACCCCGCCCAGAGCGGCGGCCCCAGTGGCGAGGCCGCGCCCACCGGCTCGCTGGTCCTCGACCAGTTCGGCCGCAACCTCACCCAGCTCGCCCGCGAGAAGAAGCTCGACCCCGTTATCGGGCGCGAGCGCGAGATCGAGCGGGTCATGCAGGTGCTCTCCCGGCGCACGAAGAACAACCCGGTCCTCATCGGTGAGCCCGGCGTGGGCAAGACCGCCATCGTCGAGGGCTTCTCCCAGCGCATCGTGGCCAACGACGTCCCCGAGACGCTCAAGGGCAAGCAGCTCTACACGCTCGACCTGGGCGCCCTGGTGGCAGGGTCGCGGTACCGGGGCGATTTCGAGGAGCGGCTGAAGAAGGTCCTCAAGGAGATCCGCACGCGGGGCGACATCGTCCTGTTCATCGACGAGCTCCACACCCTCGTGGGTGCGGGCGCCGCCGAGGGCGCCATCGACGCCGCCTCGATCCTCAAGCCCATGCTGGCCCGGGGCGAGCTGCAGACGATCGGCGCCACGACCCTCGACGAATACCGCAAGCACCTCGAGAAGGACGCGGCCCTCGAGCGCCGGTTCCAGCCGATCAAGGTCGAGGAACCGACGGTCGCCCACACGATCGAGATCCTCCGAGGCATCCGCGACCGCTACGAGGCCCACCACCGGGTGACCATCACCGACCAGGCCATCGTCGCCGCCGCCAACCTCTCCGACCGCTACATCTCCGACCGTCACCTGCCCGACAAGGCCATCGACCTCATCGATGAGGCCGGCAGCCGCATGGTGATGCGTCGCATGAAGACCCCGGCCGACTACAAGGAGCTCGAGGCCGAGCTCGTGCAGGTCCGCCGCGAGAAGGATGCGGCCATCGAGAACCAGAAGTTCGAGCAGGCGGCCAAGCTCCGCGATCGGGAGAAGACCCTGCTCGACCGCCGGGCGGCCAAGGAGTCGGAGTGGAAGGCCGAGGGCATCGACCTGTTCGACGAGGTCGACGAGGAGGCCATCGCCGAGGTGCTCGCCCTGTGGACGGGCATCCCCGTTTACAAGCTCACCGAGGAGGAGACGGCCAAGCTCCTCCGCATGGAGGACGAGCTCCACAAGCGGGTCATCGGCCAGGAGTCGGCCATCCACGCCGTGTCCCAGGCGATCCGCCGTACTCGGGCCGGTCTCAAAGACCCCAAGCGCCCCAGCGGCTCGTTCATCTTCCTGGGCCCCTCGGGCGTGGGGAAGACCGAGTTGGCCAAGACGCTGGCCGAGTTCCTGTTCGGCGACGAGAGCCACCTCATCCAGCTCGACATGAGCGAGTACATGGAGAAGCACACGGTCAGCCGCCTGGTGGGCTCGCCCCCCGGCTACGTCGGCTACGAGGAGGGCGGCCAGCTCACCGAGGCCGTGCGGCGCAAGCCCTTCTCGGTGGTCTTGTTCGACGAGATCGAGAAGGCCCACCCCGACGTCTTCAACGCCCTGCTCCAGATCCTCGAGGACGGGCGCCTCACCGACGCCCAGGGCCGCACCGTCGACTTCAAGAACACCGTGCTCATCATGACGTCGAACCTGGGCACGGCCGACCTGCGCAAGGCGGCCATCGGGTTCCAGAAGTCGAGCCAGGCCGTCACCTACGAGAAGATGAAGGAGAAGGTCAACGAGGCGCTCAAGCAGCACTTCCGGCCCGAGTTCCTGAACCGCATCGACGACACGATCGTCTTCCACGAGCTCACCCAGGACGAGGTCACCGAGATCGTCGACCTCATGGTGAAGCGGGTCAAGGGCCAGCTCGAGAGCCAGGGCCTGGCCCTGGAGCTCACCGACGCCTCCAAGGTCGCGCTGGCCAAGAAGGGCTACGACCCCACCCTGGGGGCCCGGCCGCTCCGGCGGGCCATCCAGCGGGAGGTCGAGGACCCGCTCTCCGAGCGCATCCTCTGGAAGGAGTTCCGCGCCGGCGAGACCATCATCGTCGACGCCGAGGGCGACCAGATCGTCTTCCGCTCCGTCGAGGGCATCGAGCCCCCGCCGGTCGAGCTGGCGGAAACAGGCCCCACCGAATAGCTCTCGACAGCTCCACCGACACCTCTCGTCCTGGCGTGCGAGGCCTGCTCGTCGCCCTGATCCTCATCCTCTCCGGCTGTCGGGCCACAGTCACGACCCAGGTCGACGTCGGTGCCGACGGCCACGGGACGGTGCGGGCGGGTGTGGGTCTCGACGACGAGGCCCTGCAGAAGGTGGGCGACGTGGCCGCCGAGTTGCGGGTCGACGACCTGCGCCAGGCGGGCTGGACGGTGGAGGGCCCCCGCAAGGCCGACGACGGGCTCACCTGGGTGCGGGCCTCGTGGGCGTTCGACGACGCCGAGCAGGCCAACCGCGCCCTCGCCCAGCTCAGCGGGCCGGAAGGCCCCTTTCGTGACCTCGAGCTCGTGCGGACGAGCTCGCTGCTTCGTTCCACCACGCGTCTCGCCGGCACGGTCGACCTTTCGCGCGGCCTGGGCGGGTTCGCCGATGCCGACCTCGCCGCCCGGGTGGGCGACACCCTCCCGCTCGACGTGGCCAGGCTGCGGGCCGAGCTGGGCCCGGAAGCCGACCGGGTGCTCCAGGTGCGGTTCGAGGCCAGCCTGCCCGGATCGCCGGAGACCAACGCGCCCACCCGCTCCGGTGGTCGGGCCGTCTGGGCGCCGGCCCTCGGCCAGCAACTGCGGATCGACGCCTCGTCCGACCACCTCCGCCTGGTACCGCTGGTCCCGGCGGTGGTGGCCGCCGTGCTCCTCCTGGCGGTTCTCTGCGGCTTGTTGATCGTCCGCCGGCGCCGCCGGATCTGAGCCCGCCGCCGTTCTGGCGAACCGGTGACACGTTCCGGGCCCATATGGCCCACTTTGTGTCACCGGTTCGCCGAAGAGGACGAGAGCTGTCGTACCCCGTCGATAGGTTGCGGTCGTGGGAAAGACCAAGACCGTCCACCGGTGCCAGGAATGCGGGTCGGCGACCTTGCGGTGGGCCGGTCGGTGCCCGGCGTGCGGGGCGTGGAACAGCATGGTCGAGGAGGTCGAGAGCCCGGCGCCGGTAACCGGCGGCGGCCCGGCCGGCGGCCTCGGCCACGATTGGATGGCGCTCGACGGGCCCGGGGCGGTGCCGATCGCCGACGTGCTGGCCGACGGGTGCCGGCCTCACGCGACGGGCATCGGGGAGGTCGACCGGGTCCTCGGAGGCGGCCTGGTTCCCGGATCGGTCACGCTCGTCGGCGGTGAGCCGGGGATCGGCAAGTCGACGCTGCTGATCCAGGTACTGGCGTCGGTGGCCGTCCGGGGAGGGCGCTGCCTACTGGTCACCGCCGAGGAATCGGCCACCCAGGTGCGTCTCCGGGCCGAGCGCCTGGGCATCGCCACCGCCGCAGGGCTGTGGATCGTGGCCGAGACCGAGCTGTCGAGGGTGGCTGCCCACGTGGCCGAGGTCACCCCCACCCACGTTGTTCTCGACTCGATCCAGACCGTGTTCGATGCCGCCCTGGAGGCGGCGCCCGGTTCGGTGGCGCAGGTGCGCCACTGCACCTCCCGTGTGGTGCGGATGGCCAAACAGCGGGCCATGGCCACCGTCCTCGTCGGCCACGTCACCAAGGACGGCAGCCTGGCCGGGCCGCGGGTCCTGGAGCACGCGGTCGACACCGTCCTGGCCTTCGAAGGAGACCGCCACCACGCGCTCCGCCTCTTGAGGGCGGTGAAGCACCGGTACGGGGCGGTGGGGGAGTTGGGCCTGTTCGAGATGGTGGGAACGGGCCTGGTGGGGGTGCCCGACGCCGCCGGTCTCTTCCTCGCCGACCGGCGGGAGGGCGTGCCCGGCTCGGCCGTGGTGGCCGCTCTGGAGGGCCGCCGCCCGCTGCTGGTCGAGGTCCAGGCCCTCGTCACCCCGACCCGGACGTCGTTCCCCAAGCGCTCGGCGGAGGGGCTCGACGCAGGGCGGCTCGACCTTCTTCTCGCCGTGCTCAAGGAGCGGGTCGGGCTCGACCTGTCGAGTAGCGACGTCTACGCCCTGGCCGCCGGCGGTGTGCGGGTGGCCGAGCCTGCCGCCGACCTGGCCCTGGCCCTTGCCGTGGCGTCGGCGCTGACCGGGACACCCGTGCCCCCCGACGTCGTCGCCTGCGGCGAGATCGGGCTGGGGGGGGAGGTGCGCCAGGCCGGCCAGGTCGAGCGCCGCCTGACCGAGGCGGCCCGGCTGGGCTTCCGCCGAGCCGTGCTGCCCACCTCCTCGCCCGACCCCCCGACGGGCATGGCGGCGGTGCGGGTGGGCACCCTCCGGGAGGCGGTGGCCGCCCTTCACCTCGGTCCCTGAGCGCTGCGGTCGAAGGCGCGACCCACCCTGTCGGTCCTGGCGAACCACTACCATCCGAGGCGTGCCCGCTCGGCGACATCTCGGGCTGACCGACGCCCTCGCCTCGGTCGCTCCGGGCCAGCCCCTGCGTGAAGGTCTCGACCGGATCCTGCAGGCCAACATGGGCGCGCTCATCGTGGTCGACGACGGCCCCGAGGTGCTGGCGATCTGCTCGGGCGGCTTCCTCCTCGACGCCGAGTTCAGCCCCCAGCGCCTCTCGGAGCTGGCCAAGATGGACGGCGCCACCATCCTCGCCCCCGACGCCAGCCGCATCGCCCGGGCCAACGTGCACCTGGTGCCCAACCCCAACGTGCCCACGTCGGAGACCGGCACCCGGCACCGGACCGCCGAGCGGGTCGCCCGGTCCATCGGCGTGCCGGTGATCTCGGTGTCCGAGGACATGTCGTCGATCGCTGTCTACTACGGCGACATCAAGCACCCGGTAGAGGCCAGCCCTCGTCTGTTGAACCGCGCCAACCAGGCTCTGGCCACGCTCGAGCGCTACAAGAACCGTCTCGACAACGTGTCGGGGTCGCTCGCCGCCCTCGAGGTCGAGGACCTGGTCACCGTCCGCGACGTGGTCACCGTCCTGCAGCGCACGGAGATGGTGCGTCGCATCGCCGAGGAGGTACACGGCTACATCGTCGAGCTGGGCACCGACGGGCGGCTCGTGCGCCTCCAGCTCGAAGAGCTCATGGGCGGGGTCGAGGACGATCGTCGAGGAGTGATCAGGGACTACTTCGTCACCACCGAGTCGTGGCGCCTGCCCGAGGCGATGAACGCGCTGGCCGACCTCACCACCGAGGAGGTCCTCTCCCTCGAAGCGGTGGCGTCGGTGCTGCACCTGCCCGGCGACCCGGCCGACCTCGACGCCAACCTCCAACCGCGCGGTTACCGGCTCCTGGCTCGCATCCCCCGTCTTCCCGAGACGGTGGTCAACCACATCGTCGACCACTTCGGTACCTTGCACAAGATCCTGCGGGCGTCGGCCGCCGATCTCCACCAGGTCGAAGGGGTCGGCGCCACCCGGGGCAAGACCATCGAGGAGGCGCTCAAGCGGCTGGCCGAGACAAGCATCTTGGACCGCTACCTGTAGTCGTCATCGCACTGCCGCCTGGGCGGTGCCAACGGACGAGCGTCAGGGTGCGGTGCCGACCGGCGACGCTGTCCAGGAGGACGCTTTCGTGCAGCTGCGACGGCGTGTCCAGCTCGTGTTTCTGGCGCTCGCCCTGCTGGTGGTCGCCGACGCAGCCGTCGACCGCTTGCTGGTGAACGAGCGGAACGACCTGAGAGCTGACGTCAGACCCGCTGGGATCCCGCCCGGGACGCTGTGAACGACATGCTCGTCGGTCTGGTCGACCAGGAGACCGCGCAGCGCGGGTTCCTCATCACCGGGATCGACCGTTTCCTGTTCCCCTACCGCGAGGGCGGGTGGCGCTCGTCGGACACGAGCCCCCCGCCGACCGGATCGTTGGACAGGAACAGGATGGTCGTGGCCGGCGCCGCGTCGCGGGCGACCTGGGCGCTGGAGGTGGACAGGGCCACCACCAGGTCAACCCCCTGGTCCACCCACCGCCGCGACGTTCCCGGGGTCGGCGGTCTCGGCGTGGATCTCGCGGGGTCCTCGGCGAGCAGCGTCAGGTTCTGACCCTGGACATAACCGGCGTCGCGCAGCACTTCGGAGGAACGCGGCCTGGTTTTGGGGCTGCCCGGAGCTCACCGCTCTCAGGGAAGGCGATGCTGCGGGCTCGCGGTCGCCCACGGCCCACCTCGCTCGATCCGCAAGCCACGGCAGCCAGCAGAGCCAGAGCCAGGGTGACGACGAGCCGGCGCGGCTCCCGAGTCACGGGAGGAGCGTATGCCGCCGTGACGGCGGCCCGTCAGGAGGTCGGGTGCTGGGCGCTCTCTGCGACGACGATTCCGGCGCGCCTGGACAGCTGGGCCCGGTCGAGTACCCGGTAGTGGCGATCGCGTTGGTCGAGCCAGCCGAGGCGGACGAAGGTGGAGATCGACTTGTTGACCCGCTCCCGGGACGCACCGACCAGGGCGGCCAACTCCTCCTGGGTGACCGGGAGTTGGAACTCCTGGGCGTCACCGGCCAGCTCCAGCAGGCGCTTCGCGGTCCGCCCGGTGACGTCGAGGAACACGCTGTCGGCCAGGGCCTGGTCGAGCATGCGCATTCGGGCGGCCAGGAGCCGCATTAGCCCCCACAGGAGCCCGGGTTGCTGCTCGAGGACGCGGCGGACGCGCGAGTACGGAACGGCCACCACCGTCGATGATGCGAGGGCCCGGGCCTGGGTCGAGCGGCAGCTGCCGTCGAACAGGCTGCACAGCCCGAACAGATCGCCCCGGCCCACGAGCTCGATCAGGGTTTCCCGGCCGTCGAGTGCGCGGTTGGCAATGGCGACGCGGCCCGACTGCACGACGAACAGCTCGTGGGCGGGGTCTCCCCGCTCGTAGACGACGTCGTTGCGGCGCAGGTGCCGGATGGCGGTGATCGCGCCGGCGCGGCCGGAGGGCGAATCGGGAAGCGACCCGAGCAGGCTGTGAGCCAGGGGTTCGTCCGGCGTGAGCGCGCTCCCCACGTTGCCGTTCGGACCGTCGGCCCGGTTCGGGAGCGTTCCGAAGCGTGGCGGCGGCGACTGTGTGTCAGTCGATGTCAAGTTGTTGTCCGGTCACTTTCCTGGCACTCTGGAGAGGTCCCCCATTTGATTCAGTCCCCGGGAGAGGCATGCCCTTCGACGTCGGCGACAAGGTCGTCTATCCCCATCACGGTGCTGCGGTAATCGAGCGCCGCGAACGTCGAGATGCTTTCGGCACCGACCGTGAGTACCTGGTCCTGAAGCTGGCCTACGGCGACCTCACCCTCATGGTCCCAGCCGACAACACCGACGAGGTGGGTCTTCGCGAGGTGATCAACGACGAAGAGGTCGAGGAGGTGTTCGCCGTCCTTCGCAAGAAGGAGGCGCGGATGCCGACGAACTGGTCCCGTCGTTTCAAGAACCACGTCGAGAAGCTCAAGTCGGGCGACATCTATCAGGTGGCCGAAGTGGTCCGGAATCTCTCGATTCGCGAGAAGGACAAGGGGCTCTCGGCCGGCGAGAAGCGCATGCTCACCAAGGCGCGCCAGATCCTGGTGTCCGAGCTCACCTTCGCCATCGGCGTCACCGAGGAGGAAGCCGAGCGCAAGCTCGACGAGGCCCTCGTCTGAGGGCCCGGACCTCCATGGCCCGGGACCGGCGCCGGCCCACCGGGCCGTGAGCGTCTGGGCGGTCGTCGCCGCCGCCGGGTCGGGCTCCCGTTTCGGCGGCCTGAAGCAGTTCCAGGATCTCGGTTCCCGCCGCGTCGTCGACTGGGCGATCGCCGCCGCCCGCTCGGTCGCAGACGGCGTCGTGCTCACGGTGCCTCCCGGATCGCCGCCCCGTAGGAGCACCAGCGACGAGGAGGTGGACGCCGTCGTCGAAGGCGGCGCCACCCGCTCGGCGTCGGTCCGGGCCGGCCTGGCTGCGGTACCTGCTCACGTCGAGATCGTCGTCGTCCACGACGCCGCCCGTCCGCTCGCGTCTCCTGCGCTCTTTCAGGCGGTGGTGGCTGCGGTCCGCGCCGGTGCCGACGGCGCCGTCCCCGGCGTTGCGCTCGCCGATACGGTGAAGCGGGTCCACGACGGCGTCGTGGTGGCGACGCTCGACCGGGCGGAGCTGGTGGTTGTGCAGACCCCGCAGGCCTTCCGGGCGGCTCTGCTCCGTCGGGCCCACGCCACCGACGGCGACGCCACTGACGACGCCGCCCTCGTGGAGGCGGTCGGCGGTCGGGTGGCCGTGGTCGCCGGAGAGGCGGCCAATGCCAAGCTGACCAGCCCGGCGGACCTGGAGGTGGCTGAGGCCCGTCTGAGCGGCGCGAGGCCCACAGGGGCGGCCGGGCACGCCGACCGGTCGTGACCGTCAGGGTCGGGCTGGGCTTCGATGTCCACCCGTTCAGCGACGATCCCGGCCGGCTTCTGGTCCTCGGCGGCGTCACCCTTGTCGGCGAGCGGGGGCTGGCTGGCCACAGCGACGCCGACGCCGTTGCCCACGCCGCCGCGGATGCGCTTCTCGGGGCGGCGGGGCTCGGCGATCTCGGGTCTCGATTCCCCGACACCGACCCGGCGTGGGCGGGTGCGGACAGCATGGGGATCCTCTCGGCCGTCGTGTCAGCCGTGCGGGCCGACGGCTGGGAGCCGCAGAACGTGGACTGTGCCGTGGTGCTCGAGGTCCCGCGTCTGGCACCCCACGTCGCCGGGATGCAGGAGCTCCTCTCGGCGGCGGTGGGAGCGCCCGTGTCGGTGAAGCCCAAGCGAGCCGAGGGTCTCGGTGCCCTGGGCCGGGCCGAGGGTGTGGCCTGCTGGGCGGTCGCCCTCGTGGCCCAGGCGTGAGCGAGCACCGAAGCGCAGCGGAAGGGAAGGGAAGGGGGCGCCCTGCGCGCCGCCGCAAGCCAGCCCCAGGACGCGAACCCGGCCGTCCCGTCCGGGGCCGCTCCCAGGGCGACGCCTGGCCGGGCCCGGGCCCCAGGGGACGGGGCCTGGGTGGGGAGCAGGTGGAGGGGCGCCACGCCGTGGCCGAGCTCCTGGCCGCCGGGCGCCGGCGCGTCGTCGATGTCTGGGTCGACGAGGGGGCCGAGCCGGTTCCGATACTCGAGCGGATCGGCGATCTTGCCGCTCAACGGAGGGTGCCGGTGAGGGCCGTCAGCGGCGCTCGGCTGGCCAACGAGGCGCGCACCGACGCCTGCCAGGGGGTGCTGGCCCACGCCCGGCCGCTGACCGAGGCCGACTTCGACGATCTGTGCCGACCCCCGCAAGGCGGTCCCGAGCTGCCCTTCCTGTTGGCCCTCGACGGCGTCACCGACCCCCAGAACCTGGGTGCGCTCCTGCGCACCGCCGAGGCCGCCGGTGTCACGGGCGCGGTCCTTCCGCGCCACCGGGCCGTGCACGTCACGCCGGCCGTCACCAAGGCGGCGGCCGGGGCGGTCGAGCACGTGCCGATAGCCATCGTCGCCGGTCTGCCTGCGGCGCTCGCCCGGGCGCGGGAGCTGGGCCTGTGGGTCGTGGGGCTCGACCCCGCGGCCGACGAGATCCTCTTCGGCCTCCCGGTAGCCGAGGCGGGCGTGGTCATGGTCCTCGGTGCTGAGGGCCGGGGACTCTCCCGCCTGGCCATCGCCCGCTGTGACAGCGTCGTGCGGATCCCCCTGCGGGGGTCGCTCACGTCACTCAACGTGGCTGCCGCGGGGGCCTTGGCCCTCTTCGAGGTCAGCCGCCGCCGGGCCCGTCCGGCGGACTCTGAGACTTCCAACCGTTGACACGGGGGATTGGGGTGAGTACAAAGGCCACCTTAGCTCTAGTAATTCGTCACCTAGCGTTAACCGCCCGCACCACTGCCTCGCTGTACCAGGAGCGTGCATGTCGCACCATCTCAGCGCTGTCGGAGCCACCTTCACCGACGACGAGCTGCTCGTTCTCTTCCGGGAAGGCCACGGCCAGGCCCTCGACCTCCTGCTCGAGCGCTACCGGCGCTTCGCCCGGGCCAAAGCTCGGGCCTACTTCCTCGTCGGGGCCGACTTCGACGACATCGAGCAGGAAGGCATGATCGGGCTGTTCAAGGCGGTGCGCGACTTCCGCCCCGACCGCCAGGCGTCGTTCCGGGCATTCGCCGAGCTGTGCGTCACCCGCCAGATCATCACCGCCATCAAGACCGCCACCCGCCGGAAGCACCAGCCGCTGAACCAGTACGTGTCGCTCTCGGGCCTCCGGGCCTCCGACGGCGCCGACGACCGACCGTTCGAAGACCTCCTCGACGACCATCACACGCCCGATCCGGCCGACGAGATCGTGTCGCTGGAGCGGATGGCGGCGATACGGGCGACGATGGCGGAGATGCTCTCCACCCTCGAGGTCGACGTGCTCCGGCTCTACGTCGAGGGCCGCTCCTACCAGGAGATCGGTCTGCTCCTCGACCGTCACGTGAAGTCGATCGACAACGCGATCCAGCGCATCAAGCGCAAGCTGGAGGCCCACCTGTCCTCTCGCGACGTCGACGAGCCGACTCCCGCCGTCGCCTGATCGCCCAGCCCCGGCCACTCTGCGTGGCAAACGGTTCGTGAGTGCGAGCGAGCCGGTGGTCGGATTCGAACCGACGGCCTGACGATTACAAGTCGCCTGCGCTACCGGACTGCGCCACACCGGCCGGGGATCGCCCCACCGGAAATGTACCTCTGACCCGGGGGTCCTTGACCTTGCCTCCCGACGCGGGCAACGTTGCCGACAATGGCACTCTCGGATCGAGATCGGGCGATCCTCGATTTCGAGCGCGCGTGGTGGACCGGGCCGGGCACCAAGGAGGCGGCCATCAAAGCCCGATTCGACCTGTCGCCGACGCGCTACTACGAGCTCCTCCGGGGCCTGCTCGGGTCGCCTGACGCCGTCGCGTACGACCCCCTGGTCGTGCACCGGCTGCGCCGCGACCAGAGCCGCCGCCGTCGGGCCCGGCTGGAGGGCCGCCCGGCCAGCCAGCGCCCCGGCCGGTGAGCCGCCGCCCCGGTGGTCCCGGCGTTGGCGGCGATGCCGCCGGCAACGGCGCCCGCGGGCTCGTGCTGCTGGCGGTGGCTCTGCTTCTCGCCGTCTTCGTCCTCAACCAGACCGACCCGGGCGGGTCGTCGACGGGGAGCGACGAGACCTCCGGATCGACGGCCACGACCCTCGAGCGGACCTCCGGCACGACGCTCGCCCCGACCACCCTTCCCCGGGCGGCCAAGGCTCCTGCCGAGCTGAAGTTGCTCCCCGCCAACGGGAGCGGCGTGGGCGGCCTCGGCGGGCGGGTCGCCGACCGCCTGAAGGCCAAGGGCTACACGAACACCCTCGCGGCGGTGAACACCACACGCGACATCACCGCCAGCGCCGTCGAGTACGCCAAGGACTTCGAGCCCGAGGCCCGGGCCGTGGCCGAGGCGCTGGGCCTGCCACCGACAGTGGTCAGGCCCCTCGACTCCCCCCCGGTTCTCGAGACCCGCGACGCCCACGTGATCGTGCTCATCGGTCCCGACCTCAACACCACTTCCACCACCACCGCAGGGTCGACCACCGCGACCACCGCACGCACCGCACGGGCGAATACCACCACGACCCGTCCCTGACCCCGGGGCCTCTCAGGGCCGGAGCCGGCGGGTCTCCGAGCGCACCTCGATGCTCAGGGTTCCCTCGACGGGGATGGCCTGTTCGTCGGCGGAGGGCACGAGTCTCACCCGGAACTCCCCACGCGTGACCGCGGTCGCCCGCTCGACGGCCCCGTCGTCGAGAGTCCGGGTGGCGGTGCCCTCAGTTGTCTCGGCGCCGTCGAGGGAGAGCACGCTTCCGCGGAGCTGCGTCGTGTTGGTGAGCGGGACCCGGGTGCGGGCTCGGGTCGACGCCACCTTGCGGCCGTCGAGCAACCCCAGCTCCACCAGGCGCCCGGAGCCCATGACCCGGGCGCCCCCGTTCCCGGGCATGCCGGCGGGAGCGTCTATCGTCCAGCGCTCGCCGGGCGCGAGGGGGCGGTCGGGAGGCGCCCCCGGTGCCCCGGGGAGAATCTGCGGCAGGGCGCCCGGTTCGAGCACCGACTGGGGAAGACCCTCGACCGTCTCGACGCCGGCGAGCTGGGCGGCCCGGTCGAGGCGGACGACGAAGGTGCGGTCGGCCTTCCCGGCCTGACGGATGCGTACCTGCACCCGTACCTCGCCGGGTCCGGCGCTGAGCACGGTGTCCTCGGTGAGAAGGAGGGCGTCGTCGACGGTCTCCTCCGGCGGGCTACCGGCCAGGCGAATGGTGGTCACCGAATGGACCCGCACCTCGTGGCGGTAGAGCGCACCCACCGGGGGTCGGTACGACACCCGCACGGTGTCCGGTGCGCACCCGGTCAGCACGCCTGCCGTGCAAGCGATGGCCAGGATTGCCGAGCCCCACCTGCGCACGACGGTCGACGGTAGTTGCCGTCGCGCCCGTCGCCCGGCGGGAGCGACGGCAGCGGTAGGGTCCGGCGGTGGCGCCCGAGCCCGCCGACTTGTTGGCACCGCTACGCGACGACCCCTCCCGGTCGGGGATCTTCTGCGACTTCGACGGAACCCTGGCCGACATCGTTGACGACCCCGAGCGGTCGCGCCCGGTCGAGGGGGCGGTCGACGTCCTCGCCGACCTGGCCCGGGCCTACGCCCGGGTGGGCGTCGTCTCCGGCCGGCCGGCGGCGTTCCTGTTCGACCACCTCGGGCCGGCGACGGGGGCCGGAGACCTCCTTCTGGCCGGGCTGTACGGCCTGGAAGTCGTGCGCGACGGGGAGGTCACTCCCTCCTCCGAAGCGCGCGAGTGGCGTCCGGTGGTGGAGGAGGCGACGGCGCGGACGCGTTCGGCGGCGCCGCCGGGGATCAACGTCGAAGCCAAGGGCCTCACCCTCGTGCTCCACTTCCGGGGCGCCCCCGACCTGGCCGCCGACGCGGAGGCGCTGGCCGAGCAGGAGGCGGCCGACACCGGCCTGGTCGTCGAGGCCGGACGCCTGTCGTTCGAGCTACGGCCGCCCCTGGACACGTCGAAAGGCACCGTTGTGGCCGAGGCGGCGGCCGGGCTCGCCGCCGCCTGCTTCCTCGGCGACGACACCGGTGACCTCACGGCCTTCGACGCCCTCGACGACCTGGCCGCCGACGGTGCTTCGACGGTGCGGGTGGGCGTCCGCAGCGCCGAAGCCCCCGACGCCCTCCTTCGCCGTGCCGACTTGGTCGTCGACGGGCCCACCGAGGTCGTCGCCCTCCTCCGCCGGTTGGTCCCCTGAGGGTCAGCAGGCAGCAGCGGCGCCGCTACTGGTCGGCCGCCGCCAGTTGGTCGTCGAGCCAGTCGCGGGGCTGCCGGACGTTCGCCGCCTTCTTGAGCGCCGCAGCGTGCTTCGCCCGCTCCTGGGGGCTCAACGCCAGGGCGTAGGCCAGCACGTCGGCGGTGCCGGCGATGTCGAAGGGGTTGACCTCGAGTGCGGTCGGGCCCAGCTCCTCCCATGCGCCGGCTTCACGGCTCAGGGCCAGCACCCCGTCGTTCTCGTTGAGGAGAGCCCCCTCCTTGGCCACCAGGTTGAGGCCGTCACGGATCGGGTTCACGAGCAGGACGTCGTAGCGCCGGAGGGCGGCGACCGAGCGGGGGAAGTTGTCCGTGGTGTCGATCATGACCGGTGTCCAGCCGGGTGTCGACCAGGTCTCGTTCACGTGGCGGGCGAGGGTCTCGACCTCCTGGCGGTAGGCCAGGTACTCGGGCAGGCCCTCGCGCGACGGGTAGATCAGCGCCGCGAACACGACCCGGCCGCGCCACTCCGGGTGGGTGCGGAGCAGGTCGTCGTAGGCGAGGAAGCCCCGCAGGAGGTTCTTCGACAGCTCGATGCGGTCGACCCGCAGGATGAGCAGGCGGTCGCCGAGCTCCTCGTAGAGGACGGCGGCCTCCCGGGCGCACTCGGCCGACGCCGCCACCGACCCGATGTCGTCGGGGTCGGGCGACATCGGCGACACGAAGGTGGCCGGCTTCCAGCCCAGCACCTGGGAGCAACAGGCCTCGAAGTTGGCGGCCCAGCGTCGGGCATGGAAGCCGCACGAATTGTGGCTGCTCATCCCCACGAGCAACTCCTCGACCACCTCGGTGGGCAGCACGCGGAGGGCGCCGGGCTCGGCGAAGGGGATGTGGGTGAAGTGCACCGACTTGAGGTCGCGCCGTCCCTGGGCCAGCCAGGTGCCGACGAGTGACAGGTGGTAGTCCTGCACGAGGACGGTGGCACCCTCGGGCGCCTCGTCGATGAGCAGGCGCGCGAAGGACAGGTTCATGGCCCGGTAGGCGTCCCAGGCTTCTCGCCAGTGGCGGTCGAGGCGGGGCCGGCGGGGCAGGTCGAACATGCCGTGATGGAGGAACCAGAGGGTGGCGTTGGACACCACGTCGTAGGCCATCCGGTAAGTGTCGGTATCGATGGCCAGGAGGCGAATCTTGTGGCCCTCGGCGTCGAGGGTGCCCTTGGCCGCCGCCTGGCGGTCGCCCTCGCTGATGGCAGACGCCACCCACGTTGCCCCGGTCTGTCTCGCCAGTGGGCCGAGGCTCGACACCAGGCCTCCGGCGCCCCGCCGCGCCACGAGGTCTCCGTCGTCGCCCACGGAGAACGACAGGGGGCCGCGGTTGGAGACGACGACCAGGGGGTTGTTCTCGGCGAGGATACGCCACGATAACGGACGTGACCTGCGGCGATGGAGGACGACTGGTCGCTGCACCCGACAAGTTCCGGGGAACGGCGACGGCCGCCGAGGTCGCGGCGGCGGTGGACCGGGCCTGCCGGGCGGCGGGATGGTCCTGCGACGCGGTACCGGTCGCCGACGGCGGCGAGGGGACGCTCGAGGCTCTGGGCGGGGCCGATCGGAGGACGACCCGCCGGGGCCGACCTGGTGGTGACGGGAGAGGGCCGGGTCGACGCCGAGACCTTCTCGCCGAAGAGCCGCCGGTGGTGTCGTCACCCTGGCTGCCCGCTCGGGGGTCCCCGTTCTCCTGGTCGCCGGCCAGTGGATCCCGGGGTGGTTCCACCTGGCGGCGCTGCGGTTGCGGTGAGACATAGTGGGCGAGGACCGTGCGACGTGTCACCCGGAAACGCTCCGGAGCGCAGTCAGGCGCGGTCGCGGTAGGCGGGCAACGATGCCATGGGCGGGCGATCGGCGGTGTCGGTCTCGACCGGATCGCCATCCCGCGGCCGCAGGGCCATGGGTGGATCCGGGGACACGGCCACCCCGGCCCGGCCGAGGGCGGTGGCCAGCACGGCCACGGCCTGGGGGCCGAGCTCGGCCAGCGGCCGGTTGCGGTGCGTGCGGGTGCCCAGGTCGACTTGGGCGACGGCCTCGGCGCTGCAGCGGGCGGTGACGTCGATCAGCAAGCCGAGGTCGACCCCGTAGCCGTGCACGAAGGGCACCTGCTCGAGGACCGAGCGTCGTCCGGCGAACTCGCCGGCGAGGGGCTGGGCCACGGAGGCGAGGTGGGGGAACAGCAGGGCGAGCACGGGTCGGGCGACGAGCTCGGTGACGCGGCCACCCTCGCCGGGCGCGCCTGCGAAGGTGCGGTGGTAGAAGCCCTTCACGAAGACCACCGACGCGTCGGTGAGCAGAGGGCCGAGCACGCCGGTCACGAAAGCGGGGTCGAAGTCGCGGAGGTCGGCGTCGCAGAACGCCAGCAGTTCTCCTTTGGAGGCGGCCACCGCCTTCCACAGCGCCTCGCCCTTGCCCTGGCCGGGACCCGACCCCGGGAGCACGTCGGCAGTGGCGACCACGGTGGCGCCGGCATCGGCGGCGACGGTGGCGGTCGCGTCGGTGGAACCGTCGTCGACCACGAGCACCTCGTCGAGGAGCGGAACCCGGTCGACCAGCTCCCGCCGCACCGTCTCGACGATGGCGCCGATGGTCGTCGCCTCGTCGCGGGCCGGGATGCACAGTGACACGAACCGGCCGTCCTTGGCCACCGCCAGGCGGGCCGCCGGGAACTCGCGGTGATGGAAGGTCCGGACCGCGGCGGTGCCCATGTCGCCATTGTCCCTCGTCTCGCCGAAGCCTTTTGACGAGCGACACGCTTGCCGCCATCATGGAGTCATCATCCAGAGCGGTTGAGGGACCGGGCCCATCGACGCCGCGACAACCAGTCTTCCCCCAGAGGGCGACCAGGTGCCAATGCCCGGCGATGACGGGAGATGCAACATGCTGTTCGTCGAAGGTCTGCGATGTCGGGAGTGCGGCCGCGCCTACCCGGCCGAGGCACTCCACGTCTGTGAGTACTGCTTCGGGCCGCTCGAGGTCACCTACGACTACGACGCCGCCGCCGCCGCGACCACGCGTCAGTCGGTCGCCGCCGGGCCGGCGTCGATCTGGCGCTACGCCAGCCTGCTGCCGGCTCACAACGACGGGGCGGTCGACCTCGGCGCCGGGTTCACGCCGCTGGTGCGGGCCGACCGCCTGGCCGCCGAGCTGGGCATCGGCGAGCTGTGGCTGAAGAACGACACCCTCAACCCCACCGGCTCGTTCAAGGACCGCGTCGTGTCGGTAGCCCTCGCCCGGGCCCGGGAGCTCGGGTTCAAGGTGGCGGCCTGTGCCTCCACCGGCAACCTGGCCAACTCGGTGGCCGCCCATGCCGCCCGGGCGGGAATGCGCCACTTCGTGTTCGTGCCCGCAGACCTCGAACAGGCCAAGATCGTCACGACCGCCGTCTACGGGCCGAGCCTCATTGCCGTCGACGGCAGCTATGACGACGTCAACCGCCTCTGCGCCGAGCTGGCCTCCGAGCACCCCACGTGGGCGTTCGTGAACGTCAACCTCCGCACCTACTACGCCGAGGGCTCCAAGACCCTGGCGTTCGAGACCGCCGAGCAGTTGGGCTGGCAGGCTCCCGACCACGTCGTGGTCCCCGTGGCGTCGGGGTCGCAGCTCACCAAGATCGCCAAGGGCTTCGAGGAGCTCTTCAGGATCGGGCTACTCGACGAGGAGCCCCACGTACGCATCTCGGGGGCCCAGGCCGAGGGGTGCTCCCCGGTCGCCGCCGCGTTCTCCGCCGGCGACCACTACGTGCGCCCGGTGAAGCCCCACACCATCGCCAAGTCGCTCGCCATCGGGAACCCCGCCGACGGCATCTACGCCCTCGACGCCGTGCGCCGGAGCGGTGGGGCCCTGGGGGCGGTCACCGACGACGAGATCGTCGAGGGCATGATCCTGCTCGCCCGCACCGAGGGCATCTTCGCCGAGACCGCCGGCGGCGTCACCATCGCCACCTTGGCCAAGCTGGCGGCATCCGGTGTCGTGCGTCCCGACGAGCGGGTGGTGGCCTACGTCACCGGGCACGGGCTGAAGACGATCGACGCCGTGGCCCCGGTCGTGGGCCCGTCGGCCACCATCGCCCCCACCATGGACGCCTTCGCCGAGGCGGTCGACTTCGAGGAGGGTGAGGTCTGATGGGCGTCTCGGTGCGGATCCCCACGCAGTTGCGCACCCTGGCCGACGGCGCCGCGGAGGTCGCCGTCGACGGGAAGACGGTGGGCGAGGTGCTGGCTGCGCTCGATACCGCCCATCCCGGCTTCCGGGGCCGGCTCTTCGACGACGGGGGGCAGCTGCGTCGGTTCGTCAACGTGTTCGTGGCCGACGAGGACGTCCGTTTCCTGAAGGGCCTCGACACCGAGGTCGCGCCCGGCACCACCGTCTCCATCATCCCCGCCGTCGCCGGAGGCTGACCCGCCGTCGCCGGAGGCTGACCCGGCGGGCCCGGGCAGGGCCGGTTGCAACGGCCCAGCGGTTTGGTTGTATCGTTAGCAGTCACAGGATGAGAGTGCTAACGGACCGGAGATCATCCGACCGGGAGGAGCAACCACCATGCCCAAGTTGATCGCCTTCGACGAGACTGCCCGCAGGGCCCTCGAGAGTGGCATGAACCAGCTGGCCGACGCCGTGCGGGTCACCCTGGGGCCCAAGGGCCGCAACGTCGTGCTCGACAAGAAGTGGGGCGCACCCACCATCACCAACGACGGTGTCTCCATCGCCAAGGAGATCGAGCTCGAGGACCCCTACGAGAAGATCGGCGCCGACCTCGTCAAGGAGGTCGCCAAGAAGACCGACGACGTCGCCGGTGACGGCACCACCACCGCCACCGTCCTCGCCTGGGCCATGGTCCACGAGGGCCTGCGCAACGTCGCCGCGGGTGCCAACCCGATGACCCTGAAGCGGGGGATCGAGCAGGCCGTCGAGGTCGCCGTCGCCGCCCTCAAGGACGTGTCGGCCGACGTCGAGTCCAAGGAGCAGGTCGCCCAGGTGGCCGCCATCTCCGCCGCCGACCCCGAGATCGGCTCGATGATCTCCGAGGCCATCGACAAGGTGGGCAAGGACGGGGTCATCACCGTCGAGGAGTCGCAGACCTTCGGCATGGAGATGGACCTGGTCGAGGGCATGCGCTTCGACAAGGGCTACATCTCGCCCTACTTCGTCACCGACCCCGAGCGCATGGAAGCCGTCATGGAGGACCCCTACATCCTTCTCGTCGGCTCCAAGATCTCCGCGGTGCGCGACCTGCTGCCCGTGCTCGAGAAGGTCATGCAGTCGGCCCGCCCCCTGATCATCGTCTGCGAGGACGTCGAGGGCGAGGCCCTCGCCACCCTCGTCGTCAACAAGATCCGGGGCACGTTCAAGTCGGTCGCCGTCAAGGCCCCGGGCTTCGGCGAGCGCCGCAAGGCCATGCTCCAGGACATCGCCATCCTCACCGGCGGCCAGGTCATCTCCGAAGAGGTCGGCCTCAAGCTCGAGAACGTCACCCTCGACATGCTGGGACGGGCCCGCAAGGTCACCGTCACCAAGGACGAGACGACGATCGTCGAGGGCTCCGGCGAGCAGGCCGACATCAACGGCCGGGTCAGCCAGCTCAAGGCCGAGATGGAGAACACCGACTCCGACTACGACCGGGAGAAGATCCAGGAGCGCCTGGCCAAGCTGTCGGGAGGCGTGGCCGTCATCAAGGTCGGCGCCGCCACCGAGGTCGAGCTGCGTGAGAAGAAGCACCGTATCGAGGACGCGGTCAGCACCACCAAGGCCGCGGTCGAAGAAGGCGTCGTCCCCGGCGGCGGTGTGGCCCTTCTGCGGGCCCAGGCCAAGGTCACCGAGCTGGCCGGCACCCTCCACGGCGACGAGGCCACCGGTGTGCGCATCGTGGCCCGGTCGCTCGAGGAGCCGCTCAAGCAGATCGCCGTCAACGCCGGCATGGAGGGTGGCGTGGTCGTCGAGCGGGTTCGGGGCCTCGACGGTCCCACCGGCCTCAACGCCGCCACCGGCGACTACGAGGACCTGTTCAAGGCGGGCGTCATCGACGCCGCCAAGGTCACCCGGTCGGCCCTGCAGAACGCGGCTTCCATTGCCGCCCTGTTCCTCACCACCGAGGCCGTCATTGTCGACAAGCCGGAGAAGGAAGGCGCTGCTGCCCCCGGCCCCGGCGGAGGCATGGACGACTTTTAGGCCCTCAGAAGGGGGGGGCGGGCCCCCCCTCCGAACCCCGGCGCCCGGCGCGAAAGGCATCCCGTTCCACTGCGCTGCTACCATCGCTCGGCTCGCTAAACGGCTGGTCGAACGGGAGGTACGGCAAGTGAGGTCACGGTTCGTCGGTCGACTGGCAACGGGTTTCGCGCTTGTGGCGCTCTTGGCGGCGTGTAGCGGCGACGAGGGCGGGCCGGGCGGGGAAAAGCTCCGCTACATCGAGAAGTCCGACGCCATCTGCCGGGAGACGTTCCCCAAGACGTCGGGGCTCACGGCGCGCGACCAGGCGACGGCCGAGAAGGCCGACGAGGAGTGGGGTGCCGCCTCAGACAAGCTGAAGGCGCTGACCGTCCCCGGTGAGAGCGTCGACCTCGCCCGCCAGTTCGTCACCCGCGTCGAGAACATCAGTCTGTCCTACCGGGCTGCGGCCCGGGCGCTGGCCCTCAACGACCAGGCCAAGGCCACCAGGGGATTCGACGACGTCGCCACCCTCAAGAAGCAGGCCGCCGACGGTGCCAAGGAGTACGGCTACAAGGACTGCCGCCTCATCGGCACCGCGTAGCGCGGCCCGCGGCCGCCCGCCGGTCAGACCAGGAAGCGGAACACGGGGGAGTCGGCGGCGAGCCGCTCGATGTGGAGGCCGCTCGACTCCATGCGTTCGAGCAGCGGTGCCAGGTCGTCGGTCGCCGCCAGCTCGATCCCGACGAGGGAGGGGCCGATCTCGCGGTTGTTCTTCTTCACGTACTCGAACAGGGTGATGTCATCGGTCGGCCCCAGGACGTTGTCGAGGAATCCCCGGAGCGAGCCGGGTTCCTGCGGGAACTCGACCAAGAAGTAGTGCTTCAGTCCCTCGTGGACGAGTGAGCGCTCGACGACCTCGCCGTAGCGACTGACGTCGTTGTTCCCGCCCGAGACTATACAGACCACCGATGTCCCCTGCGGCACGACGAAACCGTTGCTCAGAGCAGCGACGGCGAGCGCGCCGGCCGGCTCGGCGATGATCCCGTCCCGCTGGTAGAGCTCCAGCATGGTCGTGCACACGCCGCCCTCCGAGACGGTGACGACGTCGTCGCCCAGTGCACGCACGAGGTCGAAGGTGTACCTGCCCACACGCCGGACGGCGGCGCCGTCGACGAAGCTGTCGATCGTCGGCAGGGTGACGGGCTCGCCGGCGTCGAGCGCGGCGCGCATGCTCGCCGCCCCCGCCGGTTCCACCCCGACCACTAGCGGCTTGGGCGTGGTCGCGGCGGCGACGACCGCGGTTCCCGCCAGGAGCCCTCCGCCGCCCGCCGGCACGAGGATGACCCCGGGGGCGCACCCGAGTTGTTCGACGATCTCGAGGGCGACCGTCCCCTGGCCGGCGATGACATGAGGATGGTCGAAGGGCGGGACCAGGACCGCAGACTCCCGGCGAGCCAACTCTGTCGCCGCCTCGTGGGCCTCGTCGTAGGTGTGCCCCTCGATGACGATGGTCGCCTCCGACCCGCCGAGGGCGACGATCTGTTCGCGTTTCTGGCGTGGTGTCGTCCGCGGGAGCACGATCCGGCAGTGCACGCCCAGGCGCCGGCAGGTGAAGGCCACGCCCTGCGCGTGGTTTCCCGCGCTGGCGCAGACGACGCCGTTCGCCCTCTGCGACACCGCCAGGTTGGCAATGAAGTTGTAGGCGCCCCGCAGCTTGTACGACCGAACCGGCTGGAGGTCCTCGCGCTTCAGCCAGACGTCGGCGCCGACCAGATCCGAGAGCCGGTCATTGCGCTCCAACGGCGTATGCACGACCACGGGACGCAGGCGTTCGTCCGCCGCCTGCACGTCGTCGATCGACACCGTCGCCATCGCCTGCTCGCTCACCTTCCGAGTCTCCGCCGAGGGGGCACCGTCAGTCCAGTGAGGAGATCGTGAGCCCGTAGACTCGGCGGCATGAGTGAACAGCCGGGTGCTGCACCGACGGCTGAGCCCTCCGGCCCCACTACGGGACCGGTGACCCCGTCGGAGGGGTGGGCGGTGGTCCACCTGTTCTGGCGCCTGACCGCTGCCACCGATGCCGAAGCGGTGGTCGCGGCGGTGAAGGCGTGCCAGTCCGACGACCACCAGGTGGTGCCGTTCGTGGTGATCGGGCACAAGGCCGATCTCGGCGTGCTGGCCCTCGGGCCCGACATGTGGCGGCTCCACCGCCTGCAGGCCGATCTCCTCGCCGCCGGGCTCGACCTCACCGCCTCGTACCTCTCGCTCACCGAGGTGTCGGAGTACACCCGGGGCATGCCGCCCGAGCGCCTCGAGCCCCGGCTCCACCCGGTCCTCCCACCGGACGGCAAGCGGGTCATCTGCTTCTACCCGATGTCCAAGCGACGGGATGCCGTCGGCAACTGGTACACGCTTGCCTACGAGGAGCGGGAGCAGCTGATGCACGGCCACGGGCGCAAGGGTCGGGAGTTCTCCGGCCGGATCCTGCAGCTCATCACCGGCTCAACCGGGCTCGACGACTGGGAGTGGGCCGTCACCCTGTTCGCCGACGATCCGGTTGCCATCAAGCAGTGCGTGCACGAACTGCGCTTCGACGAAGCGTCGGCCGTCTACGCCGAGTTCGGGCCGTTCCTCATCGGCCTGCTGGCCCCGATCGACCAGGTGGTGCACCGATTGGGGCTCGGCTGATCCGGTGCATGACAGTGAACCGCGGCAGTAGCCTCCTCCGAACAAGCAACTGAAAGGAGCCGGTATGTCCCGAGCCCGCCCGATCAAATGGCGCATTGTCGCCCTCATGGCCGCATCCGCTCTCGTCCTCTCCGCCTGCGGGAGCAGTGACGACGAGCCGACGACCGGTGGTGAAGGCACCGCAACCACCCAGGCGGGCCAGACCGGAGGCGTCACGATCGGGTTCGTCGGGGCGCTCACCGGCGACGACGCCAACCTCGGGCTGAACATCCGCGACGGCATCAAGGTCGCCATCGACGAGGAGAGCGCCAAGGGCGGCACCAAGGTGAGCCTGAAGGAGTTCGACACCGCGGGCGACCCCGCCCAGGCATCGACGATCAAGGACCGCTTCATCACCGACGCCAGCGTGGTCGGCATCGTCGGTCCGGCGTTCTCTGGTGAGACCAAGGCCCTCCTTCCCGACCTTCAGAACGCGGGGCTACCGATGATCAGCGCGTCGGCCACCAACAAGGACCTTCCGACGGTCGTCCCGGGTGGCGCGTCGGTGTTCCACCGGGTCATCGCCGACGACGCCCTCCAGGCCAACGGGATCGTCGCGTACCTCACCGGGCTCACCCCCAAGCCCGGAAGGGTCGCCTACATCCACGACAACAGTGAGTACGGCAAGGGCCTGACCGACAGCGTGGAGGCGGGAGCCACGTCGAAAGGTCTCGTCAAGGCCACCTCGGCCACCGTCGACCCCAAGGCTCAGGACTATTCCGGCACCGTGAACGCGGTGAAGGGTGCCAGCCCGACGCACGTCTTCTACGGCGGGTACTACGCAGCGGCCGGCCGCCTCAAGAAGCAGCTGACCGACGCCAACGTGAGCGCCCAGTTCATCAGCGGCGACGGCTCACTCGACGCCGGGTTCATCACCTCCGCCGGTGCCCAGGCAGCCGAGGGCGCCCGCCTGAGCTGTCCCTGCAACCTGGCCCTTGAGGCATCCACCGGCAATCTCAAGACGTTCTACGACAGCTACAAGGCCAAGATCAAGAAGGACCCGGGGCTCTACTCGCCCGAGGCCTACGACGCCGCCAGGATCCTGATCCAGGGAATCAAGGCGGGCAACACCGATCGGGCCAAGCTCCTCACCTACGTCGAGGGACTCGGCAAGTACGAGGGCGTGTCCAAGCCCATCGAGTTCGAGCAGAACGGCAACCTGAAGGCCAAGACCTTCTACGTATTCCAGGTCAAGAGCGGCAAGATCGCCCCACTTCAGCAGATCGAGGTTCAATAGGGACCGAACGGAACTACCTGCCCGTAGCCTCGAGACCGTCAATGCCCTGGCTAACGAGCGCGTAGTTCCGTGAGGTTTCGTTAGCGGGCGTCACCGGGTAGCCGGGCGGGAGGGTAGCGACCAGCGCCCTCCCCGCCGGCCCAACGAGGAGACCTCCATTCGCGCCTGCTTCAGTTGCCTGGTTGACCAGTTCGGGGCTCAGACGGTCGACGGACTCACGCTGGGAGCCATCTACGCGCTGATCGCCCTGGGCTACACGCTCGTGTACGGCGTGCTGCGGCTCATCAACTTCGCCCATTCCGAGATCTTCATGGTGGGCGTGTTCGCCAGCCTGTTCGCCATGCACGCCATCGGCATCGACGTCGCCGACCCCACCAAGTCGGGGCTGGCGCTCGTGGCCGTCCTCGTGTTCGTCATCTTCGTCGGGATGGCGGCTTCGGGGGCGGCTGCGGTCGTCATGGAACGGGTCGCCTACCGACCGCTGCGCCGGCGCAACGCGCCGCGCCTCGCTGCGCTCATCACCGCCATCGGCATCTCCCTCGTCCTCCAGGAGCTGTTCGCCCTCCGGTACGGGCGCAACGCCCTCGGCTTCCCCCGGGTCCTCGAGAAGAAGCAGCTGTTCGAGATCGGCGGGGCCAACATCCGCACCGACAAGATCCTCGTCATCGTGGCCGCCATCCTGTTGATGGTGGCTCTCGACCGCTTCGTCGCCACCTCGCGCCTCGGGCGCGGTATCCGGGCGACCGCCCAGGACCCGGAGACGGCGGCGTTGATGGGTGTGAACATCGACCGGGTCGTACTGCTGACGTTCCTCCTCGGTGGGTTGCTGGCGGGGGCGGCCGGGGCTCTCTTCGGGATCTTCTTCGAACAGGCCCGCTTCAACATCGGCTTCCTCCCGGGAATCAAGGCGTTCACCGCCGCCGTGCTGGGCGGGATCGGCAACATTCGGGGTGCGCTCGTGGGTGGCTTCCTGCTAGGGCTCCTCGAGAACTGGGGTTCCGCAGTCCTCGGCGCCGAGTGGAAGGACGTGTTCGCCTTCACCATCCTCGTCATCGTCCTCATGTTCCGCCCGACCGGTCTGCTCGGGGAGCGCCTCGGCCAGGCTCGGGCATGATCGCGGCCGTCCGGCTCTTCCGGCGGGTGTCGCTCGCCGATCGGGTCGCCCGGTGGTGGGCGGAGCAGACCCTCGCCGTGAAGGCCGGCGTCTGCCTCCTCACCCTGACGGCGGCGGTGGTCCTGCCCCTGGGTCTCTCGCCCACCTGGCAGGCGGTGCTGTTCTACCCGGTCGGCGTGTACGTGGTCTTGGCCCTCGGCCTCAACGTGGTGGTCGGCCAGGCCGGCCTGCTCGACCTCGGGTACGTGGCGTTCTACGCCGTCGGTGCCTACACGACGGCCAAGCTCACGGCCGCCGGGGGATGGACGGCGTGGGAGGCGGTGATCCCGGCCATCCTCGTGGCCGCGATCGCCGGTGTCATCCTCGGCGCCCCGACGTTGCGGCTGCGGGGGGACTACCTGGCCATCGTCACCCTCGGCTTCGGAGAGATCGCCCGCATCGTCGCCCAGAACATGCCGGCGCTGGGTCAGGCCAGGGGGATCACCGGGATCCCGCACCCCACCGGGGTGCTGGGGGTCGAGTTCGCCTTTGACCCGTTGCCGTACTACTACCTGACCCTCGGCGCCGCGGTCCTCACCGTGGTGATGATCGTGCGCCTGACCCGATCCCGGGTCGGCCGGGCGTGGGCCGCCGTCCGGGAGGACGAAGACGCGGCCGAGGCCATGGGTGTGCCCACCTTCAAGATGAAGCTCTGGGCGTTCGCCATCGGTGCCTCAACGGGTGGGCTCGGAGGATGGCTCTACGCCAGCAAGGTGAGCTTCATCAACCCCGACAACTTCCCCTTCTTCCTCTCGATCTTCATCCTCTCGGCGGTCGTGCTCGGAGGCATGGGTTCGGTGCCCGGGGTGATCGCCGGCGCCTTCGTGATCGGGTTCATCCCCGAGTACCTCCGGGAGGTCGCCTTCGGTGCCACCGTCACCGACTGGCTCAACACCATCGTCGGCGGCCACGCCACCACCATCACCGAGTACCGGGTGCTGCTGTTCGGGCTGGCGCTCATCGTGATGATGATCTTCCGGCCCCAGGGGCTGCTCCCGAGTCGCCAACGGGCGGCCGAGTTGGCCGACGTCCCCATCGGTGGTTCGCTCGGAGCGCCGGCGGAAGCGCCGGCAACCACGATCGACGACCACGGCGACGAGACCACCCACGTCGGGGAAGCACCTGAGGGCCCGGGGGAGGAGACGGCCGGCGTTGGCCCCGCCCGGGGCGGCGAAGCCGCCGGCGACACCGTCGAAGGCGCAGACAATACGGTCCTTGAGCTCGACGACCTCCGGATGGAGTTCGGCGGCGTGGCCGCCCTTCAGGGCGTCGAGCTCGAGGTGCGCCGGGGCGAGATCTTCGCGGTGATCGGCCCCAACGGGGCGGGCAAGACCACCGTGTTCAACTGCGTGACCGGGGTGCTCCAGCCGTCCCAAGGCCGCATCTGCCTCACCGGCCGCCAGATCGCGGGAAAGCGTCCCCACGAGGTCACTCAGGCGGGCGTGGCCCGTACGTTCCAGAACATCCGTCTCTTCCCGAGCATGACCGCCCTCCAGAACGTCATGGTCGGCGTCGATGCCCGGCACCGCACGAGCGTGCCCGGGACCCTGTTCGGTCTGCCCCGGTCGCGCCGCGAGGAGCGGGAGTCGAGCGAGGAGGCCGAACGGCTGCTCGCCCTCGTCGGCATCGCCGACCGAGCCGACGACCTGGCGCGCAACCTGCCGTACGGCGACCAGCGGCGGCTGGAGATCGCCCGTGCCGTCGCCACCCGGCCGATTGTGCTCCTGCTCGACGAACCGGCGGCGGGCATGAACCAGGTGGAGAAGCAGTCGCTTGTGGGCCTCATCCGCGAGCTTCGCGACACCGGGCTCACGGTCGTGCTCATCGAGCATGACATGACCCTGGTAATGGGTGTCTCCGACCGGGTGGCGGTGCTCGACTTCGGGCAGAAGATCGCCGAGGGCCTGCCTGCCGAGATCCAGCGCGACCCGCGGGTCATAGAGGCCTACCTGGGTGCGCCCGCACCGGCCGACGACGGCGGCTGACGGTGCTCCTCGCCCTTGACGACGTCCACGTCCACTACGGCAAGGTCGAGGCGCTCAAGGGCGTCTCTCTCGAGGTGGCCGAAGGGGAGATCGTCGCCCTCATCGGCGCCAACGGTGCTGGCAAGACGACCACCCTGAAGACCGTCTCCGGCGTGCGCCCGGTGACGTCGGGCAGCATCCGGTTCGAGGGGCGCGACCTGGCCAGCGTGCCCGCCCACCAGCGGGTCACCCTCGGGATCTCGCAGGCGCCGGAGGGGAGGCGGATCTTCCCCGGCATGACCGTGCTCGAGAACCTGGAGATGGGCGCCTACGGCCGCAAGGCGAAGCGCGCCGAGCTCGGCCCCGACCTCGAGCGCGTGTTCGGACTCTTCCCCCGGCTGGCCGAGCGGCGCTCGCAGGCGGGCGGCACCATGTCGGGCGGTGAGCAGCAGATGCTGGCCATCGGTCGGGCCCTGATGGCCCAGCCGCGCGTGCTGCTCCTCGACGAGCCGTCGATGGGACTCGCCCCCCGCCTCGTCACCCAGATCTTCGGGGTTCTCACCGAGATCAACCAGCAGGGCACGACCATCCTGTTGGTCGAGCAGAACGCCGTCCAGGCCCTCCAACGTGCCCACCGGGCATACGTCCTGGAGACCGGGCGAGTGGTACGAGCGGCCGCCGCCGCTGACCTGCTCGACGACGAGTCGGTGCGGGCGGCGTACCTCGGCGGTGAGGCCACACCCGCCGGCTGACTCCCTGGGGCTGATTCCTGCGACGGGCACCGGGTCCTTCGTCAAGGCCCGCTCCGCAAGGGGCCCGACGGCCGCACGAACCTACTCCCGCGGGGCCCGGGTAGCGTGGCCGCGATGAGTGACCTCGACAGGCTGCGGGCCCGGCTGCGGACCTTGGGCCGGGTGACCGTGGCGTTCAGTGGGGGGACCGACTCGTCGTTCCTGGCGTGGATGGCCAACGACACGCTCGGGCCGGCGTGCGCCCGCGCGGTTACCGCGGTGTCGGGCTCGCTGGCGGCCGACGAGCGGGACGACTGTGCGCTGCTTGCCGGCGAATGGGGCTTGCGCTGGACGGTGGTGGAGACCGACGAGCTCGACCGCCCCGCCTACGTGGCCAACGACGGCGACCGTTGCGCCCACTGCAAATCGGCCCTGATGGAGGCCCTCGCTCCCCTCGCCGCGGCCGACGGCTCGGTGGTCGTGCTCGGCACCAACGTCGACGACCTGGGCGACCACCGCCCCGGTCAGGACGCGGCGCACGTTCGCGGGGCCGCCTTCCCTCTTGTCGACGCCGGGTTCACCAAGGCCGACGTGCGGCATGCGTCGCGGGCGCTGGGGCTACGCACCTGGGACAAGCCGGCGGCCGCCTGCCTGGCTTCGCGGGTCCCCTACGGCACCCCGGTCACCCTCACCACCCTCGGCCAGGTGGGCCGGGCCGAGTCCGCTCTGCGCGGCCTGGGATTCGCCCAGGTCCGGGTGCGCCACTACGGAGACCTGGCTAGGGTCGAGCTCGAGCCGGCCGACCTGGCCGAGGCGGTTCAGCGCCGTGACCAGGTGGTGGAGGCGGTGCGGGACGCCGGCTACCGCTGGATCACCCTCGATCTCGAAGGTTTCCGGTCGGGCAACCTGAACGCCTTGCTCACCCTCGGCCGGGTCTCGGATCGGTCGTAGGTCGCGAACGCACTGGACGAGCGGCGCCGCGGTGGTCATGCTTTCGCGCTCATGGTGAACGTCCGGGTCAAGCTTACCTTTCCCGAGCAGCTCATCAAGCAGCCTCTTCTCGGCCGTCTCGTGCGGGAGTTCGACGTCCTGCCCAACATACGGCGAGCCAACGTCGAGGAGACCGTCGGCTGGATTGTCTGTGAGCTGGCCGGTGACCGCGACGGAGTCGAGCGGGCTCTCGTGTGGCTGGGCGAGAAGGGTGTCCAGGTCGACCGCCTGGGCGACGTCGTCGAGTAGTCGCTCAGGGTGACGGCCCGAGTAGGGCAGAATGAGGTTGTGTCCAACATCGATCTCTCCAGCGCAACCTGTGCCCTCTGTGGCGCAGGCGTCCACATCGACGATCACGAAGGCCGCGTGGCCTGCAACGGCTGCAAGATGGCGACCGACAACTGCACCTGCACCGGTGAAGACCTGCAGGACAGGGCGGGGCGGAGCAAAGGGTACGGCTGATCTCACGGGTCGTCCTACGGGCGGCTCGAGGGGCGGGACAACCGGGTGAGCGCCCCAAGGCCGGTTCGACGCGGCGTGAGGTCGGCGCCTGGCCGTACCGGCGGCTGAGGCCGTCCTGCGGCGCCGGCGGCCGTCCGCTGCGACTCCGCGGGCGACGTTCACCGAGTGGTGGTGGCCGCCGTCACCCACCATCTTTCGCACCACCCCGGCCGGCTACAGGAGCTTTGAGCACACGGTCGTCGTAGAGGCGGATTCCGGCGCGTCTTACGTCTGGGCTCACGAGTTCTTCTTCGTCCGCGGCGAGGGAGGCTGCGTGGGCCTGCAGACATGTGGTCCCGGAACCGAGGGTGAACCGGGCAGGTACGCCCTCTTCTCGATCCGGGGCGTCCCGGGGGCTGAAGGCGGAACCGCCTCAGGCTGCCGGATTCCGTTCGGTTGGGAGGTGGGCGGGTCGTACCGCTTGCGAGTGTGGACCGACGAGGAGGGATCATGGTCGGCGGCAGTGCGGGAGGAGGGTGACGCCGAGAGCCTCATCGGCCGCACCCCGGTTCCCCACGACTGGCGGCGCCTGACCAGCTTGTCGCTGACGTGGACCAGATACCAGGGCGGTGCGCTGCTCCGGTGCTCGGACCTGCCGTCCACGAGCGCGATCTTCTCGACGCCGACCGCCGACGACGGAACCGTGTTGCCCGAGCGCCACGAGAGCCACCTGGGCGAAGGCACCTGCGAGGGGTCGCGCATCGAGGCGGCTCCGGGTGGCGTGCGCCACATCCTCGGAGAGGGGTGACCCGGCGGTTCAAGCGGTGCGGTCTGGGCGCGCCGAAGCTCGCCGGACGTTTCGTCGAAGGAGGACCACCGCGCCAGGTACGGCGGACACCCGGCGCAGCGGTCCCTTGGAGTGATGCTACTGCACCGGGCGCGGGGTGGTCCGCCCTACCAGGACCCCCCACCGCCTCCGCCGAACCCGCCGCCCGAGGACCCGCCGAACCCGCTCGACCCCGAGGAGGCGGCGGAGGCGGCGATGGTGCCCGAGGTGGTGATGGCGAAATCGTCCATGGAGTTGGCGAAGCCGGTAAGGGCGAAGGGATGGCTCGAGATGTACCACCCGGCGGTCAGCGCGTCCGCCTCGCGATCGAGCCCGGAGAAGGCTCGTGCCCACTTCTCGGTGCAGCCGAAGACGATGGCGTAGGGGAGGTACTCGGAGAAGATGCCGGCCCGCTCGGCGAACCGGGCCCGCTCCTTTTCGCTCTCCTCGATGAACCGGCGGAAGCCGTGGACCCGGCGAAGGACTCCGACGCCCTTCGCCGTGCGCCGGGGCAGCCGGCCGGCCAGCACGAGCAGGCCGAGCCCGCCGATCACCAGCGGTAGACCCAGCAGGCCGAAGTGGGTGTAGCGGCCCAGCAGGATAGTGGCGCCACCGGCTGGCACGAGTGCGAGCATGCCGAGCAGTTGCCACCGGGTGCGGATCTTGTCGGGGCGCGCCGGGAACCACCCCGCCGCGACGGCGTCGTCGTAGAGGGCGTCCTGCACCTTGGCCAGCCGGTCGGCGAACTGTTTCTTGAGGTCCGACAGCTCGACCTCGGCGCCGTCCTCGAAGAGGCTGTCCAGCAGCAGCGCCTCGTAGCTCTTCAGGCTGCCGTCGGCCTCGTTCAGCCGCACGAGCCGCCAGTCGGGTCGCCCGAGCAGCCCTTTCTTGGGGATCTCCTCGATGCGCAGGTAGCCCCGAACTGCGAGGTCGACGACCGTGGCGGTGACGTCGAGGGGGTTGGCCACCTCGTCGAGCAGGGTCCCCAGCTGGCCCGGACGGATGTCGTCGGGCGGGACGAACTCGACCGGGTCGCTCGCCCGCTCGAGCAGGGGCACGTTCTCCTCTTGGCCACCGACGTTTCCGAAGGCGACATCGACCGGCGAGCCGACGTAGCGGCGGTCGCGACCCTGGGTCCACACCAGCCGGGCCAGGCCACCGACGACCAGGGTCAGGAGACCGAGAGTCAGGGCGCCCGTGAGGAGCGAGAGCTCGAAGGCCGCGGTGAACCTCCAGCGCTCGTCCAGGATCGGCGGGGGAACGGATAACGCTCCCTTGGGCAGGGCTACGACGGCGGTGAGGCCATCGTGGGCGCCGAGGCCGCTCTGGGAGAAGGTGGCGCCCGCTTCGCCGCCGGTCGATTCCGAGCACGCCCGCCGGCTCGCCTCGGGCCCAGCGAAACAGGCGACGTCGGCGACGGCGGCGGGTGTGCGCACCCGCAGGGCAACCCGCCCGATCGGCACGTCCCAGGCGTTACCGGTGACGTTCCAGAAGAGCTCGTCGTGGTCCGCGAAAGAGTTGAGCACCCCCTGTAACTCGTAGACGATGGTGTACGTGTACCGACCGGAGATCTTCCGGTCTGGGTCGCCGATCTTGAGAAGGGTGTACTGCCCCTTCTTCTCCTTCTGGTAGTCCGACGGTGCTCCTGCGCTGGCTGACACCGAGCGCACGTCGAGGGGCGTGTCCCGGTCGTAGCGGTCGTCGTAGCGGTACCGCACGGGGATCGCCCGGACGATGCCGTGACGACGGGTGAAGCCGAAGTCGTAGTCGATCCTCTCGGTGACGACGATGGAGCCGCCGTCCTCGATCACTAGGTCGACGTCGAACGACCTGATGCGTTCGGCCGCCTGGGCCGATGCCGGACCCGTTGCCACACCCACATCCAGGGCCAGGCCCACGGCCACCAGCACGGCCACGAGGCCGATCCACGCCACCGCCCGCCACGCGCGCCTCATGACCCGCCAAGCTAGGGCAACGGGATGCCGAGACTGCCGACCCAGGCCTCTGCAGCGACCTAGGGGCGCAAGCGGCGGGCCTCTCGGCGATCACGAAACCAGCGACTGACGGCCATCGCCGCGAGGACAGCCGCCACCGTGTCCGCGGCGCCGCTGCTACGAGCGGCCGAGGCGACCTACGGGTGCGACTCGGGTCTGATCGGTCCGCGCCGGCGGGCAACGTGCCGAGACGATCGGCAAAGGCCTGCACGTCCGGCCTGCCCTGCGCCTGCGCCTGCGCCGGATGATGGTCGACTGCACCCCCACCCCGCGAGGGAGGCGGGGGTCAGCTCCATCCATGCCTCGTCCAGGTACGGCACCAGGCTCCCGGGGCTGACCACGGTTCGGTTGGCCAGCTCACAGACCCTGAGGGACGCCTCGTAGCCCACCAGCACAATGAAGAGGGGCTCGGGGCGGCGCCCGTCGGCGGGGGCGGCATCCAGGATCGACCCGCCGATGGGGTCGAGGATGCCGTCGAGGACCCAGCGGCCGCCGAAGCCCTGCGACAGGTGCAGCCGGCGGCTGGCGTGGGCGGCGGCCGCCTCATCCTCGGCGC
>Ga0183260_10000062_pt1 | contig 72074 bp, 66 predicted proteins | sample AntDrymUQ4972206_2_FD_129768 | JGI IMG/M metagenome (GOLD analysis project Ga0183260, IMG submission 129768) | Polar desert sand microbial communities from Dry Valleys, Antarctica - metaG UQ497 (22.06) (version 2) (version 2) | ecosystem: Environmental > Terrestrial > Soil > Desert | place...
CAGCAGCAGGACCAGCACGCCGGCAAGCGGGTGCCGCCGGTGGGTCGACAGTGCTCGCACGGCTCGAGCTCCTCCTCGTGACTGCATCAGCTCATGGCCCGCGGCGGGCAAGGGCCGTCATTGGATCAGGTAGATCGTCGCGAACAGCGCGATCCACACGACGTCGACGAAGTGCCAGTAGTACGAGACCACAATGGCACTGACTGCCTGTTCGTGGGTGAACCGTCGGGCGATGAATGTCCGCCCGATGACCAGCAGAAACGCGATCAGCCCCCCGACGACGTGGAGGCCGTGGAAGCCCGTGGTGAGATAGAACACCGAACCGTACGACGAGGACGAGATCGTGACGTTCTCGCGGACCAGCTCGGCGTACTCCAGTCCCTGGCCGGCGACGAACACCGCGCCCATGAGGTAGGTCAAAACGAACCACTCGCGCATGCCCCACGCCGACCACTTGAGCACCCCGCCGCTGCGTCCGACGCGACCCCGCTCGGCGGCGAAGACACCCAGCTGGCAGGTGACCGAGCTCAACACCAGGATCGTCGTGTTGGCAGTGGAGAACGGCACGTTCAGCAGCTGCGTCTCCTGCTCCCACAGTCCACCGGTGACGTTACGGATGGTGAAGTAGGCAGCGAACAGTGCCGCGAAGAACATCAGCTCGCTCGACAGCCACACGATGGTGCCGACACTGACCATGCTGGGCCGGTTGTACTGGCCGTGCAGGCGCGAGGTCGGGACTGCCGTCGTGGTCGCCACGCAGTCATTATGGGACCCGGCGGCCCTGCGGGGCACCTCGACCCCCGCGAGTCGGCGCTTAGGCTGGCGAGGTGCCCGACCCTTCGCCCGTGCTGGCCCACGGCGACCCCGCCGAGGTGCCGCCGATCAGCGTCGCGGCGCTGGTCAGCGAGTGGCGCCTCGAGCTGGTGCCGCTGCTGGTTCTGGCGGCTGTGGTGCTCGCGTACGCGCTGCCGGCCCGGGGGTTGCGCCGGCGCGGCGACCGCTGGTCGTACTGGCGGTCGGCCGCCTTCCTTCTCGGCGGCTGCGGGTTCATCGCGCTGGCGCTGCTGTCCCCGCTGGCGGCGTACGACCGGACGCTGCTGAGCGTGCACATGGTCCAGCACATGGTGCTGACGATGGTGGCTCCGCTGTTCCTCGCGCTCGGCGCGCCTGTGACGCTCTGGCTGCGTACGCTGCCGGCCCGACCGAGGCGGTGGCTGCTGGCCCTCCTGCACAGCGCCCCGGCCCGGGTGTTGAGCTTCCCGCCGGTGGCCTTCGGCGTCTTCGTGGTCAGCCCGTGGGCGCTGTACTTCTCCGGCTGGTACGAGGCGACGCTGGGCTCCGCGGTTCTCCATGAGCTGACGCATGCGCACTTGCTGCTGGTGGGGTCGCTGTTCTTCTGGCCGCTGGTGGGGCTGGACCCCGTGCCGGGGCGGGTGCCGTACGGCTTCCGGGTGCTGACGACGTTCGCCTCGCTGCCGTTCCACGCCTTCCTCGGCGTCGCCATCATGGGGGCGACGACGCTCATCGCCGGCGACTACTACCTCGCGCTCGGGCGGGACTGGCCACCGAGCGTGGCTGCCGACCAGGAGCTCGCGGGGGCCCTGCTGTGGGCGACCGGCGATCTGGTCGGGTTGCTGTTCTTCGCGGTGCTGTTCGTGCAGTGGGTGCGCAGCTCGCAGCGCGAGGCGGTGCGTGAGGACCGGCGCCTGGACCGCCTGGACCGCCTGGAGCGGGACGCCGGTGGCCGCAGTAGCGGCCCGGTGGCCGATGGACCCTCCTCGCCGCACTCGAGCGGCCAGCCCCGATAGCATCGCGGGGTGAGTGACCCCGCCGCGTCCGACCGCCGGCTGCGAACGCTCGTCTACAGCGACGACGTCGACACCCGCGAGGCCGTTCTGCTGGCGCTCGGTCGGCGCCCGCACCCCGACCTGCCTGAGCTGGACTACCTCCAGTGCGCCACCGAGCCCGCCGTCATCCGCGCGATGGACGCTGGTGGCGTCGACCTGGTCATCCTCGACGGCGAGGCCGTGCCGGCGGGTGGGATGGGTATCGCTCGCCAGCTCAAGGACGAGATCTACCGCTGCCCGCCGATCCTGGTGATCACCGGCCGGCCGCAGGACGCGTGGCTCGCCACCTGGTCGCGGGCCGACGCCGCGGTTCCGCACCCCATCGACCCGTTGCGGCTCGCCGAGGTCGTCAACGAGATGATCCGAGCCCTGTTGAGCGGGACCGCCGGCACGGCCGGCACAGCTGCCCCGGCCCGATGAGCACGAACACGTGGCCGGAGGTGCTGTCCGCACTCGTCAGCGGCCACGACCTCGACGCGACGCAGACCGCATGGGTGATGGGTGAGGTGCTGGCCGGCAACGCCTCACCCGCCCAGATCGCGGGATTTGCCGTGGCGCTGCGGGCCAAGGGTGAGACCGTCGACGAGGTCGAGGGTCTGGTGCGGACCATGTACGAGCACGCCGCCCCGATGGACGTGTTGGGTCGGTGCGTCGACATCGTCGGGACCGGTGGCGACCGGGCCATGACCGTCAACATCTCCACGATGGCTGCCGTCGTCACTGCCGGCACAGGTGCGCGCGTGGTCAAACACGGCAACCGCGCGGCATCATCGTCGTCAGGGGCCGCCGATGTGCTCGAGGCCCTCGGCGTCTCGCTGGACTTGACGCCCGCACGGGTGGCAGAGGTCGCGGCCGAGGTCGGGATCACGTTCTGCTTCGCGCCGGTCTTCCACTCTTCGTTGCGGCACGCCGCGGTGCCTCGCCGCGAGCTCGGCATCGCCACCACGTTCAACTTCCTTGGGCCGCTCACCAATCCGGCTCGTCCAGCGGCGCAGGCGGTGGGGGTGGCCGACCCGGCGATGGCGCCGGTGCTCGCGGGTGTGCTCTCGCGCCGAGGGGTCGACGCGCTGGTGTTCCACGGTGACGACGGGCTCGACGAGCTGACCATCACGACAACCTCGACGGTGTGGATGGCGCGGCCCGGCGCCGAGGTCGAGCAGGTGCGGTTCGACCCGCGCGACATCGGGATCCAGCGCTCGCCGAGCGAGTCCCTGCTCGGGGGAGGGCCCGACGTCAACGCCGAGGTGTTCCGGCGGGTGCTGGCCGGTGAGGCGGGTCCGGTACGCGATGCGGTGGTGCTGAACGCCGCCGCGGGCATCGCCACCTTCGCCGGCGCGGGTGGCTCGCTGGAGTCGCGGCTGGCCAGTGGTCTGTCAGCCGCTGTCGAGTCCATCGACTCCGGTGCTGCCGCCCGGGTGCTGGCGGCGTGGGTCGCGGCGACCACCGCGGGGGCCTGAGCCTCCGCTTCGGCGGTTTGCGCGCTGCACCTCCAGGCGGCGGATCATGCAGTGCTGCGCCCCGAGCAATGCCGATGCTTGTCGGCGGTTGGGCGGCGCGGTGCCTCGGCCACGACAGCCGACGGGCTCGGTCAGGCCTGCGTGCCGAGACTGAACGCCGCCTCCAGGTCGTGCTGGCTGTAGGTCCGGAACGCGATGTGGGTCTCGGTCGACTGCACGCCCGGCACCTTGTTCAGCCGGTCGGCGACGACACTCGCGACATCGTCATGTGTACGCACCCGCACCATGGCGATCAGGTCGATGTGCCCGGTGACGGAGTAGACCTCACTCACGCCGTCGAGGTCGGCGATCTGCTCGGCCACCTCGGGGATACGGGCCACGTCGGCCTTGACGAAGACGATCGCGGTGATCATGCGCGGAGCCTAGCGTCGGCTCGGCTCGTCGAACGGCACCACCGAGCTGCGGGCGCCTGTTGCCCCGTCGAGCAAGGGCAGCAACCGCCGAGCACCACCGACCGGGCAGGTCCAGTCCCCGTCGACGTACACCAGCCGGACGCCGTCGGTCTCGAGCCAGCGCAGCACCAGCTCGGACTCCTGCGGTGTGGTCGCCGGCGCTGGACCCGGGCCGGGCACCACGGTCTCGGCCCCGGCGCGGAGCGTCCGCACCCATTCACGGGCGCTGACCTCGGCGGGCATCACACCTGCGGCGACCAGGCGACCGTGGCGGACCACGTGCACCTGCCAGCGCCCGTCGTCACCACGCCGGGCGCCGACCAGCTCGGCGCAGCCCGTGAACCCGCTGAGCCGCTGGCTACGAGCGGTGCCCCGCACCAGGGCGCCGAGACGGTCGCGGTGGGTGGCGGCGTCCTCGTAGCGCTCCTGGCCGGCCAGCGTCGCCATCGTGCTGGCCAGATGCTCTCGGACCGCTTCGGGTCCGGTGACCAGCACGGTCCGTACCCGGTCGACCTCGTCGGCGTACGTCTGCGGGTCGGCGCCGCCGTCGCACGGCGACAGGCAGCGCCCCATCTCGGCCAGCATGCAGGGGCTGCGACTCGGACGGCGCGGCAGGCGGCCGGAGCACTGGCGGATGCCGAACGTCTCATGCAGCGCCGCCAGGGCCCGCTCGGCGGCCTGCCGGGAGCCGAACGGTCCGGCGTAGTCAGCATCGTCGTCGAGCACCTGGCGCACGATGGACAGCCGCGGCCAGGGCTCGACGGTCAGCTTGATCCACTGTGCGCGCTCCGGGTGGCGTGAGCGGCGGTTGTACCGCGGCTTGTGCCGGGCGATCAGACGCAGCTCGCGGACCTCTGCCTCGAGCGCCGTGGCGCACTCGATCGCCTCGACCCGCTCCGCCAGCCCGACCATCTCACCCATCCGGCTGCGGGTCTCGCCGGCGGTGAAGTAGCGGCGTACGCGGGTGCGCAGGTCCTTGGACGTGCCGACATAGAGAATCTCGTCCTTGGGTCCGCGGAAGAGATAGACACCCGCCGCATGCGGCAGCGGCTCGGCGAGGTGACGTTTGCGGCGCTGGGCGATGCTGACCCGGCTCGAGAAGCTGGACAGCTCCTCGAGGGTGTGCACGCCCAGTCCGCCGAGGCGCTCGATCATGCCGTGCAGGACGTCGACGGTCGCCTTGGCGTCGTCGAGGGCGCGGTGGGTCGGCTGGGTGCGGGCGCGAAAGACCCGCGCCAGCGTTGCCAGCTTGCAGTTGGGTGCCTCGTCGCGGGTGACGACGCGACGGGCCAGCGTGGCGGTGTCCACGACCTCGAAGGTGGGCCACGCCAGACTCATCGTGCCGGCGGCGTGGCGCAGGAAGCCGACGTCGAACGGGGCGTTGTGGGCCACCAGCACGCAGCCTCGGGCGAACTCGAGGAAGGCGGGCAGCACCGTGTCGATGCGCGGCGAGCCGACCACCATCTGGTCGGTGATGCCGGTGAGGACGGCGATGAAAGCCGGGATCGGTGTCGTGGGGTTCACCAGGCTCTGGAACTCTCCCAGCAGCTCACCGCCGCGCACCTTGACGGCACCGACCTCGGTGATCTGAGCGCCGGCCGCGGCCGAGCCGCCGGTGGTCTCGAGGTCGACGACACAGAACGGGATGTCCCGCAGCGCCCGGCCGAGCTCGTCGAAGCTCGCCTGCACCGGTGTCACCAGGCCTGCTGTCATGTCGCGGACGTTAGACGCGAGCACCGACGGTCGGCGTCACGCCACGCGGGCGTCGGCCGAGGTCTGACAGTCCGGCGTAGCCTGGCTCGCCATGACCCAGCGCACCGGTGTCAGCCTGCCGTCGCCCAACGAGCGTTGGCGGTGCAGTGGATGCGGCAACCTCACCCGCTTCGACGTGGTGCGTACGCGCCGCACCCACGAGTTCTGGCACGTCACCTTGGCGGGTGAGCCTTCGGTGGAGGAGGTCCGTGTCGAGGATGAGCAGGTGGCCAGCGTGACGTGCCGGTGGTGTGGCCGCGCCGACGCCATCGAGAGCATTGCGCGGAGCAGCGCGGACGGCGGCTGAGCGGACTGTCGGTGCCGGTGCCTAACGTCTGTGCAGACCCGTGAGGCGGGTCCGCGGACCGCTCGGTCCGCGCTGTCGAGAAGGGACCGTCATGGTCGATGTCATGCCCCACGACCCCCACCCCGGCGCCGCCGAGTCGTTGACGGTCGATTGCGACGGCTGTGCCGCCCGGGGTCCGTCCTGCGCGGACTGCGTGGTCACCGTCCTGCTGGGCCCGCCCCGCAGGCGGCTCGAGCTCGACGCCGACGAGATGTCGGCCCTGGACGCTCTGGCCGGCGCCGGCCTTGTCCCGCCGCTGCGGCTGGTTCGAGCAGTCGACGATCGACCGCCTGGCAGCGCGCCGGCCGATTCGGGTGCGGCCGACGACCGCCCGCGATGACCTGCTCGCCCGGTGGTGGCGCACAACACACTTGACCAGGTTTGCCCGCACGGGTGCCTTGTCTGTACGGTGCGAGGCTGAAGGTGTCTGTACCAGCCGATGGGTGTCGTCGGCTCAGGCGCCGCGTCGTTGTCCAGGTGAGTGGGGGAGTCTCCCGCCTGGCATCGCAGTAACACGCAGTGTGGGCCGGTAATGGTCGGGACACGGTTGCGCGGACGGCGTCGACAACGAGAAGGAGCCCGGTTGAGCATGGTGACCGGTCACACGTCGCGCGCGCTCCGACTGACGGCAGGCTTGGGTGCCGCCGTCCTGGTGGCAGGGGTGGTAGCGCCTTCGGCGAGTGCCGAACCGGACCCCACGATTGCCGAGGTCTCCGACCGCGTCGAGCGGCTCTACCACGAGGCTGAGCAGGCGATCGAGCGCTACAACACCATCAACGAGCAGGTCGCCGTGGCGCGGACCGACCTGGCCTCCGTCCGCGCCGACGTGCGGGAGCAGCGCAGCGAGACCGAGGACCTCCGGGTCCAAGTCGAACAGCTCGTCCTGGCCCAGGTGGACAGCACGGGCGGCGTCGACACGACCGCCCGCATGCTGGGCAGCGAAGACCCCGACGCGTTCATCGCCTCGATGGTCGCCATGCGGTCCTACTCCGACCACACTGCCGACCTGCTGACGTCGTTCGAGAACGCCCAGGCCCAGTTGGATCTGCGTGTGCAGCAGGCGCGGGCCCAGCTGGCGGACATCTCTGCGGCCAAGCGGCAGGCGGCGGAGGAGAAGGCCACCACCGACGAGAAGGCGGAAGCCGCCGAGGAGCTGCTCGCGCAGCTGGAGGAAGAGCGCGCCCAACGCATCGCGGAGCGTGAGGCCCGCCAGGAGGCTCGCGCCGAACGGATCGCGGCCCGAGAAGCGGAGCAGGAAGCCGCCCGTGAGGATCGGATCATCGCCGGGGCCGAGAGCCAGGTCAGTCGCGACGGGAACCGTGGCGCGACCACCGAGGCGCCGGAGCCGGCGACTCCGGAGCCGGCAACCCCGGAGCCGGCGCCTGCCCCCAGCGGCGAGGTCGGCGGCGCTGTCAGCACCGCGCTGGCCCAGGTCGGCGATGCCTACGTCTGGGCGGCTCAGGGCCCGGACGCCTTCGACTGCTCAGGGCTCACGATGTACTCCTGGGCCGCGGCCGGCGTCTCGCTGCCCCACTCGGCTGCGATGCAGTCGACGATGGGAGTCCCGGTCACGCGGGAGTCGCTGCAGCCCGGTGACCTGGTGTTCTACTACTCACCGATCAGCCACGTCGGGATCTACGCCGGCAACGGCCAGCTCGTCCACGCAGCCAACCCGAGCGCACCGGTGAACGTGACGTCGGTCGACTCCATGCCGATCGCCGCCATGCGACGCATCGGCTGAGGTTCACCGACCTGCCTACGATCGACAGGTGAGCCACCTGTCCGCCCCTGTGCCCCTGTCGGGTCGCAGGGGCGGACTGATTGTTGCCACCGTGCTGCTGGCCGTGGTGGCCGCAGCGGTCGTCGGGTGGGGGGCAGGGGCGGCCGACCCCCCGGCCTCCGGCCAGGGCGGGCAGGGCGCCGACGACCCCGCCGCGGCCAATCACGCGGCGACCCGGCTGCGTGCCGCGGCAGGCCGACGCCTCATCGCTGCGGTGCAACTCGGGTGGTCGGCGCGCGACGGGCGCTCGTTCGCCAACGCTGTCGCCGACTCCGCCCGCGGGCGACAGGCAGCCCGCGAGACGTGGCAGGCGTGGCAGGACCTGCACGTCGACGACCTCCGGCTGCGCTGGGTGCGTGCCGTCCGGCCGCCGCCAGGTCAACCAGCCGGCTCCGCGGCGGCCCTGCTGCGCGCGCAGTGGACCCAGCCGGGATGGCCGGCTCCCGCGGCCACCGAGCTCACCGTCGTCTTCAGCGTCGGTGCCGCGCCCGGCTCTCCCGACGGACGCCTGGTCGACTGGACCCCGGGCATTGTGCCCACGCCGGCACCGATGCCGGTGTGGGCGATGGGTCGTCTCGCCATCGCCTCGAGCGCGGCGGATCGGGTCGTTAGCCTGCCCGGGTCGCTGAGGCGTACGCTCCCGCCCCAGATCGGGCTGCCGGGCCTGGTGCGGCAAGCGCACCGCAGCGTGTCGGCGCTGGTGCCCGGCGGGGACGATCGGGTCCAGGTGGTGCTGGCGGACCGGACCGGCCAGTTCAGAGCTCTGCTGGGGCAACCGACCGCGGGCGGCCACCAGTCCGTGGCCGCGGTCACGACCACGGTGGGTCGTTCGGCGAACGGCGAGGCGGCGGTGCAGGTCGTGCTGAACCCCGACGTGGTCCGCCGACTACGCCCCGCGGCGTTCCCGGTCGTGCTCGCGCACGAGATCACCCACGCAGTCACCGGCGCGGCGACGGTGCCGATGCCGTTGTGGGTCGCCGAGGGCTTCGCCGACTTCGTGGCGTTGCACGCCCACCCGGTCCCGGTGCGCACCGCGGCGGCGGGGGCGCTGGCACAGGTCCGGCGCCACGGGCCGCCGCGATCACTGCCGGGCAACGCGGATCTGGCCCCGGGTGCACCCGGCGCCGACCGCTTCTACGAGCTGGCCTGGCTGGCCGTCCGGTCGCTGCACCACCGGGTCGGGACGAGTGCGACAGCGGCCTTTCACCAGGCGGTCGCGCACGGTCAGCCTGTCGGCGACGCGCTGCGTCAGCACGCTGGTCTCAGCCTCGCCCGACTGACTGCGGCCTGGCGCGCTGACATCGCGAGGCTGGCCGATGACGATCACTGAGCCGGCCGAGGGTGAGCCAGCTGGGACGCGGCGGGCGGTCTGGTGGTGGCTCCTGCTCGGGGGTGCAGCACTGGTGGCACTGGCGGCCATCGTCGTTCCGTGGGACTGGCCGGGCCCGGACACGTCGGGCGCGATGGATCCGAACGCGGGACTCACGGCGGACACCCTGGCCGCCATCCACGACTACCAGTCCACGGCCGTGCCTCTCGGCCTGAGCGCCCATGCCGTCTCGACCGCCCTGGCCGTTCTGCTCGGCCTGACGCCGCTCGGCGCCCGGCTGGTCCGTAGGCTCCCCGGCCGGCGCCGGTGGCCGGTCCACCTGTTGATGACCGTGCTGGCGCTGGTCGTCCTGGGCCGGCTCGTGACGCTGCCGATGACCGTGCCGCTCGAGGCGGCTCGGCGTGCTGCCGGGCTGTCCACCCGCAGTTGGCCGGCGTGGGCCCTCGATGTCACCCGCGGGGTGCTTGTCGACAGCGTGAGTACGGGGATCGCGCTGCTGGTGCTGCTCGGTCTGGCGCGCTGGGGGCGACGGGGCTGGTGGCTGCTGGCCTCGGTGGCGGCAGGGCTGCTGGTGGTGGCCGGGTCCTACCTCTACCCGGTGTTCGTCGAGCCGGTCTTCAACTCCTTCGAGCCACTGCCGGATGGGCGGTTGCGCACCTCGCTCGTGCAGCTGGCGGCTGAGGACGGCATCACCGTTGACGAGGTACTGCAGGTCGACGCCTCGCGCCGTACGACCGCTCTCAACGCCTACGTCTCCGGTCTCGGCTCGACCCGGCGGGTCGTGCTCTACGACACCCTCCTGCGCGAGGCGTCCGCCGCCGAGATCAGGGTGGTGCTGGCACATGAGCTGGGACACGCTGACGCCCACGACGTCGAGACCGGTACGGCACTGGGTGCCCTGGGCGCCATGGCGGGGGTGACGGCTCTGATCCTCCTCGCCGGTGCCGGCCCCGTCCGCAGGCGGGCAGGCGTCGCCGGGCTGCACACGATCGAGGCGGTTCCGTTGGTGCTGGCAGTGGTCGCGGTCGGGATGCTCGTGGCGCTGCCGGCACAGAACGCCGTCAGCCGGGCGATCGAGGCCAGAGCCGATGTTCATGCCCTCGAACTGACCGGTGCGACCCGCAGCTTCGAGGTGATGCAGCGCCGGTTCGCGGCCACCAACCTCACCGACCCCGACCCGCCAAGGTGGCTGTACCTGTGGTTTGCCAATCACCCGAGCGCAGCCGAGCGCATCGCGCTGGCCAGGAGCTGGTCGGCCGAGCGCTGACGCGCGCCGTCACGCCGACGGCGACGTGCTGGTGATCAGACCCGCCCGGATGGCATTCATGATCGCCTGTGCCCGGTTGGCCGCGCCGAGCTTGTCGTAGATCTTGGAGATGTGGGTCTTCGCCGTTGACTCAGAGATGTAGAGCTTGCGGGCGATCGCTGCCACCCCGAGACCCTCGGCCAGCAGGTCGAGCACCTCACGCTCCCGCGGGGAAAGCTGGGGGCCGGTCGGCTTCAGGCGGCGTTGCATGGCCTCGGCCAGGTCCGGTGCGGTGAACGACCGCGGTGACACCGCCGCATGACGGGCCGCCGACACGACGTCGTCGGCCGGCGCATCCTTGGGCACGAAGGCAGAGGCTCCCGCGTCGAGAGCCGCGAAGAGCTGCTCGTCGCCGGCGTACATGGTGAGGACGACGATGCCGAGCCCGGCAACGTGCTGGCGCATCTTGCGGACGAGATCGAGCCCCGATCCGTCGGGCAACCGGACGTCGATGACGACCACCTGCGGTTTGAGGGAGGCGACCTGCTGCTCACCCTGCCCGAGGTTGGCTGCCTCGCCGGCGACCGTGAAGTCGTCAGCTCGCTCGAAGGCCCGGCGCAGGCCCTGCCGGATCAGATCGTGATCATCGATGAGCAAGACCGAGGTGGTCATCTCGTGGTCCCTCCCCACTGTGTCGTCGGCGATAGATCGGGAGTCTACTCACGCTATGTGACTAACCGTGTGCTGTGTGCTAACTCGTGTCTGTTTTCGCCGATCTTCAAGGATCAAGATGACCTCGGTGCCCGTGGTGCCAGCCACCTTGTTGCGCACCCGCAGCACCGCCCCGATGCGCTCCGCCCGCTCGCGCATGGTCCGCATTCCGAAGCTGTCGTCGCGCGCAACGCCGAGTCCGCGACCGTCGTCGGCGACGACGAGCCGGGCGTACGGAGAATCCACCGCAAGCGTCACGTGCAGGTTGCGGGCACCGGAGTGCTTGCGGGCGTTGTGGATTGCCTCCTGCGCGATGCGCAGGATCTCGGTCTCGATCTGGGCGGGAAGACGCTTGGCCCCCTCGGCCAGAGAGACATGCACGGTCATGCCCGACCGTGACCCGATCAGCCGTACGTGGTCGGACAGGACCGCGCCCAGGCTGACGGTGGGGCTCACCTCGGTGCGCAGGTCGAAGATCGACAAGCGGAGCTCGTTGGTGAGCCGGGTCAGCTCGCGGCGCAGCTGCTGCAGGTCGGTGCGTTGACTGCCCTCGGCGTCGGCGACCATCCCGTCCACCAGGTAGCCGACCGAGGCGATCTCCTGGGCGATGCCGTCGTGGATCTCGCGGGCCAGCCGGCGGCGTTCCTCGGCCGTTGCCAGGGATCGCACCTCGTCGAACAGCATCGCGGTCTCGAGCCGCACACAGTGATCGGACAGCGCCTCCCGCAGCTCGTGGATCTCGGTGCCGGTGAGAGTGCGATCCGTCTCCACCACCAGGACACCGATGACGCGCACCCCCACCTGCAGTGGCATCGCCAGCCGGATGTAGTGGGGGCTTCCGGCCGGCCCGGACGGGCGCTGGACGGGCGACTCGTTGGTCCAGGCATCCATCACGATCGGGTCGTCACCGCTCAGCTCCCGTGCGGCGCCTCCCCCCTGCTCCGCGAGTGGCTGCAGGGTGCCACCCTCGGAGCGGGCCAGCACGACGGCCATGGACACGTCGCTGCGGCGGTCGACCTCGGTGAGCATCTGCTGGGCGATGCCCACCGGGTCCAGGCCGGCGGACAGCCGGCGCGCCACCGTACGGAGCTGGGCGAGCAGGCGTCGGGCCGACTCGTAGCCGGTGTCGTCACCGACCGGCGCCGCGGATGGCAGCCCGGTCAGGTGGTGTCCCAGCAGGGCGACCCCGGCGCTGCTGATCAGCCATGGCAACGTCATCTCGAGACGGGCCAGGAACGTGTCGGGCGAGAGGTCCGTCACGGTGAGCAGGTCGAGGACGATGAACTGCGCCACGACCGTCATCACGACCGGTCGCCAGGCGCCCGTCAGGGCGGCGACGAACGGGGAGACCAGGCAGTACGCCAGCGCGCCGGGGAACTCTGAGACCGACACGCCGATGAGCAGACCCGCGACCACCGCCTCGACGACGGCGACCTGGCCGCGCCGGTCGTACCAGCGCAGCGAGACCGCACTGCTGATCACAGCCACCGCGCACACCGCGGCGGCGGTGAGAACGGCGCGATTGGTCGGTGCGAGCGCTGCGAGCAGGCAGCTCGTTGTTGCTGCGAGCACGCGGGCCCCCAGCATCGCTGCCTGCTCTCGAGTCAGCGTGGACAACGCCTGCACAGACAGCGCCCCCTGCCGGTCGACGCATAGGCGGAATGTGCAGAGAGTAGTCGTTTGATGGCCGCGAGTCAGTCACCGGCTTCTTCGGCCAGGTTGGCGGCTCACTGGTAGAGGGCGTCCACGTCGGCCTGGTAGTCCTGCAACACGCTGGCCCGCCTGAGCTTCTGGCTAGGCGTCAGGTGTCCCGACTGCTCGGTCCACACCGAGGTCAGGACCCGGAACCGGCGCACGGACTCGGCGCGCGAGACCGTGGTGTTGGCCGCATCCACGGCCGTCGCGATCTCGTCGCGCAGGTCGGGGTCATCGGCAAGCTGATGGATATCGGGCGACCGACCGAACGTCCGTGCCCAGGTCGCGGTCGCCTCGACATCGAGACTCACCAGCGCGGCGACGTACGGCCTGCCGTCACCGACGACGAGGCACTGGCTGACCAGCGGGTGAGCTCGGATGCGGTCCTCGAGCCCGGCGGGGGCCACGCTCTTGCCGCCCGCGGTGACCAGGATCTCGGTCTTGCGGCCCGTCACCGTGACGAAGCCCTCGCCGTCGATCTCCCCGAGATCGCCGGTGTGGAACCAGCCGCCGGCCAGCGCCGCCGCGGTCGCCCGCGCGTTGCCCCAGTAACCGCCGAAGACCTGCGTGCCGCGAAAGAGCAGCTCACCGTCATCGGCGACCCGCACCGTGATCCCTGGCAGTGGCCGCCCGACCGTACCGACCTTGTGCAGGCCGGGGAGGTTCGCCGTCACCGCGGCGGTCGTCTCGCTCAGTCCGTAGCCTTCCAGCACCGTCAGCCCGATGCCGTGGAAGAAGTGCGCGAGACGCTCACTCAGCGGGCCGCCGCCACACAGCGCGTAGCCGAGGCGACCGCCGAGACGTGCCCGCAGCCGCCGGTAGACGAGTCGGTCGAGGACGGCGTGCCGGGCACGAAGCGCCGGGCCGGGCCGCCCGCTGTCGTGGGCCTGGCTCCAGGCGATGGCGGTGGACGCCGCGGTGGCAAACAGCCTGCTGTGCCCGCTTATCGCGGCCTGCTGACTGGCCGAGGTATACATCGTCTCGAGGACTCTCGGCACGGCCAGGACGAAGGTAGGTCTAAACGACCTGATCTCCGCCGTGAGCTGCGCTATCTCCGCTGTGTGGCCGAGGGTGGTCCCGGTACGCATGCACGCGACCTGGACGACGCGGGCGAACACGTGAGCCAGCGGCAAGACCAGCAACGTCGAGGCAGCGTCTCGGTCGAACAGCTCGTCCAAGGTGTCGGAGGCGGCGTCCAGGGCCGCCATGAAGTGGCCATGGGTGAGCGGACATCCCTTGGGCCGCCCGGTGGTCCCCGAGGTGTAGACGATCGTGGCCAGCCGGCCCGGCGTCACCGCCGCACGGCGATCCTCGAGCCGGTCGTCGCTGACCTCGGCGCCCAGCGCGCTCAGCTCTGCGACTGCCCCCTCGTCGATGCTCCACACATGCTCCAGGGCAGGGAGCGCTACCCGCGCCGGCGCCACGCGCGCCTCGTGGCCGAGATGCTCTACGACCACCGCGACGCTGCCGGAGTCGGCGAGGATCCAGGCGATCTGGTCGGTCGTCGAGGACTCGTAGATCGGGACCGTGACCGCACCGACCCACCAGATGGCGTAGTCGGCAAGCGTCCACTCGTAGCGGGTCCGAGACAGCACGGCCACTCTGTCCTCCGGCTGCACCCCGACCGCCAGCAAACCCTTGGCGAAGGCGACGACCTGGTCGCGGAAGTCGCCCGCTGTGACATCCGACCACCGACCGGCGCTGGACCCCGGGACGGCCCCGGGTGCACCGCGGCGCAGCAGCACCCGGGTCGCGTCCTGGGCGACCTGTGCGAGCACGTCGTCGGTGAGGCTGCCGTGGTCGGGGGCCGCGGCAACCGTAGGGACGGAGAACTCGCGCACTCAGGAACGCTACCGTCCGGCGCCACGAGCCGGACGCCCGCCGACGTCGGTAGTCTCCCGCCATGGCCGACCAGACAACCTCTGACATCGCGGTGGCCTCCGAGCCGGCACGGGTGATGGCGGTCATCGCCGACTTCGAGTCCTATCCCAGCTGGGCTACCGGCGTGCAGCAGGCAGAGGTGCTGACCGTGGGGCCCGGTGGGCGTGCTGAGCAGGTGCGCTTCGTCCTCGATGCCGCACCTATCCGGGACGAGTACGTCCTGGCGTACGACTGGGACGGTGACGCCCAGGTCAGCTGGACCCTGGTCCGGGGCACGGTGCTCAAGGGCCTGACCGGTGCCTACGTCCTGGACGCGGTCGGCGACGGAGACACCAGGGTGACCTACCAGCTTGCGGTCGATGTCTCGATCCCGATGATCGGCCTGCTGCGGCGCAAGGCCGAGAAGGTCATCATCGACGCCGCCCTCAAGGGGCTCAAGAAGCGTGTCGAGGAGGTCCGGTGAGCGCCGGCGCAGACGACCGGATCGGCTCCGCGGCGGAGGAGGCGGCGCGGCTGATCGACGCCGTGTCCGGGCGGACCGACGACTGCGCCTGGTGCCCGCTGTGCCGAGCGGCAGCGTTCCTCCGCGACACCGACCCGGAGGTGCGGGCGCGCGTCGTGTCGTCTGCCACCGCTCTAATGGTGTCGCTGCGCGACCTCGCTGACTCGGCAGCCCGGCCACCGGCGCCCCGCGATGAGTCCGACCAGCCAGCGGACGACCAGTGGGAGTGACGGTCGGTGTCGACGTGGGTGGCACCAAGATCGCCTCCGGCGTCGTGGACGAACACGGTGCCATCCTCGAGCAGGAGCAGCTGCCGACCCCCGCCGCCACCGGCTCCGATGCGGCCGCCGCCATCGCCGTCGCTATCGCCGACCTCGTCACTCGGCACCGCGAGCGCCATGACGTCGTGGCGGTCGGCGTCGGCGCGGCAGGTTTCGTCGACTCCCGCCGGTCGACAGTCATGTTCGCCCCCAACATCGCCTGGCGGGACGAGCCGCTGCGAGACCGGGTGATGGCGAAGATCCACCTGCCGACGGTGATCGAGAACGACGCCAACGCCGCAGCATGGGCAGAGTTCCAGTTCGGTGCGGGGGAGCATGTCGACGACCTGATCCTGCTCACCGTTGGGACCGGCATCGGCGGGGGCATCGTCTTGGACGGCGCCCTGCACCGGGGTGCGTTCGGCGTCGCCGCCGAGGTCGGCCACATGCGGGTCGTGCCCCACGGTGAGCGGTGCGGATGCGGCAACCGGGGCTGCTGGGAGCAGTACGCCAGCGGGCGCGCCCTGGTCCGCGAGGCCCGCGAGCTGGTGGGGTCGGGCTCGCCCTTGGCAGCCGCTCTCGCGGACGCGTGCGGCGGCGACGTGGATGCGCTGGAGGGTCCGATGGTGACCCAGTTGGCGCAGGACGGCGACCTGGCCAGCATCGAGCTGGTCGGCGACGTCGGCCGGTGGCTCGGTTCGGGACTGGCCTCCCTTGCCGACATCCTCGACCCCGCGGTCGCGGTCATCGGTGGCGGCGTCTCGGCAGCCGGCGAGCTGCTGCTCGAGCCGTTGCGTGACACCTTCCGCCGCGAGCTGAGTGGGCGCGGACACCGGCCGATGCTCGAGATCAGGCCCGCCGAGATGGGCAACACCGCGGGCATCGTGGGCGCCGGGGACCTCGCTCGCCAGCCCTGAGCGCGTGGGCGCGGGGTTGCTGCCCGTGCGGTCTGGGACAATGCCGTCGTGCCACTGCTCGAACGCCTTGCGATCGGGATCGACATCGGGGGGACGAAGGTTGCCGCCGGTGTCGTCGATCCCGACGGCAACGTCGTCGACCGCACCCGCCGCGATACCCCCAGCACCAGCCCGACCGAGGTCGAGGACACCATCGCCGACATCGTCCGCGAGCTGAGGTCGCGTCATGACGTGGTCGGGGTGGGCATCGGCGCGGCCGGCTTCGTCGACATCACCCGCTCCACGGTGTTGTTTGCACCGCACCTTGCCTGGCGCCACGAACCGCTGCGCGATGCCGTACAGCGGCGCATCGAGCTCGCGGTGGTGGTCGAGAACGACGCGAACGCCGCTGCCTGGGCGGAGTTCCGCTTCGGTGCCGCTCAGCGTGAGGAGGATCTGATCTGCATCACGCTCGGCACCGGGATCGGTGGCGCGATCATGATCGGGGGGCACCTCTACCGTGGTCGCCACGGCATGGCCGGCGAGTTCGGGCACATGCAGGTGGTGCCGGGCGGGCATCGCTGCGAGTGCGGCAACCGCGGCTGCTGGGAGCAGTACGCCAGCGGCAACGCCCTCGTACGCGAGGCGCGGGAGATGGCCCTCACCAAGTCGCCGATGGCCGCGCCGATGCTTGCCGACATCGGAGTCGATCCGGCGGACATCACCGGACCCATGGTGTCCGACGCCGCCCGTCGCGGGGACCCTGCCGCGCAGGAGTTGCTGGCCGAGGTCGGGCAGTGGCTCGGCGTCGGCATGGCGGGCCTGGCTGCCGCGCTGGACACCGGACTGTTCGTGGTGGGTGGAGGTGTGTCAGCCGCCGGTGAGCTGCTGTTGGCTCCCGCCCGCGAGGCCTACCGGCGGAGCCTGACCGGTCGAGGCTTCCGGTCCGAGGCCCGTATCGTCCGGGCACACCTCGGCAACGAGGCCGGGCTCGTCGGCGCGGCCGACCTCGCCCGGTCCCGGCGCTCGAGGTCGCGGTCCCGGTCCAGGTCTCGGTCGAGGGCACGGGCGCGACGTTCGTGGGGTGACGGCACCTCACCGGTGGCCCGGCTGAGCCAGCGCTGGGTCGAGTGAGCGCCCGCCCAGCCCCGTCCGGGCGCGGGGCGCGCCGGGGCGTGCGGGTGGTGCTCAGCGATGGACGAGGTTCAGCTCGAAGGAGTACCGCTCGGGCCGGTAGGTGTGGTCGCCGTACTCCACGGCCCGGCCCGTGTCGTCGTAGGCGACCCGGCGCATCGTCAGCAGCGGTGCACCGCGGCGCTCATCGAGCAGTCGGGCCTCTCGCGCCTCCGCCCGGCGCGCACCGATGCGCTGGTTGGCCACCCGCAGCACGATCCCCGCCCGGCGCAGCAGGAGATACAGGCCCTCGGTGCGCAAGTCCGCGGCCCGCAGGTCGGCGATGTCGACCGGCAGGTGGTTGTGCAGCAGCGCCAGCGGCTCGTCCGCGACTCGTCGCACTCGCTCGAGCGACCACACCGCCGTGCCGGGCTCGATACCCAGCTCACCGGCCACGTCGGCGGGGGCCCCCACGACGTCGCAGGAGAGCACATCGGTGTGCGGCTGCTGTCCGCTGCGGAGCAGGTCGTCGTACAGGCTGGTCAGCTCCACCGATCGATAGATCTGACTACCGACCACCTGGGTGCCGACGCCGCGCTTGCGCACGATCATGCCCTTGTCGACCAGCACCTTGATCGCCTGGCGCAGGGTGGGCCGCGAAAGTCCCAGCGAGCCGGCGAGGTCGATCTCGTTGCTGATGCGGTCACCGGGCGACAGGTCGCCACTGACAATGGCGGCCTCGAGTTGCTCGGCCACCTGGAAGTACAGCGGTACGGGACTCGATCGGTCCAGAGCGATGCGCGGTCGGACAGCCATGACCGCCAGCATCTGCTGCCGATGTAGCAACGTCAATATGTCAAGACATACTCTTGACATCAGGCCGCAACACGGACGAGACTCCCGACGACGCGCTGCACGGAGTGCCGCTGGGAGGAACGACAGTCGGATGAGGCTCGACCGAGTGGCTGCTGCCCCCATCTCGTGGGGCGTCTGCGAGGTGCCCGGCTGGGGAGTCCAGCTCGAGTCGACACTCGTGCTGAGCCAGATGCGCGAGCTCGGTCTGCAGGCGACCGAGTTCGGCCCGGTCGGCTTTCTGCCCGATGACCCCGTCGACAAGGCCGCCCTGCTGGCGTCGTACCAGCTGCGGGCCGTGGGCGGGTTCCTGCCCGTCGTGCTGCACGACGAGGACCAGGATCCGTTGCCGCAGGTGTGCGGTTACATCGATGCCTGTCGTGCTGCCGGCGCGGACGTGGTGGTGTTGGCCGCAGCCAGCGGGGCGGCCGGGTATGACACGCGGCCGGTGCTGGACGACGCGCACTGGACGACGATGATCGGCAACCTCCACGGGCTGGCCAAGTACGCCGAGTCCAGCGGCATCGTCCTCGCGCTGCACCCCCACGTCGGCACCATGGTGGAGACGCGCGCTGAGGTTGAGCGTGTGATCGAAGGCTCCGACGTCGGCTTATGCCTGGACACCGGCCATCTGTTCCTCGGCGGCACCGACCCCGTCGTGCTGGCTGCCGAGCACCCCCATCGGGTCGTCCACGTCCATCTGAAGGACGTCGACCGGGTCACCGCCGACCGGGTGCTGGCCGGCGAGCTCCCCTTCACCGTTGCGGTGGGCGGCGGGCTGTTCCGCCCGTTGGGTGCGGGGGACATCGATATCGCGGCCATCGTGGGTGCACTCGAGCGGTCCGGATACGAAGGCTGGTACGTGCTGGAGCAGGACGTGATGCTGCGGGCCGGTGACGCGCACGACCCCCGGGCCGATGTCGTGACCAGCCTTGACCACCTGCGTGAGGCCGTCGCATGACATCGGCTGCCTCCTACGACGTGGTCACGATGGGCCGGGCGGGCGTCGATGTGTACCCGCACCAGGTCGGCGTCGGGCTCGAGGACGTGGTGTCGTTCGGCAAGTACCTCGGCGGCAGCGCGGCCAACGTGGCAGTCGCCGCGGCGCGGTACGGCCGGCGTACGGCGCTCGTCTCCCGTGTCGGCGAGGACCCCTTCGGACGGTTCGTGTGTCGGGCGCTGCGCGGCTTCGGTGTCGACGACCAGTTCGTGCAGACGGTGCGCGACCTAGCGACCCCGGTGACCTTCTGTGAGATCTTTCCGCCGGACGACTTTCCGCTCTACTTCTACGGACGGACCCCGGTCGCGCCCGACCTCATGCTGCGGGCGGAGGAGATGACCGGGCGGGTCGCCGACGCGATCCGCGGCGCCGGAGTCTTCTGGGTCACCGGTACAGGGTTGTCGACCGAGCCGAGCCGCGAAGCCACGATGGCGGCACTGGACGTCCGCGGGCGTCGTGGCAGCACGGTCTTCGATCTCGACTATCGCCCGACGTTCTGGGCGTCCCGCGATACCGCCCGGTCGGCGTACGCCGCGGCGCTCCCGCTGGTCTCGGTCGCCGTCGGCAACCTCGACGAGTGTGACGTCGCCGTCGGCGAACGCGAGCCTGACGCGGCGGCCAAGGCTCTGCGTGCCGCGGGCGTCGATCTTGCGGTGGTGAAGCAGGGGCCGGCCGGCGTCCGAGGCGACGGCGCGCACGGCTGCGTCGAGGTGCCACCCAGGTCGGTCGAGGTCGTCAACGGACTGGGCGCCGGCGATGCCTTCGGTGGCGCGCTGTGCCACGGGTTGCTGGCCGGGTGGGGGCTGCAGCGCACGCTCGGCTTCGCCAACGCTGCCGGCGCCCTGGTCGCGTCACGACTGGCCTGTGCAGACGCCATGCCCACCGTCGAAGAGGTGGAGGAGCTGCTGTGACCACCGCCTCGACCCCTCCGGTCGGAATGGACGAGCTGATTGCGACCCGGTTGCGTGAGCCGCACCGCATCGTCGCGGCCGCTGCTGCTCGGCGCCGGCCCGATCGCCTCGTCGGCACGACCGGGCGGCTCCTGCTGGTGGCCGCTGACCACCCGGCCCGCGGTGCGCTGCGGGCGGGCGAGCGGGCGGTGGCCATGGGTGATCGGCCGGAGCTGCTCGATCGGCTCTGCACCGCGGTGTCGCGGCCCGGTGTCGACGGCGTGCTGGGCACCGCGGACATCGTGGAGGACCTCATGATGCTCGGGGTGCTCGAGGACAAGGTCGTCATCGGCTCGATGAACCGGGGTGGCCTGGCGGGAACGGTCTTCGAGATCGACGACCGCTTCACCGGCTACACCGCCGGCGCCATCGCGGCCGCAGGGCTGCAGGGCGGGAAGATGCTGTTGCGCATCGACCCCGATGACCCCTCGACGGCACCGACCCTGCAGTCGTGTGCGGAGGCTGTTGACGCACTTGCCGGTCACGGTCTGATGGCGATGGTGGAGCCGTTCATCTGCCAGCGGGTCGAGGGCAGGGTGCGCAACGTCTTGAGCACCGAGGCAGTCGTCCGTTCGGCCGCTGTCGCTGCCGGCCTCGGCGGAACGTCGGCGCACACCTGGCTCAAGCTGCCGGTCGTACCGGACATGGAGCAGGTGCTGGCCGCCACCATGTTGCCGGTCCTGCTGCTGGGCGGCGAGGTCGCCGCCGACTCCGGGGCTCAGCGCGACACCTGGCGCAAGGCGCTGGCCTTCCCCACTGCCGCGGGCATGGTGGTCGGCCGGTCGCTCCTCTATCCACCTGACGGCGATGTCGCTGGCGCGGTCGACGCCACCGTGGAGCTGATGACATGACCCTGACGTCGCGTGATCTGCACCTGCCGGCTGGTTCCAGCGGCTCCGCCCCCTACGAGGTCGACGTCGACCCGCTGCGGGCGGGCTGGACGTATTGCGGGCTGCGGGTCCTGGCGCTCGCACCGGGGCAGCGCGTCGAGCTGGACCGGGACCCGGCCGAGATGGTGGTGGTGCCGCTCACGGGAGCCTGCCTGGTGGCTGTCGAGGGCGACGAGTATCGGCTGCACGGTCGCGACAGCGTGTTCACGGGGGTGACCGACACGCTGTATGTGCCCGGCGATCGGGGGGTGGCCGTCAGCAGCGAGGGCGGGGGCCGGTTCGCGCTGGCAACAGCGGCCCGCGACCAGACCATAATCCGCGGATCGCGCGACCATAACCCGCGGATCGTGCGGGCGGAGGACGTACCCGTCGAGTTGCGCGGGGCCGGCCAGGCGAGCCGGCAGGTGCACAACTTCGGCACTCCGGGGACACTCGACGCCGAGCGGTTGATCGTGTGCGAGGTGCTGACGCCGGCCGGCAACTGGTCGAGCTGGCCACCGCACAAGCACGACGAGGACCGCGACGGGGAGAGTGTGCTGGAGGAGATCTACTACTTCGAGGTCGCGGCCGGACCGGCCGGCGCGGGCATCGGCTACCAGCGGGTCTACGGCCACGACAAGTCCGATGTGGACGTCCTCGCCGAGGTGCGCAGCGGTGACGTCGTCTTGATCCCGCACGGCTGGCACGGTCCGTCGATGGCGGCGCCGGGGTACGACCTGTACTACCTCAATGTGATGGCCGGTCCCGGCGAGCGGGCCTGGAACATCTGCGACGACCCCGCGCACGCCTGGGTGCGGGCCGGTTGGGGCGCGGAGCTCGTCGACCCCCGACTGCCGTTCACCAGCGCGTCGAGGCGGAACGCCGCCGCGGAGGTGTCGGCGCCGTGAGCGACCAGATCCGGTTGACGGTGGCCCAGGCCGTCGTGCGTTTCCTGGCCGCCCAGCAGGTGCAGCGCGACGGGGAGCGGCAGCGCTTCATCGCGGGCTGCTGGGGCATCTTCGGCCATGGCAACCTCGCGGGCATCGGGCAGGCGCTGCTCGAGGAAGAGCGGTCAGCCAACGCCGGCGAGGACCCCGAACGGCCGAGGCTGTGTTACCGGCAGGGCCGCAACGAGCAGGCCATGGTGCACGCCGCGGTCGGCTACGCCCGCCACCGGGACCGGCTGGCGACGTACGCGGTCACCGCGTCGGTGGGTCCGGGCTCGACCAACATGGTGACCGGGGCTGCGCTGGCGACCATTAACCGGCTGCCGGTGCTGCTGCTGCCCGGCGACGTCTTCTCGACCCGGGTCGCCAACCCGGTGCTGCAGGAGCTCGAGGATCCCGGCAGCCTGGACCTCACCGTCAACGACGCGTTCCGGCCGGTGTCGCGTTACTTCGACCGGATCCACCGACCCGAGCAGCTGCCGGCGGCGCTGCTGGCGGCGATGCGGGTGCTCAGCGACCCGGTGGAGACCGGCGCGGTCACGCTGGCACTGCCCCAGGACGTGCAGGCCGAGGCGTACGACTGGCCGGTCGAGCTGTTCGAGACCAGGGTGTGGCAGGTGCCTCGCCCGGTGCCGGAGCCGGCTGCGCTGGGCCGGGCGATCGCGGTGCTCCGCTCGGCGGAGCGCCCGCTGGTGGTGGTCGGCGGTGGCGTCATCTACGCCGGTGCCACCGATGTGCTGCGGGACTTCGCCGAGGCCACCGGGGTGCCGGTGGCGGAGACCCAGGCCGGCAAGGGCGCCCTGCCCTACGACCATCTGCAGGCCGTCGGTGCCATCGGTGCCACCGGGAGCACCGCCGCCGACGCGCTGGCGGCCGACGCCGACGTCGTGCTCGGGGTAGGCACCCGGTGGAGCGACTTCACCACCGCGTCCCGGTCGGTGTTCGGTGCCGACGTGTGTTTCGTCAACCTCAACGTCGCGTCGTTCGACGCGCACAAGCAGTCGGCCACCGCGCTTGTCGCCGACGCCCGCGAGGGGCTGGCGGCGCTGCAAGCCGGCTTGGCAGGCTGGACGGCTGCTCCGGCGTGGACCGAGCGCAGCCGTTCGCTGGCTCGGGACTGGGACGACACCGTCCAGCGGGCGTACACCGTGGGCCACACGCCGCTGCCGGCACAGTCGGAGGTCATCGGCGTCGTCAACGACGTCACTGCGCCCACCGACGTGGTGGTGTGTGCGGCGGGGTCCATGCCCGGCGACCTGCACAAGCTCTGGCGCACCCGGGACCGCAAGGGCTACCACGTCGAGTACGGCTACTCCTGCATGGGCTACGAGGTGGCCGGCGGCCTCGGGGTCAAGCTGGCGGCCATCGACCAGGGCGAGGACCGCGAGGTGGTCGTCCTGGTCGGCGACGGCTCCTACCTGATGATGGCGACCGAGCTGGTGACCGCCGTGGCTGAGGGGGTCAAGCTCGTGGTGGTGCTGGTGCAAAACCACGGCTTCGCCTCGATCGGCGCGCTCAGCGAGTCCCTCGGCGCGCAGCGGTTCGGCACGAGCTACCGCTATCGCACCGAGACTGGGCTCGACGGTGACCGGTTGCCCGTCGACCTGGCGGCCAACGCCGCGAGCCTCGGTGCCGAGGTGTACTCCGTCCGCACCGTCGACGAGCTGCGTTCGGCGCTGGTCAAGGCCCGCGAGTCCAGCCGTACCACGGTCGTCCATGTGGAGACCGACCCGATGGTGCCGGCGCCGCAGAGCCCGGCCTGGTGGGACGTGCCGGTAGCGGAGGTGTCCTCGCTGGAGTCCACCCGGGCGGCGCGCAGCCGCTACGAGGAGCACAAGAAGTCGCAGCGGCGGTACCTGCGACCGCCACCCACCGACGACGCCACCATCGAAGGAGGAGATCACTGACATGCGCACCATCGAGCACTGGATCGGCGGGTCGGCGAGCACCGGCAGCGGCGACCGCACCGGCGACGTCTTCGACCCCGCCGAGGGCCGGCCGCAGGCGCACGTGCGCCTGGGCACCACCGCCGACGTGGACGCCGCGGTGACGGAGGCGCGTGCGGCCTTCGGCGGCTGGTCCGAGACGTCGTTGAGCGCGCGCGTGCAGGTCCTCTTCAGGTTCCGGGAGCTGGTGGTGCAGCACACCGACGAGCTGGCCCGGTTGGTATCCCTCGAGCACGGCAAGACCCTCGACGACGCCAAGGGCGAGGTGGTGCGCGGCCGCGAGGTGGTCGACTTCGTCTGCGGGATACCGCAGCTGCTCAAGGGCGAGTTCAGCGACCAGGTCTCCGGCGGCATCGACTCGCACTCCTTCCGCCAGCCGCTCGGGGTGTGCGCCGGCATCACGCCGTTCAACTTCCCCGTGATGGTGCCGATGTGGATGCACCCGGTGGCGATCGCCTGCGGCAACACGTTCGTGCTGAAGCCGAGCGAGCGGGTGCCCGGTGCGTCGGAGCTGGTGGCCCGCCTGTACGCCGAGGCCGGCCTGCCCGACGGCGTCTTCAACATCGTCAACGGTGACAAGGAGGTCGTCGACGGGCTGCTCGACCACCACGACATCGACGCCGTCAGCTTCGTGGGCTCCACCCCGATCGCGCGGTACGTGCACGAGCGCGCCAGTCGTACCGGCAAGCGCGTGCAGGCACTCGGCGGCGCCAAGAACCACGCGGTGGTCATGCCTGACGCCGACGTCGACTTCGCCGCCGACCACCTGGTGGCCGCTGGTTACGGCTCGGCCGGCCAGCGCTGCATGGCGATCTCGGCCGTCGTCGCCGTCGGCCCGGTCGCCGACGCGCTTGTCGACAAGGTGCGCGAGCGCACCACCGGCATCACCGTCGGCCCCGGCTGCGCGAGCACCTCGGAGATGGGCCCGGTCGTCAGCGCCGCCTCGCGGGACCGGGTGCTCGGCTACATCGACGAGGGCGAGAAGGACGGCGCGACGGTCGTCGTCGACGGCCGCGGCATCGAGGTCGACGGCAGCGAGGAGGGCTTCTTCGTGGGCCCGACCCTGCTCGACCACGTCAGCACCGACATGTCGGTCTACACCGACGAGATCTTCGGGCCGGTGCTGGTCGTGTTGCGGGTCGCGTCGCTCGACGAGGCGTTGGCGCTGGTCAACGCCAACCCGTACGGCAACGGCACGGCGGTGTTCACCTCGTCTGGGGAGGTGGCACGCTCGTTCCAGCGCCGGGTCCAGGTCGGCATGATCGGCATCAACGTGCCGATCCCGGTGCCGATGGCTTACCACTCCTTCGGGGGGTGGGGGGACTCGTTGTTCGGGGACCACCACGTCCACGGCCCCGAAGGGGTGCGCTTTTACACCAGGGCCAAGGTCGTCACGACCCGCTGGCCGCACGTGAGCGAGGAGTCCCTCGCCCACCTCAACTTCCCCACGGCACATTGACCGTGGGGGCGATCAGCCGGGTCACGCACTCCGGCCGTACGAGAGGAACCCGTATGACGATCAAGAACAAGCTGCTTGTGGCGTTCGCCGCCGGTGCGCTGGTGTTGACCGGCTGCAGCACCGGCAGCGACACCAGTAGCGGCACCAGCAGTGAGGACACCGGCGACACGAGTGCCGGCACCACGTCGGCCGCCGATATGCGCATCGACGTGGTCACCCATGGTGCCCCCGGCGACTCCTTCTGGGACGTCGTCAAGTCCGGGGCCGAACAGTCCGGCGACGACCTCGGGGTCGAACTCCAGTACAACAGCGACCCCGACCCGGGCGCGCAGAGCACGCTCATCGACAACGCGGTCGCCGACGGCACCGACGGCCTGGTGGTGTCGATGGCGAACCCGGACGGGCTCGAGGCGAGCATCAAGGCCGCAGTGGAAGCCGGTGTCCCCGTCATCACCATCAACTCCGGCATCGACGACTGGCAGGACTTCGGCGCCATCACCCACGTGGGCCAGAGCGAGACCATCGCCGGCGAGGCGGCAGGGGAGCAGCTCAACGACGCCGGGGTCAGCAACGTGATCTGCGTGATCCAGGAGGCCGGCAACGTTGCTCTCGAAGAGCGCTGCAGCGCCGCCGCCGACACCTTCGACGGCGACATGGAGAACCTGCAGGCCGACAACACCGATCTGCAGGCCTCGCAGGCCACGATCCAGTCCAAGCTCGAGGACGACAGCATCGACGGCCTCCTCACCCTGGGTGGTGACATGTCCGGTGCGGCGGTGCAGGCGGTCGCGGAGTCCGGCCGCGATATCGCGGTCGGCACCTTCGACGTCAACGCCGACGTGGCGAAGAACGTCATGGACGGCAAGCTGCTTTTCGCGATCGACCAGCAGCCGTACGTGCAGGGCTACCTCGGCGTGAGCGGCATCTACCTCAAGGTGCTCAACGGCAACGACGTCGGCGGCGGCCAGCCGGTCTACTCGGGGCCGGCCATCATCACCGAGGACAACGCGGAAGATGTCCTGAAGTTCGCCGAAAACGGAACCCGCTGACGCAGGCGACCGGGGGCTCGGGTGACCGGGCCCCCGGCACCGCTGACGCGCGGAGCCTCACAACGAGGAGACACCCATGAGCACGAGCACCGCAGCACCCGCCGGCGAACAAGAGCCCGCGGCCGACGAGCGTCTCGCAGGTTCGCACCGCAGCGCGCGCATCCTGCGCCGTCCCGAGGTCGGCGCCGCCGTGGCCGCCCTCGCCATCTTTACCTTCTTCGCGGTGACCACCGACGCCTTCGTGACGCCGTCGGGTGCGAGCACCTGGATCCTGACCTCGTCGACGGTGGGGATCATGGCGGTGGCCGTGGCTCTGCTGATGATCGGCGGCGAGTTCGACCTGTCGGCCGGCGCCATGTGGGGCACCACCGGGCTGACGACCGGCATCTTGATGTCGGAGTACCAGATGAATGTGTGGGTGGCCGTCCTGTTCTCCCTCGCCGTGGCCGTGGTCATCGGGGTGATCAACGGTGTGCTGGTGATGAGGACCGGCCTGCCCAGCTTCATCGTCACGCTGGGGACGTTCTTCGTGCTGCAGGGTGTCAACCTCGCGGTCACCAAGATCATTATCAACCAGGTGTCGGTGACCGGGCTGCAGGACGTCGACGGCTACACCGCTGGGCAACAGCTCTTCGGCTCGTTCGTGAAGCTCGACATCGGCGGTTCGATCCTGACGATTTACGCAGTCACGTTCTGGTGGCTGCTGGTCACCGCGGTGGCCACCTGGGTGCTGCTGCGTACGCGGGTGGGCAACTGGATCTTCGCGGTCGGCGGTGCGCAGGTGAGCGCCCGGCAGGTGGGCGTCCCGGTCTTCGCGACGAAGGTCGGCCTGTTCGTCACGACGTCGGTGGCCGGCTGGCTGGTCGGCATGCTCGCGTTGTTCAAGACCACCACGGTGCAGAGCACCACCGGCGTCGGTCAGGAGTTCATCTTCATCATCTGCGCGGTGGTCGGGGGCTGCCTGCTCACCGGGGGCTACGGCTCGGCGGTCGGGGCGGCCCTGGGCGCACTGATCTTCGGCATGGTGGGACAGGGGATCGTCTACGAAGGCTGGGACAGCGACTGGCTGTACGCGTTCCTCGGCGTGATGCTGCTCGGTGCGGTGCTGGTCAACAACTGGGTCAAGAGCAGGGCGGAGGCAGTGCGATGAGCACTCAGAACGAGCCCGTTGACAACGCGGCTGATGGTGACCTCGGCGGTGCGAAGGGGTTGTCGCGCACCCCGTCGGGCCATGCGCCGGAGCTCCCCGCGGTGGGTGAGACCCTCATCGAGGTCCGCGACATCGGCAAGTCCTACGGCAGCGTCATCGCCCTGCGCGACGTCACCACGTCGGTGCGCGCCGGCGAGGTCACCTGCGTGCTGGGCGACAACGGTGCCGGCAAGTCCACCTTCATCAAGATCCTGGCCGGGGCGCACGAGCACAGCACGGGTGAGTTCGTCGTCGACGGCGTCAGCCGGCACATGTCGTCGCCGCGCGCCGCCCTGGCGCTCGGCATTGCCACGGTCTACCAGGACCTAGCGGTGGTGCCGTTGATGCCGGTCTGGCGGAACTTCTTCCTGGGCTCTGAGCTGACCAAGGGGGTGCCTCCGCTGCGGCGGCTCGACGTCGGTGCGATGAAGGCGACCACCAAGGCCGAGCTCGAGGCGATGGGCATCGACCTGCGCGATGTCGACCAGCCGATCGGCACCCTGTCCGGCGGGGAGCGGCAGTGCGTGGCGATCGCGCGCGCGGTCTACTTCGGCGCCCGGGTGCTCATTCTCGACGAGCCGACCGCAGCACTCGGCGTCCGGCAGTCCGGTGTCGTGCTGAAGTACATCGCCAGGGCGCGAGACCGTGGGTTGGGCGTCGTCTTCATCACCCACAACCCGCACCACGCCTACCCGGTCGGGGACCGGTTCATGCTGCTGCGACGCGGCCGCAGCATGGGCGACTTCCCCAAGGGCGAGATGACCCTCGACGAGCTCGTGGCCATGATGGCCGGCGGCGCCGAGCTCGAGGCCCTCAGCCATGAGCTGGCCCGCAGCATGGGTGAGGACTCCGACGTCGCCAAACAGATGGCTGCGGAGGTCCGCCACCCATGACCCAGGACCGGTCGGCGAGGCGGCAGGTCGGCGTCGCCGTCATCGGCTTCGGCTGGATGGGTCAGGTGCACGCTCGTGCGTACAGCCGGCTGCTGCAGCACTATCCCGGGGCACCGCTGCAGCCCCGGCTCGTCGCCGTGGCCGACCCGGAGCCGTCGCGGCGAGACCTAGCGGTCAACGCGTACGGCTTCGAGGTGGCGTACGCGGACTGGGCGGAGGTGATCGCGCGCGACGACGTGGCCGTGGTCAGCGTGACGGGGCCTAACTATGTGCACGCTGAGATCGGGGTGGCGGTGGCCAAGGCCGGCAAGCACCTGTGGGTCGAGAAGCCGGTCGGTCGGCACCTCGCGGACACGACCGACGTGGTCGACGCCGTGCGCTCCGCGGGAGTGCGCTCGGCGGTGGGCTTTAACTACCGCAACGTGCCAGCCGTGGCGCTCGCCCGCGACCTCATCACCCAGGGTCGCCTCGGGCGGGTCGAGACCGTGACGGTGCGCCTGCTCAGCGACTACGCGGCGCATCCGGACGGGATGTTGTCGTGGCGGTTCGACCCGGCGTTGGCCGGGACCGGCGTCATCGGTGACCTGGCGTCGCACGGGCTCGACCTTGCTCGTTACGTCGTCGGCCCGGTGGCCGGTGAGATCAGCGAGGTGGTGGCCGACCTGGCCACCTTTATCACCGAGCGACCGCAGCCGCTCGACCCCGCTGCGCCTCGCTCCACGACGCTCGCCGGCGGACCACCCGGACCGGTCGGCAACGAGGATCACGTGTCCGCGCTGCTGCGGTTCGCCGGTGGCGCCCGCGGGGTGCTGGAGTCGTCGCGCGTGGCCGTGGGGGAGCAGTGCACGTACGGGATCGAGGTGCACGGCGACCGTGGCGCCGTGGCGTGGGACTTCCGGCGGATGGGTGAGCTGCGCATGTGCGGCGTCGGCCCCGACGGGGCCTTTCAGGACGTGGCGTGGCACACCCGGTACGTCGCACCGGGCGACGGGGAGCTCGGCGCCTTCCAGCCCGGGGCCGGGGTCGCCATGGGCTTCGACGACCTCAAGGTGGTCGAGGCCGAGCGGTTGCTGCGTTCCGTCGCCCAACAGCGACCGATCGGTGCGACCATCGAGGATGCTCTGGCCACCGCCCGGACCGCCGATGCATTGCTCCGCTCGGCCGCCGAGCGACGGTGGGTGAGCGTGTGAGCAGCGCTCCGGTGCGCATTGGAGTGATCGGCGCCGGGGCGATGGGTGGCTCACACGCACGGATGCTGACTCGCTGGGTGCCGGCTGCCGGGGTCGCGTTGGTGCACGACTTCGACGCCGCCAGCGCCGCGCGGGTCGCTGCCGAGGTGGGCGCAGAGTCGGTGGGTTCGGCGAAGGAGCTCATCGACGCCGTCGACGCCGTGGTGATCACCTCCCCCGACCCGACTCACGAGGAGCTCGCCCTCGCCTGCGTCGCCGCCGGCCGGCCGGTGCTGTGCGAGAAGCCACTCGCCGTCGATGTCGACGGGGCCGCCCGCGTCGTGGCAGCTGAGGAGGCGACCGGACGCGCCCTGGTGCAGGTGGGCTTCATGCGGCGTTACGACCCCGCCTACGTCGCCATGCGCGCCGCCGTTCTCGCTGGCCGGGTCGGGCGCCCGCTCGTCGTGCACTGCGTGCACCGCAACGCAGTGGCCCACCCATCCGTGACGTCGGACGGGATCGTCAGCAACTCCATGATCCACGAGCTGGACTGCGTGCCCTGGCTGCTTGACGACCCGATCACGGCGATCACGGTGGCCTCGCCCCGGGCCGAGGGGCTACGCGACCCCCAGGTAGCACTGCTCGAGACGGCAGGCGGCACGCTCGTGACCGTGGAGGTGTTCGTCAACGCCGGCTACGGCTACGACGTGCGGTGCGAGGTGGTCGGCGCGGCCGGCACGGTGCGCCTCACGCCGCCGTACGGGCTCGCGGCGCGCACCGAGGGGGGCGACGGCTTGCTGGTGAGCGCCGACTTCGTGGCGCGGTTCGCCGACGCCTACCGGACCGAGCTGGCCGGCTGGGTCGAGGGGCTTCAGCGCGGTGTCGTCGACGGGCCGACGGCGCGCGACGGTTACCGGGCCGCGGTCGTGGCGGCGTGCGGGGTCGAGTCCTTGCACACCGGCGCCCGCGTCGAGGTGCCGCAGACCTGAGCCACCGTGCCCCGCGGTTTACGTGGCGCCGGCCCGGCCCGGCGCAGGCGCCGTGGTGTAGAACGGCACCAGCTCGTGCGCCAGCTGCTCGAGGAACAGCCCCACGTCGGTGACGATCCCGCGCGCCTGGGACGAGCCGCGGTCGGCCAGCTTGGTGACGGTGGCCGGATTGATGTCCACGCACACCAGCGGCACCGAGGCCGGCAGGATGTTCCCGGTCGCCACCGAGTGCAGCATCGTCGCCACCATCAGGCAGAAACCGACGCCGCCGAGCTGAGCGCGCATGGCGCGCTGGCCCTCCAGCACGTCGGTGTAGACGTCGGGCAGCGGCCCGTCGTCGCGCACCGATCCGACCAGGACGAACGGATGCCCGCCTCGCACCAGCGCATGCATGATGCCGCCGGTCAGCACGCCCTGGTCCACGGCGGCCGCGATGGACCCGGCCTTGCGGATGGTGTTCAGCGCTCGGATGTGGTGCTCATGCCCGTGCTCGACACCGCGGCCCTGGGCAAGGTCGACGCCGAGCGAGGTGCCGTACAGCGATGACTCGATGTCATGCGTGGCAAGTGCATTGCCGGCGAACAGGCAGTCGACGAAACCCGCCTCGACCATGGCCACCATTGCCGGTGCCGCACCGGTGTGCACCACCCCCGGGCCACCCACCCACACCACCCGCTTGCCGGCTGCCTTGGCCTCGCGCATCCCGTCAGCCACCTGGCGGACCAGCAGGGCTTGCGGCTTCTCGCTGGAGACGTCGGACTCCATGAAGCCGAACGACTCAGAGTCGCGGTCCGGCGTCGGCACTCTCACGCGCACCCCGCCGACCCCGCACACGATGCGCATGCCTGCGCGCACGTCGGACATCGGGACGGTTGCCACCTGGGCACCGTCGCCCTCGCCGGTGACGACGAGGCCGCAGTCCATCTCGGGGTTGGTAACGGTGATCCATCTCCCACCGAGCCGCACCCGGGTGTCAAGGTTGGTGCTGGAGTAGAACCCGTCGGGGAAGACCCCGTCGCTCAGCGCCGCCTCGACGGTGGCCTCGCCGGGGTCGACGAGGTTGGCGCCGCGGGTCTGCAGGCGCATCAGCAGGCGCTGTAGGGCGTCGTCGTCGGCGGCCATGATCGTGAGCTTCGCGTGCGAGGTGTCGTTGGTCTCACGCCCGACGTCGAAGCGGTCGATGGTGTAGTCGCCCTCGTACTCCCGCACGTCGTTGAGGATCAGCGACAAGATGCCGCCATCCATCAGGTGGCCGGTGATCTCGATGGTGTCACTCGCCGACACAACTGCTCCTCGACTGTGGGGACGGACGCTGCTGCGGACAGTATCGGCACCGGGTGGCGCGCCGACCGGTCCGCTCAGATCTGGGCGCCGTCGTCCCAACCGTCGCGTTTGTCGTCGTCGATGCTCATGATGAGGAAGACGATGCCGCCCACGAAGCCCAGTACGCACCCCGACATCAGCAGGGTGGACAGCGTCCAGCCCAGCGCGGCCGCCACGAACACGACGAGCGGCCCGCCGGCCACCCCGGCCCAGGCGAGCCCGGCCGCGCCTCTGGGGCGGGGCAGCGGTGGCGGTGGCGGTGGGACGTAGTGCCCCTCGTCGTCCCATGGCGCCGGCTGGTATTGCAGCGCCGTCTCGACGTCAGCCCCGGCGCCCTGCGCCTCGTCCGGTGCGTCGTCGGCGCCGCGACTCGGCCGGCGGTGACCGACCCGGTCGGCGTCATCGATCTGCTGGTCGTAGCCGGCGACGATCCGGGCCCACGCGTCGTCGAGAGCCTCGTCGCGCGCATCGTCACCGGACACGACGCCATCGTCGCACGCTCCGCAAGGCAGTAGGGTGCGGACCACGAGTCGGGGCGATCGGAGGGCGAGAAGCCGGGTGTTCTACTGGGTGCTGAAATGGGTTGTTGTCGGCCCGCTGCTCAAGACGGTGTTCCGTCCGCACGTCGAGGGTGCCGATCACGTGCCGGCCACCGGCGCGGCCATCCTTGCCAGCAACCACCTCAGTTATGCCGACTGGCTGTTCATGCCGCTGGTCATCCCGCGCCGGGTCACCTTCGTGGTCAAGGCGGAGTACTTCCAAGGCCCCGGGGTCAAGGGCTGGCTGCAGCGCACCTTCTTCTCCGGCGCCGGCCAGGTGCCGATCGACCGCAGCAGTGGCAAGTCGGCCGAGGGGGCGATGCGTACCGGCTTGAAAATCCTGCGCAACGGCGACCTGTTCGGCATCTATCCCGAGGGCACCAGGTCTCCGGACGGTCGGCTGTTCCGAGGGCGTACCGGGGTGGCGCGGCTGGCCCTGGAGGCCAAGGTTCCGGTGGTGCCGGTGGCCGTGATCGGCACCGACGTCGTCGCGCCACCGGGCAAGAAGTTCGGCCGGCTGCACAGCCCGCACGTGCGATTCGGGCGGCCGCTGGACTTCTCGCGCTACCAAGGGATGGAGAGCGACCGCTACATCCTGCGGGCCATCACCGACGAGATCATGTACGAGATCATGGAGCTGTCCGGCCAGGAGTACGTCGATGCCTACGCCGTCAAGGGCATGGCCTCGGGCGCTGCCAAGCACGACCCGGAGCCGCCCGGGACCGCGAGCGCCGAAGCAGCGTGAGCCGGTCACGATCGGACTCGATCAGGCTGCGTCGGCGCGAGCCCGTGGCGACTCGCGCAGCGGCACGACGGCCGCCAACGCCGCCCAGCCGAGCGCCAGGGCGTACATCGTGACCACGCCGCCCGGCCAGTAGATGTGACTGTCGAGGAACGACACCGACGCTGCGATCACCAGCAGCATCCCCGGCAGCGCCCTGGCTCCGGCCCTGGCCCCGACCAACCCCGACACGAAAACGGCGGCGGCCAGATGCGCCCACACCCCGACCTCGGCCAGGTCGTTGCCCAGCCCGTACATGGTGTTGACCCCGGCGGATCCGGCCAGCGTGAGCGCGCCGGCCGCTGCGCCGGCGACCAGATCGAGACCGGTGTAGAACATCGCGAAGACGTAGCCCAGGACCAGCGCGGCCCAGCCCGCGACGGCGCCCGCCTGCCGGGCCAGCAGCCACGGCCCCAGCGCCATCAGCGGGAACAGCGGCAGCAGCACGACGTGCAGGTCCAGCCACTGCTGCGCCGAGGAGTCGGTGAGGTGGGCGGGGTGGAAGATGCCGATCGTGCCGATCAGCAAACCCGGCAGCGCCACGGCGAGCACGAGCGAGCGACGGCTACGCGGCCACGTACTCATCGCGGCACCGCCGCCTCGGCTGCTTCTCGCAGCCGTTCGAGCACGGAGGTGTCGATACGACCGGGCCGCACTCGCAGCTCGTAGTTCTCGACCCCGGCCCAGCTGTCGAGGTCGTCGTGGCCGACCGCGGTGAGCAGCCGGGCCACCTCCGCCGCCAGCTCGCCCTCGAGCGCCAGCAGCTGGTCCTCAGCGGGTGCGTCGAAGTACCCGTGGTGCAGATCCAGCAGCCTGGCCAGCTCGGTGACCGGGTCGCCGTGGTCGTCGACCCGCAGGTCGCAGGCGAGGTCGTCGCCGGGGGTGTAGCCGCCGGAATCAGCGACGACGAGCAGCGCGGCGCTCTGTCGGCCTCGCTGGTCGCCGCCAGCTCGGTCGCCGGCGGCCAGGGCGCCGAGCATGCGCTCGGGCAGCGGCCGGGACGCTCCGACGAGCCAGGCCTGCTCCATCGCTGTCACGACCTCGGCACCGGTGAGGATGTTGCCCTGGATGGCGTAGCCGTCGCCGGTGACGCCGCCGGCCCAGTCCATGCACTCCGTGCCGGTCCACGTCGCGGCGCGCCCCACGGCATCGACCACGCCGACCTGCCGGGACTCGCGGCCCTCGTCTCGCCCCAGCAGCGCCGCAACGGTCTCGTCCGCGGAGCGCCCCTCGGCCAGCAACGCCAGACCGTTGCGCTTGTACAGCGTGTTGGCGAAGGCCTGGGTCGCGATGGCACCGACCCCGTAGCGCGCGGCGGGCACCGCGCTCCCCACGGCCAGGAACTTCGACGCCACGGCCACGCCGGCGCTGCGGCCGTCGGCGCTGCGGGCCACGATCGAGAACGTCATGGCCGGCAAGCGTACGTGGGGTGCGGCGCAGCGGTAGGCACCCGACGCCGTCCGGTTTCCGGGGATGCGCGCCGGTGCGGACCGGCAGCGTGGTTGGCTGTGCACCATGCGAGTTGGCGTGCTGACAGGTGGGGGCGACTGCCCGGGTCTTAACGCGGTGATCCGCGCAGTGGTGCGCCGGGGGGTGAAGGAGTACGGGATGGAGTTCGTCGGATTCCGCGACGGCTGGCGGGGACCGCTGGAGAACGACACCGTGCCACTGGGCATCGACCAGGTGCGCGGCATCCTGCCCCGTGGTGGCACCATCCTCGGCTCGTCCCGCACCAACCCCTTCACGCTGGATCGGGGCGTCGAGACCATCAAGGACAGCCTCGCGGCCAACGGTTGCGACGCGCTGGTCGCGATCGGAGGTGAGGACACCCTGGGCGTGGCGACCAAGCTTGCCGAGCTCGGAGTCGACGTGGTGGGCGTGCCCAAGACGATCGACAACGACCTGTCCGGGACCGACTTCACCTTCGGCTTCGACACCGCGGTCAACATCGCTATGGAAGCCATCGACAGGTTGCACACCACCGCGGAGTCACACCACCGGGTGCTGGTCGTGGAGGTCATGGGCCGCCATGCCGGCTGGATCGCCCTGCACTCGGGGCTCGCCGGCGGCGCCAACATCATCTTGATCCCCGAGCGCCCCTTCGACATCGAGAAGGTCTGCGCCCAGGTCAAGAGCCGCTTTGCCACCCGCTACTCCCCGATCATCGTGGTGGCCGAGGGCGCCACCCCGGCCGAGGGGACCATGCAGCAGCTGGCCGAGGAGACCGACGCCTTCGGTCACGTCCGCCTCGGTGGCGTTGGTGACCGGCTGGCCAAGGAGATCGAGAGCCGGACCGGCGAGGAGGCCCGCGCGGTCGTGCTCGGGCACGTGCAGCGCGGCGGCACGCCGACCGCCTTCGACCGGTGGCTCGCGACCCGTTTCGGTCTGCACGCTGCCCAGGCGGTGCATGAGCGCGCCTTCGGGTCGATGGTGGCGCTGCGCGGCACCGACATCGTGCGGGTGCCGCTTGCGGAGGGCACCGGCGAGCTCAAGACCGTTCGCCCGGAGCTGTACGAGGAGGCCGAGGTGCTCTTCGGCTGACGGGTTCGACCGGTGGCTGGGCGCGCCGCCGAGCGCCGGCCGGCGTTCCGTACGCTGAGGGGGTGGCGATTCCCTCCCTGACCGATCTGAGGTCCCTCGGTGCGGCCCAGCAGCCGCGGTGGCCCGATCCCGCCGCGCGCGACGAGGTGGTCGAGCGGCTGCGACGGCAGCCGCCGCTGGTGTTCGCCGGCGAGTGCGATGCGCTGCGCGAGCGACTGGCCGCCGTCGCCCGGGGTGAGGCGTTCCTGCTGCAGGGCGGCGACTGTGCCGAGACCTTCGACGGCGTCGGCGCCGATGACGTCCGCAACAAGCTGCAGGTGCTGCTGTCGATGGCGGTCGTGCTGACCTACGCCGCGTCGGTGCCGGTGGTCAAGGTCGGCCGGATCGCCGGTCAGTACGCCAAGCCACGGTCATCGGACTCCGAGACCCGCGACGGGGTCACCCTGCCGGCGTACCGGGGCGATGCGGTCAACGGCCATTCGTTCACGCTGGAGTCGCGCACACCTGACCCGCGCCGGCTGCTCGACGTCTACAACGCCTCGGCCGCGACGCTCAACCTCACTCGCGCGTTCGTGACCGGTGGTTACGCCGACCTGCGCCAGGTGCACGTCTGGAACACCGACTTCGTGCGCACCAGCCCGGTGGGGGAGCGTTACGAGCAGATCGGCGCTGAGATCGACCGGGCACTGGCGTTCATGGCCGCCTGCGGTCTGGACATGGACGAGTTCCACTCGGTGGAGTTCTACTCCTCCCACGAGGCGCTGTTGCTGGAGTACGAGCATGCGATGACGCGCATCGACTCCCGCACCCAGACGCCGTACGACGTCTCCGGGCACTTCGTGTGGGTCGGCGAGCGCACCCGCCAGCTCGACGGCGCCCACGTCGAGCTGCTCTCGCGGGTGCGCAACCCGATCGGGGTCAAGCTCGGGCCGACGGTCACCCCTGACGCGGCGATCGCCCTGGCGGAGCGGCTCGACCCCGACCGCGAGCCGGGACGCCTGACGTTCGTGACCCGCATGGGTGCCGGCCGGGTCCGCGACGTGCTGCCTGACCTGATCGCCAAGGTGCAGGCGGCGGGTGTGGGCGCAGCATGGGTGTGCGACCCGATGCACGGCAACACCTACGAGACGGCCAACGGCTACAAGACCCGCGACTTCGAGGCGGTGATCGACGAGGTGCGGGGCTTCTTCGAGGTGCACCGGGCGCTTGGCACCTGGCCGGGTGGTCTGCACGTCGAGCTGACCGGCGACGACGTCACCGAGTGTCTCGGCGGCGGGGCGGCGCTGGGGGCCGGGGACCTGGTGAACCGGTACGAGACACTGTGCGACCCCCGGCTGAACCGGGCCCAGAGCCTCGAGCTGGCGTTCCTGGTCGCGGAGATGCTGCGCGCGCACTGACACCCGGCCGCGGTGCGACCCCGGCTGCCCACGTCAATAGGCTGGCGCGGTGATCGACCTGCGCAGCGACACCATCACCCGCCCCACCGAGGCGATGCGCGCCGCGATGGCGCGCGCCGACGTGGGTGACGATGTCTACGGCGACGACCCGACGGTTCGAGCGCTGGAGGACAGGGTCGCGGGGCTGTTCGGGCACGAGGCTGCCCTGTTCACCGTCACCGGCTCGCTGGCCAACCTGCTGGCGGTGCGATCGGTGGTGCCGGTCGGCACCGAGGTGCTGTGCGAGGCCGACGCGCACATCGTGCGCGCCGAGCTGGGCGCCCACGCGGCGCTCGGTGGGGTGACGACGCGCACCTGGCGGCACCCCCGCGGGCTCGTCGACCGTGCGCTGGTCGAACAGCTGGTCGCGCCGGACCTCGGGCCGTTCCTGGTGCGCACCGCGGCGCTGTCGGTGGAGAACACCCACAACTTCGCCGGCGGCGTCGTCCAGCCGCTCGCGGCGCTGCGGGGGCTGCGGGACCTTGCCGACGCGTACGGCCTTGCGATGCACCTCGACGGGGCCCGGATCTGGAACGCCCACGTCGCCACCCGGGTGCCGCTGGCCGGCTACGGGGCGGTGGCCGACGTGCTCGGGGTCTGCTTGTCCAAGGGACTGGGAGCGCCGATCGGGTCGCTCATGGTCGGCAGCGCCGAGCGGGTCGCCGAGGCGCGGGTGTGGCGCAAGCGACTCGGTGGCGGGTGGCGGCAGGCGGGCGTGCTCGCGGCCGCCGGGCTGCACGCGCTGGATCACCACGTCGAGCGCCTGGCCGACGACCACGCCAACGCCCGGGTCCTGGCCGAGGCCTGCGGGGTCGATCCGACCGACGTCGACACCAACATCGTCGTGGTTGCGTGCGCCGACGCGGCTGCGGTCGTGGCGGATGCCCGCGAGCGGGGCGTGCTCACCAGCGCGGTGGGCCCACGGACGCTGCGCCTGGTCACCCACCTCGACGTCGACGCGTCCGCGGCCCGCAAGGCTGCCGAGGTCCTCGCGCCGCTGGTCCGCTGAGCGCGGCCAACCGCCACCGCTCAGACCAGGCCGATGACGACGGTGGTGCCGGGCGCGGCGAGCTCGCCGCCCGCCGGTGACTGTCGGCCCACGAAGCCGAGCCCGACGTAGAGCTCGGACTGTTCCTCCTCGACGGTGAACCCGGCCTGACTGAGCTCTGCGCGCGCTGCCTCGACACCGGCGCCCCTGACATCGGGGACCTCGACCAGCTGCGGACCCTTGGACACGACCAACCGCACGACCTGGCCCCGGACGCCGGACCCGCTCGACGGGGTCTGCGCGGCCACCAGGCCGTCGGCCACGCCGTCGTCGAATGCCTCACGGACGCGCACCTTGAAGCCAGCCGTGCGCAGCGTGGACTCGGCGGTGCCGGCCGGCTCGCCGGTCACGTCGACGATGTCGATCGGGCGCGGTCCGCGGCTGACCCATACGTCGACTGCCGTGGCAGGCCGCACGCTGGTGCCGGCCTGGGTCGAGGAGCGGATGATCTCGCCCTGGTCGACCCGCTCGGAGTACTCGCGGCGCATCGCGCCGACCTCCAGCTTGTCGGCCGCGAGCGCGTCGCTCGCCTCGGCCCGGGTCAGCCCGACCAGCTCGGGCACGGGATACCGTTCCTTGCCCCGCGACAGGGTCAGCCCGACGGTTCCGCCGTCCTCGATCCGGTCACCGGGCGAGGGATTGGTGCGGACGACGGCACCCTTGGGCACCCGCTCGGAGTACGCCGTGTCGCTGACGACGATGGATAGACCGGACCGCGAGGCAGCGACATCGGCCTCGCTTCGGGTCATCTGCACCAGCCGCGGCGTCTCGCTCCAACGACCGACACCGAACCACCAACCAGCCGAGCCGGCAGCCACGGCGAGCACCAGCACGATGGCGAGCAGCAGCCGGCCGCGGCGGCGCCGCCGCCGCGCCTCGATCCGGCCCGCGTCGGTGTAGCGACTTCTCGTCGAGCCGCCGGCTGGCCCGGGTGCGACAACCGGCTCGGTGCTGTCTTGCACCGGCATGCGGTCCAGCGTCTGGGTGGACACCGCGGCGCCGTTAGCCGAGCGCGATGCCGGGCGCGTCGCCGCGACCACCACGGTGTGTTCACGGTCGTCGGGTAGTGGCGTGGGGGTCGGCACGTCTGTGGGCGGGTCAGCCAGCACGGCGCTCTCGCCGACGCTGCGGCGCGGACGCAGGTCGGCGCTGAGCTCGGCGTCGTCGGCGAGCCCCTGGACGAGTGCCGAGCGCACCATCCGCAGCTGGCGTACGAGCACGCCGGCGTCGGTGGGACGCAGGTCACGGTCGCGCGCAGTCGCCCGTGCCACCAGCGCGTCGACGTAGTCGGGGATGGCGCCCAGCGGCTCGGCCCGGCCACCGGCGCCTGCCCGCGACGGTGCGGGCACGTCGGCGTGGACGTGCTGGTAGGCCACCTGGATGGGGGTGTCTCCGCCGTGCGGCTTCACCGCGGTGAGCAGCTCGTACAGCATGATGCCGCAGGCGTAGACGTCGCTGCGGGCATCCGCGGCCTGGCCCAGCACGAGCTCGGGCGCCAGGTAGGACACCGTCCCGATGAGCAGGCCGCTGGTCGCGGTCGCGGTGCTCTGACCCGCGCCGCTCTCGAGCGCCCGGGCCAGACCGAAGTCGGCGACCTTGACCGAGCCGTCGGTACCGAGCAGCACGTTCTCGGGCTTGACGTCACGGTGCACGATGTCGGCGGCGTGCGCGGCGGCCAGCGCAGTGGCGACCTGCTCGACCAGCGTCACCGCTCGGACCGGGTCCAGTGGAGCCTCGTCCCGGACCACGTCGCGGAGGGTCCCCCCGGGCACCAGCTCCATCGCCAGGTAGACCGCCCCGTCGTCCTCGCCCTGGTCGAAGACGGCGACCACGCCGGCATGGTTGAGCCGGGCGGCGGCACGGGCCTCCCGGACGAAGCGGGCGGCAAATGCGTCGTCGTCGGCCAGGTGCCGGTGCATGACCTTCAACGCCACCACCCGGTCGAGCCGGGTGTCCACGGCCTGGTAGACGGTGGCCATGCCGCCGCGCGCAATGCGTTCGCGCACGTCGTAGCGGCCGTCGAGCAGGCGCCCGACGAGCTGATCGGCTCGTCGCAGCGACACGTGCTGGTCTCCTCGTGCGCGATGGGCTGACAGCAGACGAACCGATCGTAGGCCGAGTGCGCCGCGCAGCCCCGGATGAGGCGGCTACCGGCGTGGCCTGCCCGGTCTGTCAGCGGTCGCGCCGCAGGGCAGCCGAGGTGAGCGTCTCCAGCGTCGCACGCGTCGCGGTGCCGCCGCGTGGGTCGGTCGCCGCCGCCACGACGGCATCCAGCGCGACACCCGCCTGCACCTCCAGCTCGGCGATGGTCTGCTCGATGCTGGCCAACGCACCGCTCGACACGATCAGCTCGCGCAGCCTGTTTACCGCGGCCGGGTCGAGTGCGGGGTCGCCGACGCAACGGGTCAGCAGGGCCCGACCGGCCTCGTCGGTGCGTTCGACGGTGCGGGCCAGCAGCACCGTGCGCTTGCCCTCGCGCAGATCGTCCCCGGCGGGCTTGCCGGTCTGTTCGGGATCGCCGAAGACACCCAGCACATCGTCACGCAGCTGGTAGGCGATGCCGACCGGCTCGCCATAGGTCGCTAGCTCCCCGAGCAGCCCACCTTTCGCTCCGGCCAGCGCGGCACCGAGGTGCAGCGGTCGGACGACGGTGTACGAGGCGGACTTGAAACGCACCACCCGCAGGGCCAGGTCCTCGTCGCTGGCACCGGTCGCCTGGCTGACCAGGTCGAGATACTGCCCGGCGGTCACCTCGGTCGTGCAGGCGTCGAAGACCGGTGCGGCCCGGTCCGTCGTCACGGCATCGAACCCGCTCGAGCGCAACGCCTCGTGCGCCCAGGTGAGCAGCAGGTCGCCGAGCAGGATGGCCGAGCCCGTCCCGAACCGTGCTGGGTCGCCGACCCACCCGGCATCGAGGTGGCGCTGCTCGAACGCGCGGTGCGCCGCCGGTCGTCCGCGCCTGGTGTCCGAACCGTCCATCAGGTCGTCGTGTACCAGGGCGCTGGCCTGCAGCAGCTCCAGCGCGGCCGACGCGCACACGGCCCGGTCGTCGTCGACGCGACCGCCCGCTGCCTGCCAGCCGGCCAGGCAGAAGGCCGCTCGTAGCCGCTTGCCGCCGGCGACCGCGACGGTGGCCTCGTCGATGAGGGCGGCCGTCTCCGGACCCGCTGCACACAGCAGTTCACGGCGTGCGGACAGAAAGTCGGTGAGGCGGGCATCGACCCTCGCGATTGCTGCAGCGACCTCGATCTCGGCGCTCGGCCTCGGCACGGGGTCGAGACTAGCCGCCGGGGCGGGACCGGGCGCCTTAGGCTGGGTGGCATGACCCCGGAGCCTGACGACCCAGCTGGCGGCCGCGAACAGCGGCTGAGCGCGGTGTTCGCGTCGGGGCGTCGATCGTTCTCCTTCGAGTTCTTCCCGCCCAAGGACGACGCGGGTGAACGGCAGCTGTGGACCACGATCCGCCAGCTGGAGCCGCTGGAGCCGACGTTCGTGTCGGTGACGTACGGGGCCGGTGGCTCCACGCGTGACCGCACCGTCCGCATCACCGAGCGCATCGCCGAGGAGACGACGCTGCGCCCGGTCGCCCATCTGACCTGCGTCGGCCATGACATCGCCGAGCTGCGCGGCGTGGTCGGCCAGTACGCCGACGCGGGTGTGCGTGACGTGCTGGCGCTGCGGGGCGACCCGTCCGAGGGGCCGGGCAGCCCCTGGCAGCCGCACCCCGGCGGCCTGGACCGCGCTGTGCAACTGGTCAGCCTGGTCAAGTCGCTCGGTGACTTCGACGTCGGCGTGGCGGCCTTTCCGGAGAAGCATCCTGAGGCGGCCGACCTCGAGGCGGACGCACAGTTCCTGGTCGACAAGGCTCAGGCTGGTGCGGACTACGCGGTCACCCAGCTGTTCTTCCGCGCCGAGGACTACCTGCGCCTCGTCGACAGGGTGCGCGTGCTGGGCTGCGAGCTACCGATCGTGCCGGGCATCATGCCGATCACGAGCCTCACCCAGGTGCAGCGCTTCGCGACGCTGTCGGGGTCCCAGGTGCCGCCGGAGGTGGTCGATCGGTTGTCGCCCTATGCCGACGATCCGCGGGCGTTGCGCTCCGCTGGTGTCGAGCTGGCCATCGAGATGTGCGACCGGCTGCTCGGGCAGGGTGCTCCGGGCCTGCACTACTACACCCTGAACCGCTCGACGGCGACTCGCGAGATTCACGCCGGCCTCGGGGTGCATGCCTGAGGCCCGACCGGCTCTGCCCGCTCATCCGTTCGGGCGATATCCAGGCGTGGCACCAAGCCGCGAAGGGCCGGCGTGTCGATCCTTGAGTCGTGAACTCCCACGACCGGCGCATCCGAGCACTGCTCGGGGTGCTGGCTCTCGTCGCAGCGGTGGCGGGCTGTGCCCTGGTCGCGGGACTGCTCATCGGCGAGCCCGTGGCCGCCAGCCGGCAGCTGATGCTCACCGCGGCCTGGTGCTGCGGCATCGCCACCGTGCTGCTGTCGGTCGCAGCCGTCCAGGAGCATGCCAACCCCGATGACGACCCGCGCTACCTGCGCACCATCGTGCACGGTTTCGTGGACGAGTGGCGCCGCTGACCGGCAGCGGCGACAGCGCGGTGAGTCAGTTTCCTGATTCGGACTGATCGTCGCCCTGTTCGCCGTCGTCACCTGTCCCGTCGTCCTCCTGGCCGACGATCCGGAAGGCCTCGTCGAGCTGAACGTCGACCTGGGTGCCATCGCCGCGGGTGACCTCGACCTCGTACGCGCTCTGCTCGTCGTCCACCTCGGTGCCGGTGACGGTCCCCCCGCCGACGGCGTCGAGGGCGGCCCGCTCGGCGCGTTCGGCGTCGGCACCGCTGATGGCGGTGTCGGGCTCGTCGTCGCCGGTGCTCGCGGTGACGACCGCTCCGGTGCCGAGGCCGAGACCGACGACGGCCGCGACACCGGCAACTGCGATCTGGGTGCGGCGTTGCATGATGGTTCCTCCGTGGTGGTCGGTGGTGCGTCCGGTACGAGGTTAGACGGCCTCACCTGTCACCACGCTGAACGCGGTCAGCCGTCGAAGGCAGGCAGATGCACATCGATCCGTGCCCCGCCGCGGGGTGCCTCGGCCACCTCGATGCGTCCACCGTGCGCAAGGACCACCGCCTGCACGATGGACAGCCCCAGCCCCACACCGCCGCGGCCGCGAGCCCTGGCCTCGTCGAGGCGGACGAACCGGTCGAGGACGCGGGTGCGCTGCTCGGGGGGAATCCCCGGTCCGTCGTCGTCCACGCGCAGTCGGACCTCGTGGTCGCTGGTCTCGGCGAGGACGCTCACCGTGGAGCGGGCATGGTGGGCCGCGTTGTCGAGCAGGTTGCTCACGAGTCGGCGCAGCAGGGCGGCGTCACCACGGACCCGGCCCGCCGAGACAGCGGTGACGTCGGTGGCGACCTCGCCGTACGCCCGCAGCCGGGTCGCCTCCTCCAGGACGAGGTCGTCGAGATCGACCGGGTGGGCGGCAGGCGTCAACGCACCCTCGTCGCTGCGGGCCAGCAGCAGCAGGTGTGCGACCAGTTGTTCGAGCCGCCGGGCCTCCGCCAGCACGATGCCGGCCAAATTCTCGGTGCTCACGCTGTCGGGATGGGCGAGGCTGACCTCGGCGTGCTGCCGGATGGCGGCAGCGGGGGAGCGGAGCTCGTGGCTGGCGTCGGAGACGAACCGCCGCTGGCGCTCCTGCGAGGCCTCGAGCCGCTCGAGCATCGCGTTCATCGTGGTGGCAAGCCTTGCCACCTCGTCACCGGTCGGTGGAACCGGGATCCTGGCGGCGAGCCGAGCCGCGGACACGTCTTCGACCTGGCGACGGATGGCTTCTACCGGCGCGAGCGCGCGTCCCACCAGCCACCAGGTGGCCAGCCCCACCAGGGCGACGACCAGCGGAACGGCAGGTTGGAGCGTCGCGGTCAAGGCGTCGATCGACTCCTGGACCGACTCCGACTCCTGGCCGACCAGTACGGTCAGCGCCGGCTGCCCCGCCGGCCCATCGGTCTGCTCGGCCACGACGACGTACCGCTCACCACCGTCTCCAGGCGGGCCTGCGGCCTCCACCGGACCCTGCCCAGGAGCGGGTGGGTCGGCGAGGAGAGCGCCGCCCGCGCCTTCGCTTGCCGCGGCGATGGCCCGATCGGGAGTGAGCACCTGGACGAACCGGTCCTCCTCCCGGGACAGGTCGAGCTGAGCGGGGTCCGTGCCGGACTCCAGGGTGCGGACAATCTCCTCCGCACGCAGCTCAGCGACCGACGCGAGCTCGTCGGTGAGCGAACGTCCCAGGGCAGCCACCAGCGCGATGGCGCCGCCGACGGCGACCAGGCCGACCACGACCACGACCGCTGCCGTGGTCCGCGTCCGTACCGAGCGCAGACGCCCGGACGGGAGGGCTTGTCCGGGCGCCGGTCGGTGCGTGGCTGGGCTACCGCGCTCAGCCACCGTCGACCTCGAGCCGGTAACCGACGCCGCGAATGGTCGTGATCGCCTCTCGGCGGAACGGACGGTCCAGCTTGTTACGCAACCGCCGGACGTAGACCTCGACGATGTTGGGGTCCCCCTCGAACCGGTCGTCCCACACGTGGTCGAGGACGGACTTCTTGGTCACCGCCTCCCCCTGCCGCCGTAGCAGGAACTCCAGCAGTGAGGTCTCGCGCGCGGTCAGCTCCACCTCGGTGTCCCCGCGCCACACCCGGCGGGCGCCGGGGTCGAGCCGCAGGTCACCCGCGGCGAGAACGGTGGGTCGTCGGTCGGCGCCGCGCCGCAACAGCGCGCGCAGCCGCGCGGTCAGCACCACGAAGCTGAACGGCTTGGCGAGGAAGTCGTCGGCACCGGTGTCGAGCGCCCGGGCCTCGTCCCGCTCGCCGTCTCGCGCCGTCAGGACCAGGACCGGCGTCCAGACCTCCCGCGCGCGCAGGGCGGCACAGACCGCGAAGCCGTCCATACCCGGCAGCATGACGTCGAGGACGACCGCGCCGTAGGGGTACTCCGTCGCCATCCACAGTGCCTCGGCGCCGTCGCCGACGACGTCCACGGCGTAGCCCTCGGCCTCCAGGCCACGACGGATGCCGTCGGCCAGCGAGGTCTCGTCCTCGACCACCAGCACGCGCACCGGCTGCGCCTCCTCCGGTCAGGGTCGGGTGGGGGCAGTACATCGTGCCCGACACCGGCTGACCAGGGGCTGAACGGGCGGACAGGCGCCCGAGCAGTCAGCTGGCGACGTCGGTGAGCGTGCCGCCGGTCATGCGCACGAGCTCGTCACACGTCGTGGGGAACACCGCATGCGGGTGGCCACCGGCGGCCCACACCGTCTCGTGTCGGGACAGCCATCGGTCGACGAACGTACGCACCGGCGAGGGGTGGCCCACCGGAGCGACCCCACCGATGGCCTGCCCGGTGTGCGTGCGGACGAAGTCGGGGCTGGCCCGGCGCAACGGCGCGAGTCCGTGGTCGGCGGCGACCTTGGCGGTGTCGACGCGGTGCGCTCCGGAGGTCACCACCAACACCGGTTCGCCGCCGGCGTCGAACACCAGGCTGCTGGCGATCGCGCCGACCTCGCAACCGAGCGCGGCCGCAGCCTCGGCAGCGGTGCGGGCGGAGTCGGGCAGCACCCGGATCTCCCCGGTCGCGCCCAACGCGGCCAGCTCCGCCCGCATCCGGACCACCGAGCGGTGCGCACTCGCCGTTGCCTGCGTTGATGGCGTCTGGCTGCCCGCATCCGCGCGCTCGGGGTCGGTCGCAGTCATGGGTTGACGCTAGTGCGGCGCGCCGACACACCGCGAACCGGTCGATACCGGTCGAGCGGTTGACGCGGTGTCGGCGGCGAGGTCTACTGTTCCTCGTGTTCGAACATGCGTTCGAACACGAGGAGGGCCGGTGCTCGCGGCGCCGCTCTTCACAGGTGGACTCCGCGCCGACGGTCGTGCCTCGACCCCACGGCTGTCGGTGCGGGTCGCCGGATCGGGCGGGGGAGGGGAAGTCTCTCGTCCGATCCGGCGGTCCGCCGTCGACGTCACTTCCCCTGGCGTTTGCCCGTCGCCACCCGGTGCCGGGGGAGCCGAGCACGGGAGGGGTGGATGAGATGCGTCGCTACAACGAGCCTGTCGCGGTCCGCAGAGGGCTGGTCGACGGGGTCGAGGGGCCCGATCAGTTCGTCTGGCGCGACCGGCTGTGGCGGGTGCGCGCTGTCGTCGGCCAATGGGTGGAGACCCCACCGTGGTGGGAGCACCATGCCGTGCGTGGTCTGCTCGGCACCCAGCACGTCGGCAGCCAGCACGTCGACACCGTTGCCGAGCTGCCGGTGACGTCGGTGGCGACTCTCGTTGCGGAGCACGAGGTGTGGCGCGTGGATGCCACCCTCGGTCGTCTTGGCCTGGTGCATCCCGACGATCCCGGCGTACGAGGCGTGTTCGATCTCGTGCTCGAGGGCGAGACCGGCCAGTGGCGCCTCGCCGGATGTCTGGACTGAGCATGCGGACCGCCACGATGCCCGCGCGGCCGGCCAGCTCGGCTGCTGCTGCCACGTGCCTGGAGCGGGCCGAGCGGGCGCTGCTCGAGGCGGGTGCGGCCAGCGAGCACACGTTGCGCTACGCCGCTGCCCATGTCGCCGCCCTGCGGACCGCCGCAGCCGTGCTCGCCGTCCGTACCCGCCCGCAGCCGCGCGGCGAGCGCAACGCCTGGGTGCTGCTCACCCGGGTTGCTCCGGAGCTGGCCGAGTGGGCGGTCTTCTTCGCCGCCGGTGCACCCAAGCGGGCAGCCGCCGAGGCCGGGCTGGCCCATGCGGTCACCACCAGGGAGGCCGACGACCTGTTGCGCGACGCCGAGTGCTTCTTGCAGGTGGTCCAGCAGCTGCTCGGCTTGGCCCGGCAGCCGTTGCTGCCCGGCCAGACCGTGGCGTCCACGACGGCTCGACAGCCGGTACGGCGGGCCGGGTGAGCGACCCGTTCGTGCACCTGCACGTGGCGTCGGGCTACTCGCTGCGGCACGGGGCGTCCCACCCGCACCGGTTGGTCGAACGGGCCGCCGACCACGGCATGGACACCCTCGCGCTCACCGACCGCGACGGGGTCTACGGCGCAGTCAGGTTCGCCAAGGCCTGCCTGCGCGCCGGGATCCGCCCGGTGCTCGGCGTCGACCTTGCCGTCGAGCCATCGGGACTGCTGCCCGGCCAGCGGCAGAGTCCAGCCCGCAGCCCCGCCCGCGGCGGAGCCTTCCGCGATCCCGACCTGCCCCGCATCACCCTGCTGGCCGCCGGCCAGCAGGGTTGGGCGGCGCTGTGCCGACTGGTCTCGGCCACCCATCTGCGCGGTGGGCGGGGTGCGCCGGTGACCACCGGCGATCTGGTTGCCCAGCACACTGCCGGCCGCGATGTGGTCGTGCTCCTCGGCCCGGCCTCCGAGGTGGGCCGGGCGGTCACCACCCGGCGCACCGACATCGCCGATGCAGTGCTGAGCCGCTGGCGGGACCTGCTCGACCCGGCCGACCTGGTGGTCGAGCTGGTGTCACACCGCACCGGTGGCTCCGGACCGGGCAGCACCACGCACGCAGCCAGGATGACCGGGGCCGCCGAGCGCGCCCGGCTCGCCACGGTCCTCACCAATGCCGTGCGCCACGCCGACCCGCAAGACGCCGCCGTCCTCGACGTGCTCGACTCCGCCCGACGGCTGGTGCCGCTCGATCTGCGTCACCTCGACCGGCGCAATGCCGAGGGGTTCCTCAAGTCCGGCAAACAGATGGCCGAGGTGGCCGACGAGATCTGCCGGGCGGCGGGGCTGGGAGAGCGGGCCGCGCGCCGGCTGCTGGCCCACACCCGGACGGTGGCCGACCGCACCGCGCTCGATCCGCGGGCCGACCTGGGGCTCGGCCAGGTGCATCTGCCCGAGCTCGAGCTCGCCACCGGTGCCGCCGGCGTCTCGAGCCGCGCCGGATCCGGCCCTGCCACGGCCGACCGGGTGCTGCGGGAGCGGGCCCTCGCCGGGCTGACCCGGCGCTACGGTGCGCTGTCACGGCCGGTCGACCGCCAGGTGCACGAACGCCTCGACGACGAGCTGGGCACGATCTCGACTCTGGGCTACGGCGCCTACTTCCTCACCGTCGCCGACGTGTGCGACCTCATCCAGGACTTGGGTGTACGGGTCGCCGCGCGAGGCTCGGGGGCGGGCAGCCTGGTCAACTACGCGCTCGGCATCTCCGGGGTCGACCCGCTGCAGCACGGCCTGCTGATGCAGCGTTTCTTGTCGCCGTTGCGCCAGGCGCTGCCGGACATCGACATCGATGTCGAGTCGGCCCGGCGCGAGGAGGTCTACACCCAGATTCTCGCCCGCTACGGCGGGGAGCGGTGTGCCTGCGTGGCGATGATGGACACCTACCGCGTACGCCATGCCGTCCGCGACGTGGGTGCTGCGCTCGGGATGCCACCCGCGGAGGTGGACACCATCGCCAAGGCGTTCCCGCACATCCGGGCCCGTGATGCCCGCAACGCGTTGCGTGAGCTGCCCGAGCTGCGGGCCGCCGGGCTGGGCGAGCAGCGGCTGACCGTGCTGTTCGACCTCGTCGAGCGGCTCGACGGCCTGCCCCGACACATCGCCCTGCACCCGTGCGGGGTGCTGCTGTCGGATGCGACGCTGCTCGACCGCACCCCGGTCGAGGCCAGCCAGGCCGGCTTCCCGATGAGCCAGTTCGATAAGGAGGACGTCGAGGACCTCGGTCTGCTCAAGCTCGACGTGCTCGGCATCCGCATGCAGTCGGCGATGGCGCACGCGACGGCAGAGATCGCCCGGGTCGACGGCATCGAGATCGACGTCGACGACCAGCGGCAGGTGCCGTTGGACGATCCGGCGACCTACCAGCTGATCGGCCATGCCCGCACCCTGGGCTGCTTCCAGATCGAGTCACCCGGACAGCGTGAGCTCACCGCCAAGTTCGGGCCGGAGACTTTCGACGACATCGTCATCGACATCTCGCTGTTCCGACCCGGCCCGGTCAAGAGCGACATGGTCACCCCGTTCCTGCAGGCGCGGCAGGGTTGGCGGCAACCGGTCTACCTGCACCCCGACCTCGAGCCGGTGCTGCGGCCCACCTGCGGAGTGGTGGTCTTCCACGAGCAGGTGCTGCAGATCATCGAGGTGCTCACCGGTTGCACCCTCGCCGAGGCCGATGAGCACCGCCGGGCGCTCGGTGACCGGGAGGGCAAGCTGGACGTCAAGGCCTGGTTCTTCCCCGCCGCCCTGAGGCGTGGCTATCCGGAGTCGACGGTCCTGCAGGTGTGGACGGTGCTCGAGGCGTTCGCCTCGTTCGGCTTCTGCAAGGCCCATGCGGCGGCCTTCGCGCTGCCCACCTACCAGTCGGCGTGGCTCAAGACCCACCACACCGCGGCGTTCCTCGCCGGCGTGCTCACCCACGACCCGGGCATGTACCCCAAGCGGTTGATCCTCGACGACGCGCGCCAGTTCGGCATCGCCGTGCTCCCGCTCGACGTCAACTCCTCCGACTCCACCTACCGCATCGAACGGGTCGCCGAGGGGGACGAGCCGCCGCCGCGGGTGCTCGACGAGGATCCGCGGGTCCCCCCGGTGGCCGGGTTGCCCGACGCCCGCGCCTATGGCATCCGGTTGTCGCTGGCCGACGTCAAGGGCATCTCCGAGGCCGAGGTGGCGGGGATCGTCGCCGGCCGGCCGTACCACTCACTCACCGACCTCTGGCACCGTGCCGGCTGCTCACGGCCCGTCGTCGAGCGGCTGGTGATCGCCGGCGGCTTCGACACCCTGTACGGCATCGGCTCGCCGGTGCCGGTGCGCCGCCGGGGCACGGTGACTCGGCGCGACCTGCTGCTGCAGGTGCTCGAGCTCGACCGGTGGAGCCGGTCGGTCAGTCGCGGTCGCGGCCGCCACCGCAGGGGGAGCAGCCCAGGCCAGGACGCGAGCAGCGGCACGGTCGCCCTGGCTGCAGCCCAGGCCCACCCCGCCGCACCGGTCGGGCAGCCGGCGGCCGTCCAGCTGACCCTCGACCTCGGGGACGCACCCGGTGAGGCCGAGCCGTCGGGGCTGCCGGAGATGACCGGTGCCGAGCGGGTCCGTGCCGAGCTGGAGGTGCTCGGGCTCGACGTGAGCCGGCACGTCGTCGACTTCTACACCCCCCTGCTCGACGCTCTCGGCGTCACCCGGTCGGCTCAGCTGCTGACCCGGCGCAGCCGCAGCGGCCTGCTGGTCGCCGGGGTCAAGGTCGCGACACAGACCCCGCCGATCCGGTCCGGACGGCGGGTTGTCTTCCTCACCCTCGACGACGCCACCGGCCCAGTCGACGCGACATTCTTCGAGGACGCCCAGGGGCCGTACGCCGCGACCGTCTTCCACTCCTGGCTGTTGCTCGTGCGCGGCGAGATACGCCGTACCGGCCCCCGCGGTGTCTCCCTGCGTGCCACCGGCTGCTGGGATCTCACCGCGTTGCACACACTGTGGCGCGCAGCGGGTCTGGACGCGGTGCACGCCGAGCTGGCCCGGATCCCCGACGGGTTCGGCACCGCAGCCGGGGAGCAGTCCGTGCACGGTGCCGCCGAGAGCCGCTCGAGCCGGCCGGTGATCGCCCAGCCGCCTGACCTGCCCGGCCGACCGCACGACCTCGGCGAGGACGTCCACGACCAACAGCACTCCGCAGGGGGCATGGGCCGCCGACGGGTGCTGGTCCACCCCAGCGGGTTCCGCCAGTCTCCCTACGCCGACATCAAACCGGCCGGTGAGGACGTCAAGTCTGCTCCGCGCAAGCTGTGGCACTCCAGCCCCGGAAGCTCAGGCGGCTGAGGCATGGACTGCTGTCTCGCATCGGCGGTGGGCCCGCTCACTACGCTGTCCCCGTCCCTTCGACGGATCGGACGGTCTGGAGGAGTCCCGTGGTCGAGCACCGACGCAGCGCCTTGCGTACCGCAGTCGTCTGGGACCTGCTGCAGACCGAGCTCGCCGGCCTTGACAGTCCTGTCGGTACCGGCGAGGAGGGTACCGCCAAGGGACCCCAGGGCAGGGTGGTCGACCTCGGTGGCGGCACCGGCGAGTTTGCGGTACGGGTCGCCGAGCTGGGTCATGAGGTCACCGTCGTCGACCCCAGCCCCGATGCACTGGCTGCCCTCGACCGGCGTGCCGCCGACGCCGGGGTGGTCGAACGGGTGCACGCGATCCAAGGTGACGCCGCTGACCTGTCGAGGCTGGTCGAGGCCGGGTCGGTCGATGTGGTGCTCTGCCACGGCGTGCTGGAGTACGTCGACGACCCGGCCGCTGCTCTCGACGCCATCAGCGCTGTGCTGCGGCCCGACGGCATCCTCAGCGTCCTGGTCGCCAACCGGCTGGCGACCGTCATGGCCCGGGCGCTGGCCGGCCACTTCGACCAGGCCGGTGCGGTGCTCGACGCCTCGGCCGCGCAGTGGGACCTGCGTACCCAGGGGCCTCGCCGCTACACCCGCGACGAGGCGGTGCAGCTGCTGCGCGACTCTGCATTCACCCTGCAGACCGTGCACGCCGTCCGCGTCTTCACCGACCTGGTCCCCAGCGCTCTCGTCGACACCGAGCCCGGGGCGCCGGCTGCTTTGCTCGCGCTCGAGCGGGCCGCCGCGAACGTCCCCGAGCTGGCCGCAGTGGCCAGTCAGCTGCACCTGCTCGCTCGCCGCACCTGACCGCGGGCCACGGCGATGAACCGTCTCGCCGATGACAGCGGCTGCCCGATCCTGCACGTCGACATGGATGCCTTCTATGCCTCGGTGACCGTCCGCGAGCGTCCCGACCTGCAGGATCGTGCCGTCATCGTCGGCGGGGGACATCGAGGCGTGGTGCTGTCGGCCAGCTACGCCGCCCGCGTCCACGGGGTGCGCTCGGCGATGCCGGTCATGCGAGCCCGTCGACTGTGCCCGCACGCCGTGGTGATCGCACCCGACTTCGCCCTGTTCAGCGCGGTGTCCAGCGCAGTGATGGAGACCTTCCGCACCATCACTCCGCTGGTCGAGGCGATGTCACTGGACGAGGCCTTCCTCGACGTGTCCGGGGCACGCCGCAGGCTGGGCGGCCCGGCCACGATCGGGGCCAGGCTGCGGAGGCAGATCGCCGCCGAGCAGCAGATCAGCTGCTCGGTCGGCGTAGCGGCCACCACCGACCTGGCCAAGCTCGCCTCCCGTCGCGCGAAGCCTGACGGCCTGCTGGTGGTGCCCCGCGACCGCGCCACGGCCTTTCTCCATCCCCTTGACGTCGGCGAGCTGTGGGGGGTGGGGGAGGTGACAGCCGGTCAGCTGCACCGGCTCGGCCTGCGTACGGTCGGCGACCTCGCCCACACACCGTTGGCGCTGTTGCGACGGGCGCTCGGCGCCGCCACCGCCAACCACCTGCACGAGCTGTCGTGGGGCGGTGGCCGCACCGTCGTCAGCGCGCGGCGCTCACCCGATGAACCCGACCGCAGCATGGGGGCCGACGAGACCTTCTCCCGAGACACCGACGACCCCGAGGTGATTCGCCGCGAGCTGCTGCGGCTGTCGGCCAAGCTGGCGGGCAGGCTACGAGCCGGTGCGGTGGTGGGCCGCACGGTCACGCTCCGGGTGCGGTTCGCAGACTTCACCACGATCACCCGCTCGCGCACGCTGAGCGATCCCACCGACGTGGCGGTGGAGATCTATCGCACCGGATCGCAGCTGTTCGACGCGCTGGGTCTGCAGCGTGCCCGGCTGCGCCTGGTGGGCATCCGCGTCGAGGGGTTGCGGCCGGCGCGGGACAGCTACCGTCAGCTCGAGCTGGGGGCGCGCCAGCACGGGTGGGCCGAGGCCGAGCGGGCGATCGACCGGGCCGTCACGCGCTTCGGCTCCCAGGTGGTCGCCCCGGCGGCGTTGATCGGTAACACCCGGCCGTGAGCGGCTCTCAGCTCCAACGGCCGTAGACATGCACCCGCAGTCGCCTGCCGTTGGTGAGCTGCCACAGCTGCCGGGCGTCCTCGATGTACATGTTCACGCACCCGTGGCTGTGGTCGACGAACGGATCGGTCATGTACGCCGACCCGTGCAAGGCCTGACCGCCGGAGAAGAACTGTGCGTACGGCATCGGGGTGTTGAAGATCGAGCTCACGTGGTCGATGTCGCGCCGATAGACGGTGAAGTGGCCGGTACGCGTCTGGTACTCCCGGTCGCCCCCACGCACCAGCCAGCTGTTCCACAGCGTGCCCCTCTTCCACAGCATCACCTGATGGCGGTTGCGGTCGTAGCAGGCATGCAGGCCGGGCCGGTGCCGGCATCGGTCGGCAGACTTGTTGCGGACCGTGCGCTTGATCAGCCGGACCCACACCGCGCGGGTCGCCTTGCCACTGGCGTGCAGGTCGGCCCTGCGCTGGAAGCGCTTGACCGCGGTCTGGGTGCGGTCGCCGAAGTAGCCAGTGACCGGACCCCGGTAGGCGCCCGCCCACCGAAGCCGGTACTGCAGCTCGCGGACGTGCTCGATGTCGTCGGGGCCCCGGTCCCGGTCGCCGCGGCGGACCGGCTCTCGGGCGAAGCGCCGGTTCGCCAGGTAGCGCTCGTCGCTCAGCTTCGGCGCCGGCCGAGGCGCCACCGCCGAGGACGTGACCGGCTCGGACGTCGGCGGGGACGTGGTGGCGGCTGCACCGACCGGCACCAGCATCAACTGGACGATCACCGCCCCCGCGACGGTGACAACCGCCGTCGTCAGGTCTGCTCGCGATCGTCTCATCTCGGTCCTCCCGTGTTGACCCGGCTGCTTTTTCACTGTGATGACGCGGTCGGAGCACCCAGGGTTACATCACGGTCACAGATATGTGCCACCTCGGCACGCACGGCGCGCCGGACGTGCGTATCGGCGATGCTGGAGTCGCACGGGTGGATCTGGTTTGCTGACACGGCTTTCCGGACTGCCGACTGCTGCTTACACTCGTCGTGAGACCGTCAGCAGGAGGATTGACAGTGCCACTCTCGGAAGAGGAGCAGCGGCTGCTCGAGCAGATGGAGCAGGCGCTCGCCGACGAGGACCCGAAGTTCGCCTCGGCCCTGCGTGGCTCCACGTTGCGCGCCCGCCTGCGCCGCACCGTGATCGTGTCCGCGCTGTGCTTCGTGGCGGGTGTTGCGGTGCTGATGTTCGGCGTCGTCCTCAAGCTGACACCGGTCAGCGTGGTCGGTTTCTGTCTGATGCTGGCTGGCGCCTACTTCTTCGCGACGGCCTGGCGTCGGGGCGGCGAGATCGCCTCCGAGCAGCCCGCCGAGCCCAGTGGCTCGCAGCCACGCGCGGTGGCTCGCTCCCCGCGGCAGTCCTCCTTCATGGACCGCATGGAGGAGCGTTGGCGCCGACGGCGCGACGAAGGTAGCTGACGCGATCCGCGTGTCGACGAGTTGAGCTCAGCCGGACGCTTGTTCCTCTGTCCGCAACAGCTGGGCACCATGGTCGCCCCGGGCGCCCGAGTGCCACCCCCCCCGAGGCAGCAGCGAGGCCGGCAGCCAGGCACCACGCCGGCGCTGACCGGGGGTACGCCCGGCCGTCAGCCGGGCGACGACCAGATCCACATCGTGCCGCGCGTCTGCTGCCGGCGGGTAGCCGGCGGAGGCTCCCGGAGCGAAGCGGGCGCGCTCCACGCCGATGACCAGGCGGTTCAGCGCAGCCACGGCCGCCGGCTCGTCGTCGACCCGCGACCGGAGAGCACGGCCCGATGTGCGCAATGTCGACCGGGGGTCGACCCTGATGCCGAGGTCCACGCTGGAGTCGCCGAGCTCGCGCCAGGCCACCTCGGGGACCGACTCACCGCCCGCGCCGGCCCTCCGCCACCGGCGTGCTCGCCGTGCCGCCCGGGCCGTCCGCGGCGCCAGCACGATCACCGCGGCGAGCAGCACGAGGCCGCCGAGCAGCCGCAGCCGCTGGCTGGTGCTGCCGGCTCCGTCGCCACCGGTGGAGCCGGCGTCGGACGGCGGTACGGCCACCGACTCACGGGGCAGGGTGCGGGTGTCCTGTGGCCGTCGGGTGGTCGGGCTGGTGGCGTCGTCGCCCGTGGCCGACCCACGATCGGGGGCTGCACCGCTGCGCGCGGCGGGGGTGGGTTCGAACAGCACCCAGCCGATGCCCTCGAAGTACAGCTCCGGCCAGGCATGCATGTCCAGCCCCTGGAACTCCCAGCCACCGTCCGCCCGCAGTTCGGGACGCAGGAATCCCACCGCCACCCTCGACGGTATCCCCACGCTTCGGGCCATCAGAGCCATCGAGGCGGCGAACTGCTCGCAGTAGCCGCGGCGATCGTCGGTCAGGAACGTCTCGATGGCATCGAGCCCATCGGCGGGGCCGGGCTCCAGGGTGTACTCGAAACCCCCGCCGGTGCGGAACCAGTCCTGCAGGGACTGGGCCTTTTCGAACCGGCTGGGTTGCTTGGCCGTGACCTGTTCGGCGAGGTCGCTCACCACCGCCGGCAGCTCGTCCGGCAGCTCCAGGTACCGCTCCATGTCCTGGCTGGGTGGGCCGGTGCTGGCGAGCTCCTGACCGGTGGGGAGCACCAGCGTCGACACCGACTCGTACGTCAGTCCGGCAGCGTCGACGTCGTCCGCGCTGGCGGAGATATCGAGCTCGGCGGCGTCGACGCTCCAGTCTCCTTCCGCTGTGGCGGTCGTGAGCGGGTACAGGGTCGGCAGCCACGTCGTGGTGAAGGACTCGCTGATCGTGATACGACTCGCCACGCGGTCGCGGTCGACAGGCGTCAGCAGCCCGGGTGGCGCCGCTGGCACCTCGTCCAGCGGCACGGCGTTGTCGGGCTCGCGTTCACTGGGCTCCCAGGAGTCACCGGTGAAGGTGTCGAGTGAGGCGATGCGCAGGTACTTCGGCACTTCTCCCGACGTGCGCATCGTGACCAGGACGTCCTCGCTGCGCTCGCCGAGGTTACGGCGCAGGTCGAGCAGCGGGTTCTCGAGGTCGAGCGTGCCGTCTCCGCCGCGAGACCCGTCGTCGCCGCTCAGCGGCCCGTCGGCGAGGAAGGTACGCGGCAGCGTCGGGATCAGGGCCGGGAGGACCACCGCCAGCGCCACGGCGCCGAGACCGACCCTGCGACCGGACTGGATCAGGGTCGAGACGCTCACATTCCGCCGGTCCCGCGTGCTGAGCAGTGTCCCGGCGATGCCGATCTGCCGTCCCCAGTGCGTCACCCGGTCGCGCTGCTCGGCACCGAGCAGGAACACGAATGCCAGTGCGCCCGGCGCGAACGCGAGCACGGGCACCTCGCCGGCGAGCAGTGCGACCGGTGCCATGTAGACGCCCAGGAAGGCCAAGCCGATCAAGGCGGGACGTCGCCACGACACCCCGAGCAGGTCCACGACAAGAGCCACCGAGCCCACGACGAACGCGAGCGACGCCTCGATGCCTGTCGTGGCCGGGGCCGGGGGTGCGTACTCCTGCGCGGTTGCCAGCGCCGCCTGCACGAGACCGACAAGGACGCTCATCGACTCCCGGGTGGGTGCGAACGTTGCCCAGGCGGGGCCGGCGGCATAGGACACGGTGGCCCACTCCAGGAGGGCGAACACCTGCAGGACGAGCACCATCGGTACCGGCAGGCGGAGCCAGCGACCCACCCCGCCGACGGTGGCGACAGCCAGCCCGGCCACGGCGCCGGCGAGCAGGAAGCTCTTCGTGGTCACCAGCGGGCCGAGGCTGATGCACGCAGCCAGCGACGCCAGCCACGCCCACAGCGTCAGCTTGGCCCCGCTCGACCACGAGTCTGTCACCGGCCGCCTGCCGACTGGCGCTCGACGTCGGCGGCCGACGTCGAGCCCGCCCAGCTGGGCGGGCCGCCTCGACCGTGCAGCTGGGCGCCGAGGCGTCGCCAGACCATCGGGACCGGGTCGCCGGGGCTGGCGATCGACACCGTCCAGCCAGCCGTACGAAGCATGCTCGCGTGCCCGGCGATGCGACCGGCGGATGCGCCGCGCCAGGCGTCGGCGTCCAGCAGCATTGCGAGCCCGCGACTGCCCGGGGGGAGCGCCCGCGACAGCTCAGCCACGTCGTTGGTCCGCAGGCGGCCGAGGACCGCCACCAGCAGGCCGGGCTGGCGGGTGATCGCCTGCGCGGCCTCGGCCAGCTGTGCCTGTGCCGACGGACGCACCGCGGCCAGCCGGTCGAGCACGGGAGCGGTCTGCGCCTGCGGGCTCTGGGTGTGGTCGTGCCAGGTCGACGCGTCGCTGTCTGGCTGGTCGGTGATCAGGCGAATGGCATAGCCCGACCGAGCCAGGAACACCGACACCGACGCCGCTGCCGACACCGCCCACTCCAGTGACGATCCTGGCCCGGTCCCCTCGTGGGCGATCAGTCTGCCGTCGAGCAGGACGGTGGCTCTGCTCTGCCATGGCTGCTCCTCGCGCCGCACCATCAACTCACCGGTGCGTGCGGTGCTGCGCCAGTGCACCCGTCGCAGGTCGTCGCCGCGCCGGTACTCCCGGACGGTGACGTCCTCGGCACTGCCGATGCTGAAGGCGCGGGGTCGGCGTTCACCGGCGCCGGTGGCGGCACTGGCGGTCGTCAGTGCCGGCAATGCGTGCACCGTCGGCGTGACCACCAGACGGCTGGTCAGGCTGAAGGTCCGGACCAGCTCGATCATGCCGAACGAGTCGCTGACCCGGATCGACAGCGGGCCGACCGTGAAGTGCCCGCGGCTGTCCGAGCGCACCGGGTAGGACACGTCTCGAGACCAGTGCCGGCCCATGTGGTCGACCACGAAGCGCGGCCGGGTGCCCAGCGCATAGGGGACCCGGTCTTCGAGCAGCAGCAGTCCGGTGGGCATCCGCCCCTCGTTGGCCAGTCGCAGGGTCACGGTCGCGGTCTCGCCGACACCCACCCGCCCCGGGGTGATGAGGCGGTCGGCGCGCAGCCGGTAGCGGGACCTGCTCGCGACCGCAGCCGTGAGCAGCGGCACCGCCGCGGCGAGGATGCCGACACGCATCAGGGCGTCGTAGCCGAGCAGAAGCGAACAGACGATGGTGGCCCCGCCCGCAGCAAGAAACGCCCGGCCGCGGGTGGTCAGTGCCGACAGGGCCTCACGCACGGGGCTCAGCCACCCCCGGCGGATCGTCCCGAGGGGGCAGGGATCGCGGCCAGCAGCGAGCTCAGCACCTGCTCGGGCGTCCGCCCGCCCATGGCGGCCTCGGGGGAGAGCAGGAGCCGGTGCGCCAGGACCGTCGACCCGAGTCGCTGGACGTCGTCGGGCACGACGTAGTCGCGCTGCTCCAGCGCGGCCCAGGCCTTGGCAACGCGCATCAGGTGCAACGTGGCCCGGGGGGATGCGCCGAGCCGCAGCTCGGGAGAGCGGCGCGTGGCCGAGACGATGTCGACGGCATAGCGCTGGACGCTCGGTGCGACATAGACACCGCGGACGACGTCCACGAGCTTGGCCACCTCGGCGGCGCTGGTGACGGGCTCGACCTCGTCCAGCGGGCTCAGGCCGGTGTGCCCCTCGAGCATCGCCAACTCGGCCGCGGGCACGGGATACCCCATCGACACCCGCGCCATGAAGCGGTCGCGCTGCGCCTCGGGGAGGGGGTATGTGCCCTCCATCTCGATCGGGTTCTGCGTCGCGATCACCATGAACGGCTCGTCCAGGTGGTAGGTCGCGTTGTCGACGGTGACCTGTCGCTCCTCCATGCACTCCAGCAGGGCCGACTGGGTCTTCGGTGAGGCGCGGTTGATCTCGTCACCCACCACGATATTGGCGAAGACGCCACCGGGGCGGAACTCGAAGGCCCGGGTGTCCTGGTTGAAGATGGACACCCCGGTGACGTCGCTCGGCAACAGGTCGGGCGTGAACTGGATCCGACGCACCGTGCCGTCGATCGCCCGGGCGAGCGTCTTGCTGAGCATGGTCTTGCCGACGCCGGGGACGTCCTCGATCAACAGGTGCCCGCCCGCGAACAGCACGGCAAGGACCGATCGGACCACCTCGGACTTGCCCTCGACCACCGACTCGATCGCGGCCTGGAGGCGGGAGGCGGTGGCCGTCAGCGCGGCGAAGTCCCCACCTGCGCCGCGCGCCTGCCCCGGCTCGAGCGCGTCTGGGTCGCTCACCGGACCTCCTCCGTCGGCAGTCGCGCCGCCGCATCGTCACCGACCGACCTGCATTTTCGCATGCCCGACAGCCGCCCCTCCCCGCCCGGCCAGCCTACGGGTTGTGGACAGATCCGTGGTGAGGCGGCGATTCGGTTGACGGTGGGGAGGTGTGGGGTACAGTGGGGGAAAGTGGTGATCCATTGGACGCCGCCCACGGTGGGGAGGTGAGCGCATGTTCTTCGGCACCCACACCCCGCGACTGGACGAGAAGGGCCGGCTCACGCTGCCGGCGAGATTCCGAGAGGCATTGGGAGAGGGGCTGGTGATGACCAAGGGACAGGACCGCTGCCTGTACGTCTTCCCGCGTGCCGACTTCGCCCGCACCACCGAGCGGCTCGCAGCGGCCCCGGTCACCGACAAGCGCACCCGTGACTTCCTCCGGGTCTTCTACTCCGGCGCCACCGACGAGGTGCCCGACAAGCAGGGCCGGGTGACGATCCCGCCGGCGCTGCGCAGCTACGCCAGCCTCAGCCGCGACTGCACCGTCATCGGTGCCAACGCACGCATCGAGGTCTGGGACACCGCCGCCTGGGAGCGGTTCATGGTGGCGCAGGAGCAGGCCTTCTCGGAGCTGGAGGACGAGGTGGTCCCCGGTGTGATCTAGCCGACGGCACCCGTCGCGCTCGTGCGACGAGGCCTTCGCCCACCCTCTCCGCCTGCTGGCGCACCTTCCCCGGTGCCAGCCGGCGCCCCTGAGGCGGCGGGCGAAGACCTGGCCCCACGAGCACCGACTGCGCCACCCGCACATCCAGCGCCAGCCGCCCGAGAGCAGACGTCCAACCAGCGAGGGGTCGACACCGTGCACGCATCCCGCACACGAGACGCGCCGCCGGTCCGACGTATCCGTGAAGACGTCCGGGACGGCGCCTTGGTGATGGCGTTCTCGTGCGCGGCGTCGACGGGGACCACGCTGGCTCTGCTGCTGGTCCTGCGGTTGGCGGGCTGACCGCCGTGCTGCCAGCGGGGCCTGCGGCTGCCGAGCACGTGCCGGTGCTGCTCGATCGTGTCGTGCAGCTGCTCGCCCCGGCGCTCGACCACCCTGGCGCCGTGTTCGTCGACGCGACCGTGGGCCTCGCCGGGCACGCCGAGGCCGTGCTGGCGCGCTGCCCTCACGCCCGGGTCATCGGTCTGGACCGTGACCCGATGGCGCTAGAGCGGGCCGCCGAGCGGCTCGCGCCCTTCACCGGGCGGGTCAGCCTGGTGCACACCGTCTACGACGCGGTCGCCGACGTCGTGGCCCAGCAGGGCGCCATCGGTGCCAGCGGTGCCCCGGCTGGTGCAGGGCGGGGGGTCGATGCGGTGCTCTTCGACCTGGGTGTCTCCTCGCTGCAGCTCGATCGGGGCGAGCGTGGCTTCGCCTACGCCCAGGACGCTCCGCTCGACATGCGTATGGACGGCTCCGCGGGAACGACGGCGGCCGACCTGCTCAACACCGCCGACGAACGAACGCTGGCCCGGATCCTGCGCACCTACGGCGAGGAGCGCTTCGCGGCACGAGTCGCACGAGCCATCGTCCGGGGCCGCGAGCAGGAACCGTTCACGACCAGCGGGCGGCTGGTCGACCTCGTGCGCGAGGCCATTCCCGCGGCGACCCGGCGGACGGGAGGCAACCCCGCCAAGCGGACCTTCCAGGCGCTGCGCATCGCCGTCAACGACGAGCTGTCGGTGCTGAGCCGTGCGCTCCCGGCCGCGATCGACGTGACCTTCCTGCACGGCCGAGTTGTCGTGCTCGCCTACCACTCCCTCGAGGACCGCATCGCCAAGCGCGAGCTGGCGCGCCGGGCCCGGGCCGACGTGCCCGACGACCTCCCGGTCGTCCCGGCCGAGCACCGCCCGACGTTACGGCTGCTGACTCGAGGTGCCGAGCGGGCCACAGACGACGAGGTGGCCGCCAATCCGCGCGCACGGTCGGTGCGGTTGCGGGCGGCCGAGCGGATCAGGGAGGCAGCATGAGTATCGCAGTCGGCAGCACCCGGGCACGATCAGTCGGCACCCGCGGTGCGCAGCGGATGCGCCCCCCGACCCGGTCGCAGTCGCGGTCGCGGTTGCGTTCGGTCGCTGCACCGGTGGCGCAACCGCACAGCAGTGCCTTCGTGGTCATGCTGGTGGCCGTGCTCGCCGGCGGGATGATCGGCCTGCTTGTGCTCAACACCGCCATGCAGCGTTCGGCGTTCGAGCTCGAGGGACTGCGTGACAGGGTGGCCGCGCTCGACGTCCGCAGCCAGGTCCTCGACCTGCAGGTGGAGCGGCTGCGCTCACCGGACCGGCTCGCTCGCGAGGCGTCCGAGCTGGGCATGGTCCCGGTCACCTCGCCGGGCTTCGTCAACCTGGACGATGGCACGGTGCTCGGCCAGCCGGCTGCAGCCGTGGCCGGCACCGGACCCGAGCTGGTCCGGGTCCCGCCCGCACCCGACATCGCCGAGCCGACCCGGACGCCGGCCCCCGCCGGCGCCCCTCGCGAGCGGGACACGCCGCGTCAGGACCGTGTGCAAGGGCGCGACACCCCCCAGAATGGGCCCCGGGAGACCCATCGTTCAGCCGGGCGAGACGAGGGCGGACGTCGATGACAGGTGCACCCCGCGGAGACGTGCTTGCCAGCCCCGAGCGGCGGACTCGCCGCATGCAGGTGCGCATCCGGGTGGTGTTCTTGATCACGGCGTTCGTGTTGTCGCTGTTCGCGGCCCGGCTGGTGCAGCTACAAGGCGTCGACGCGGCCGCGTACGCGTCGATGGCCGCCCAGGAGGGCACCAGGCTCGTCGAGCTGCACGCCGAGCGCGGGGTGATCCGTGATCGCGACGGGGAGGAGCTGGCGACCAGCGTCGACGGGGTGGCGCTGACCGCCGACCCGACGATGACTGCTGACGACGCCCCCGAGATCGCCGCTGTGCTGCGGCGGGTTGTCGGGATGGACTACTTCCGCACCATCGAGATGCTGCGCACCCCCGACACCCGGTTCGTCTGGTTGCAGCGACAGGTGCCGATGTGGCAGGCCGACCGCGCGCTCGGGCTGCTGTCCGATACGGGCGTCACCGGGGTGTTCTCCCAGCGTGACCCCTTCCGTACCTACCCCGCCGGAGACGTCGCGGGCAACGTGCTGGGGTTCCTCGACGTCGACGGCACCGGAATCGCCGGCCTGGAGTCGGTGGCCGACGAGTCACTGCGCGGCACCGACGGCTCCGAGACGTACATGGTCTCCAGCAGCGGGGCCCAGATCCCGCTGGCGCCGAGCACCACCGACGACCCCGAGCAGGGCACCGGCCTGGAGCTCACCCTCGACCGCGACCTGCAGTGGTACGCCCAGCGACGGCTGCAGCAGGCCATCCGGGAGACCGGCGCCCTCAGCGGCACCGCGGTCGTCACCCACGTAGGGACCGGCCAGGTGCTCGCGCTGGCCGAGTCGCCCACCGTCGACCCCAACAAGCCGCAGGCGGTCGGCAAGCAGGACCGCGGCAGCCGCGCGGTGCAGAACGTCTACGAGCCGGGCAGCGTGCAGAAGCTGATGACCTTCGCTGCCCTGCTCGACCGCAAACAGGTGACCCCGCGCACCCAGCTGCGGGTGCCCGGGGCGATGACGTTCGACGGCTTCACCGTGGGCGACTACTGGGAGCACGGGATGCTGTCGCTGACCGCGACCGGTGTCCTCTCCGTGTCGTCGAACCTGGGCACGATCCGCGCCGCCGAGAATCTCAACAGCCGAGACCTGGAGCCCTACCTGCGCAGTTTCGGTCTGGGCGAGCCGACCGGCATCGGCCTGCCGGGAGAGTCCGCCGGCATTCTGGCACCGTCGGACACCTGGTCAGACATCACGCGCGCGAACATCTTGTTCGGCCAGGGCCTGTCGGTGACCGCCGTGCAGATGGCCGCAGCCGTGAACGCCGTCGCCAACGACGGCGTCTACGTCGCACCGTCCCTGGTCGCCGGCCGGGTGGCCCCCGACGGCACCGTCACCCCGGCGGCCGAGCCCCAGAGCCACCGGGTCGTGTCCCCGCGGGCAGCGACCCAGCTGCAGCAGATGATGGAGGCCGTCACGGCGCCGGATGGGACCGCGCCCGCGGCGGCCATCCCCGGCTACCGGGTGTCGGGCAAGACCGGTACGGCGCAGCGGGTCTCCGACTCCGGGGGTTACGACTCGAGCGCGACCGTGGTGTCGTTCGCCGGCTTCACACCGGCCGACGACCCCCGCTTCTCGATGTACATCGTCCTCGACAGCCCTGATCCCGGTGTCGGCGGCGGGACGGGAGCGGGCCCGATCTTCCGTGACGTCATGGGCTTCGCGCTGCAGCGCTACGCCGTCGCCCCCAGCGGAACCCGGGCACCTAGGCTGGCCACCGAGTGGTGACCCGGTAGCGTGCCCGGGGGCGTGAGACGTCAGCTGGCGCCTTCCGACCCTCGGCCTGGAGCGGCCCCGACCTCCCGGAGTACCCCGTTGACCAGCCCTACCCGCCTCTTGGACCCGCGGCCGGTGGCGGCCGTCGCGGTCCGGCTGGGTGACCTGGCGGCGCTGGTCGAGGGCAGCCACCGGCTCTCCCGCTCGGCTGCCGACACCGTGGTCTCGGGCCTGACCCTGGCCTCCGCCGACGTTCGTGCCGGAGACCTGTACGCGGCGTTGCCCGGTAAGCACACCCACGGCGTGCGCTACGCGCCGGCGGCGGTGCAAGCCGGGGCCGGCGCGGTGCTCACCGACGAGGTCGGTGCCGCGGAGCTGGGCGCCCCACCGGACTCGACGACTGCCGAACGGCCAACGCTGGCGCAGGTGCCGGTCGTGGTCGCCGACGACCCCCGCGCGCTGCTGGGTGACGTGGCCGCCGAGGTCTACGGCCGGCCGGCCGAGAGGCTGCTCATGATCGGTGTCACCGGCACCCAGGGCAAGACCACGGTCACCTACCTGATGGAAGCCGCGCTCCGTGTCGCCGGTCGTACGCCCGGTCTGGTCGGCACCACCGGATCCCTTGCCGACGGCCAGCGGATCGCCTCCCGGCTGACGACCCCCGAGGCCCCGGACCTGCACGCCCTGCTCGCGGTCATGCGTGAGCAGGGGGTCAGCGCCTGCGCCATGGAGGTCTCCAGCCATGCCCTGGTCCAGGGACGGGTCGACGGCGTCGTGTTCGACGTGGCGGTCTTCCTCAACCTGGGCCGCGACCACCTGGACTTCCACGGTGACGTCGACAGTTACTTCGCGGCGAAGGCACAGCTGTTCACCCCGCAGCGGACGGTGCGCGCCGTGATCGATGTCGGTGACGCCTGGGGCCGCCGGCTTGCCGCCGAGACAGCACAGCGAGGTCTGCCGCACACCACCTGTACCGCCTCGCCCGATATCCACCAACCGGCTGCGGACTGGACGGTGGCGGAGGTCTCGGTGCGCTCCGACGGTAGCGACTTCGTGATCGTCGGGCCCGCGGGACAGCGGCAGGCGGTACGACTGCTGCTGCCGGGCTCGTTCAACGTCCGCAATGCTCTGGCCGCCGTGGCGGCCCTGGTGGAGGCCGGACTGCCCCTGACCCAGGTGGCCGCGGGGATCGGTCGGGCCAGCGGACTCCCGGGCCGGATGGAGCTCGTCGACGAGGGACAGGACTTCTCCGCGATCGTGGACTACGCCCACAAGCCCGATGCGGTCGAGGCGGTTCTGGTGGCGTTGCGGCCGGCGACGGCCGGGCGTCTCCTCGTGGTGCTCGGCGCTGGCGGCGATCGCGACCCCGGCAAACGACCGCTGATGGGGGCCATCGCGGCCCGTCGTAGCGACGTGCTGGTCGTGACCGACGACAACCCCCGCACCGAAGATCCCGCCGCCATCAGGTCTCAGCTGCTGGCCGGGGTCGACACCACCGAGCCGCACGCCGAGCTCGTGGAGGAGCCCGACCGCGCCGTGGCCATCAGACGTGCGGTCTCGATGGCTCGCGCGGGCGACACGGTGCTGGTGGCCGGCAAAGGGCATGAGACCGGACAGGAGGTGGCCGGCGTCGTGCATCCCTTCGACGACCGCCAGGTGCTCCGGGTGATGGTGCGGGCACGGCTCGACCAGGAGCGACCTCCCTCGACCCCGGCGGTGGGACCGTGATCGCGCTGACGCTGGCAGCAGTCGCCGAGGCCGTCGGGGGCCGGCTGCACCGGGCCGGTCCCGCCGCGGTCGTCGACGGTCCGGTGGTCATCGACTCGCGGGCGGTGACGCCGGGCGCGTTGTTCGTCGCCGTGCTGGGCCAGCGGGTCGACGGGCATGACTACGCCCAGGCGGCCACGACGGCGGGTGCGGTCGCCGTGCTCGCGGCTCGCCCCGTCGACGCCCCGGCCGTGCTGGTCGACGACACCACGCTGGCGCTGGGTCGGCTGGCCGCCCACGTACGCAACCGGTTGCCGGATATCGCGGTGGTCGGGCTGACCGGCTCGCAGGGCAAGACCTCGACCAAGGACCTGCTCGCGCAGTTGCTGGCACCGAGCGGACCGGTCGTCGCTCCGGCGGGGTCGTTCAACAACGAGCTCGGGGCTCCCCTGACGGTGTTGCGCAGCGACGAGACGACCGTCCACCTGGTCGTGGAGATGGGCGCCCGAGGGCCGGGGCACGTTCGCGACCTCTGCACGATGGCGAAGCCACAGGTCGGGATCGTGCTGAACGTGGGCAGCGCACACATCGGCGAATTCGGCAGCCGGGAGGTGATCGCCCGGGCAAAGGGTGAGCTGGTGGAGGCGCTACCACCGAGCGGGGTCGCGGTCCTGAACGCCGACGACCCCCTAGTCTCGGCGATGGCCTCGCGTACGCAGGCGCGCGTGGTCACCTTCGGAGCGGCCGCGAGCGCCGACGTGCGCATCGAAGACAGCCGCCTCGACGACTCCGGCTGCCCGCGGTTCACCCTGGTGACCGGGGACGCTCGCGCACCGGTGGCCATGTCGCTGCTGGGGTCGCACCAGGCCTTCAATGCGGCCGCGGCAGCCGCGGCGGCCGTGGCGCTCGACATCGACCTCGCCGAGATCGCACACGGCCTGGGGACGGCCGTGCCGGTGTCGCGGTGGCGGATGGAGCGACACGTGCGCAGTGACGGCGTGGTGATCGTCAACGACGCCTACAACGCCAGCCCGGACGCGATGCGTGCGGCGCTGCGCACACTGGCGGTGCTCGGTCAGGCGCCCGGCGCCGGGCGCACCGTCGCGGTCCTGGGGGAGATGCGCGAGCTGGGCGACACGGCGCGTGAGGAGCACGACGCGGTCGGCCGGCTGGCCGTACGGCTCGACATCTCCCAGCTGGTCGTGGTCGGCGAGCAGGCCCGGCCCCTGCACCTGGGTGCGTGCCTCGAGGGGTCCTGGGACGGCGAGTCGGTGCTGGTGGCCGACACCGCTGCCGCCATCGACTTCTTGCGTACCGACCTGGCCCCGGGGGACATCGTGCTGATCAAGGCATCCCGCGCCGCCGGACTCGAGCGAGTGGCCGCCGCCCTGCTCACCGACGATGAGGTGGCTGCCGAGAGCGAGGCCAGGCGATGAGGGCAATCCTGCTCGGCGGGGGGCTGGCGCTGCTCGGCACCCTGCTCGGCACCCGGCTGGCGATCCAGGCGCTGGTCAAGCGTGGCTACGGCCAGCTGATCCGCGACGACGGACCGACCAGCCACCACACCAAACGGGGCACGCCCACGATGGGGGGGCTCGTGATCATCGTTTCGGTGGTCGCCGCCTATGCCCTGGCCAAGCTGCTCACCCAGGACGCGCCCTCGGCGTCGTCGTTGCTGTTGCTCTTCTTGTTCACCGGTCTGGGACTCGTCGGCTTCCTCGATGACTGGATCAAGATCTCCAAGCAGCGCAGCCTGGGGCTGCGCAGCACGACGAAGATGGGCGGGCAGACGCTGATCGCCGTCGTGTTCGCCGCCCTCGCGCTGCAGTTCGAGGACGAGAACGGGCGGATGCCGATCTCGGCGGGGGTGTCCTTCATCCGGGACTTCTCCTGGCAGCTGCCGACCGTGGCCGTCGTGGTGTGGGTGCTCATCATGGTCGCGGGCACCAGCAACGCGGTGAATCTCACCGACGGCCTGGACGGTCTCGCCGCCGGCGCGTCGGTCATGGTCTTCGGTGCCTACACGCTGGTCAACATCTGGCAGAACAACCAGAACTGCGCCACCCGGCCGGGGCCGCGGTGCTACGAGGTCCGTGACCCGCTGGACCTGGCGGTGGTTGCGGCGGCGATCACCGGGGCCTGTTTCGGCTTCTTGTGGTGGGACGCGTCGCCGGCCAAGATCTTCATGGGCGACACCGGTTCGCTGTCGCTCGGCGGCGCGATGGCCGGCATTGCGATCATGACCCGCACCGAGCTGCTGTTGCTCGTCGTCGGCGGGTTGTTCGTGACCATCACGATGTCGGTGATCCTGCAGGTCGGCTGGTTCAAGCTCAGCAAGGGCAAACGGCTGTTCCGGATGGCGCCGCTGCAGCATCACTTCGAGCTGCGGGGTTGGGCCGAGGTGACCATCGTCATCCGGTTCTGGATCATCTGCGGTCTCTGCGTCGCCGGCGGTATGGGCATCTTCTATGCCGAGTGGGTCGCGGGGGCGTGAGCGCGCTGCAGCCGCCTGCCTCGGCGACGCCGTCGTGGCCCGGACTGCACGTGGTGGTCGCCGGTCTCGGCGTCAGCGGGTTCACCGCCGCGGACACCCTGCTACAGCTCGGGGCGGTGGTGGCGGTGCTCGCCGACCGCGACGATCCCGAGGCACGCGAGCGGGCCACCATCTTGGAGGTGCTCGGCGCCGACGTCCGCCTCGGCGCCGGCGCGATGTCGTCCCTCCCGCCCAGTGCCGGTCTTGTCATCGCCTCGCCGGGGGTGGCCCCGCGAACCCCCCTGCTGGACCAGGCGGTGCGCACGGGGGTGCCGGTGTGGGGCGAGGTCGAGCTGGCCTGGCGGCTACGCCCGATACGCGCCGACGGCACACCGGCACCCTGGCTCGCCGTGACCGGGACCAACGGCAAGACCACCACCGTGCAGATGCTCGCGGCGATCCTGCGGGCGGCGGGGCTGCGCAGTGCAGCCGTCGGCAATGTGGGCACCCCGGTCCTGGAGGCGGTGCGACACCCCGAGCCCTACGACGTGCTCGCCGTCGAGCTCTCGAGCTTCCAGCTCCATACGACCTCGTCGCTGTCCGCCCAGGCATCGGTGGTGCTCAACGTCGCCCCCGACCACCTGGACTGGCACGGCTCGTTCGAGTCGTACCGCGCGGCCAAGGCCCGCATCTATGAGCGCACGCAGGTCGCGTGCGTCTATCCACTGGCCGACCCGGGGGTCGAACAGCTGGTGCGCGAGGCCGATGTCGTCGACGGCTGCCGCGCGATCGGCGTGACTGCCGGGGTGCCGCCGGTCGGGTCGATCGGCGTGGTCGACGACGTCCTCGCCGACCGGGCCTTCGTGGCTCGGGCGGATCGCCAAGCCGCCCCGCTGGGCTCCGTGCACGACATCACCCCGCTGGCGCCGCACACGCTCCTCGACGCCCTCGCCGCCACCGCGCTGGCCCGAGCCCACGGGGTCCCCGCCACGGCCGTGGGCGCCGGCCTACGCACCTTCCGTCCGGACGCGCACCGCATCGCCGAGGTCGGCGTACTGGACGGCGTGCGGTTCGTCGACGACTCCAAGGCCACCAACACCCACGCTGCTCAGGCGTCGCTGTCGGGGTACGACCCCGTGGTCTGGGTGGCGGGCGGACTGGCGAAGGGCGCCCGGTTCGACGACCTCGTGGCGTCGAACCGCGACCGGCTGCGGGCGGCGGTGCTGATGGGTCGCGACCGAGGCGTCATCACCGACGCGTTGCGCCGACACGCACCGGATGTCCCCGTGATCGAGGTCGGGGGCGGCGAGACTGGCGGTCAGGTGATGGACCGTGTCGTCGCCGCGGCGGCGTCGGTGGCGCACCCCGGTGACACCGTGCTGCTCGCCCCGGCATGCGCGTCGCAGGACCAGTTCCGCGACTACGGTGCCCGAGGCGACGCATTCGCGGCGGCGGTCCGAGCCCGTGGGGGCGGTGCTCCGCCTGAGTGACCGGCCAGACGACGGACAGGAGGCGCCCAGGTGGCGATCAGGTCGCCCGATCGCAGCCGCAGGTCGACCGGTTCCACGGCCCGCGAACCGGCCGTCGAGGAGCGCTACCCCTGGCTGGCATCGTTGAAGGTCCTGCTCGACCGACCGCTGACGTCCTACCAGCTGGTGCTCGGGGTGACCGCGCTGCTGCTGTCACTGGGCCTGGTGATGGTGCTGAGCGCCAGCTCGGTGACGTCGCTGACCACGGAGAACAACTCGTACGCCATCTTCGCCAAGCAGGCCGTCTGGGTGGCGGTCGGGCTGCCGACCGCCTGGCTGGTGTCGCGGTTACCGGTCCGGCTGATCCGCGGCTTCGCCTGGCCAGGACTGCTGGTGTCGATCGCCTTGATCGGGCTCACGTACGTGCCCACGCTCGGTGTGAGCGTCAACGGCAACCAGAACTGGCTGGCCCTCGGCCCGCTGACCATCCAACCCTCGGAGGTGGCCAAGCTCGCCATCGTGTTGTGGTCGGCCGACGTCTACGCCCGCAAGGACCGGCTGCTGGAGGACTGGCGGCACCTGCTGGTGCCGGTCATGCCGGTCACGCTGCTGGTCGCCATGCTGGTCGTCGGCCAGCAGGACCTCGGCACCGCGCTCGTGCTGTTCGCCATCATCCTCGGCACCTTGTGGGTTGTCGGCGCGCCGATGCGGCTGTTCGTCGGGGCGATGCTGGCCGCGGTCGGGGTCGTCGCCTTCCTCGCCAGCACCGACCGCGAGCGGGTGGAGCGCATCACCACCTTCCTCGACCCCTTCTCCGACCTGCAAGGTGGCGGGTGGCAGGCGGCGCACGGGTTCTTCGCGCTCGCCTCCGGCCAGTTCTTCGGTGTCGGTATCGGGGCCAGCCGGCAGAAGTGGGGGACCCTGCCCGCGGCGCACACCGACTTCATCTTCGCGGTGATCGGTGAGGAGCTCGGCCTGTTCGGGACGCTGGTGGTGCTGTCGTTGTTCGGGCTGCTCGCCTTCACCGGCTTCCGGATCGCCATGCGCACCACCGAGCCCTTCGTCCGCTACGCCGCGGCCGGCATCACCGTGTGGCTGCTCGCCCAGGCGCTGATCAACCTGGGGATGGTGCTCGGCTTCCTCCCGGTGATCGGTATCCCGCTGCCCTTGGTCTCCTACGGCGGCTCGGCGTTGCTGCCCACCCTGGTGTCGCTGGGCATGCTGCTGGCCTTCGCCGGCACCGAACCGGGCGCCAAAGCTGCCCTCCGCGCGCGCCGCCGGCACCGCGGTCGTCGCATCGGGGCGAGTCTGAGTGCCATCCGGGTGCGGCGGTGAGCCTGCGCGTGCTGCTGGCGGGTGGCGGCACGGCCGGGCACACCTCGCCGCTGCTCGCGACCGCCGCTGCGCTGCAGGAGCTGGCAGACGTCGACATCGCCGTGCTCGGCACCCCTCGAGGCGTCGAGACCCGTCTGGTGCCGCAGGCGGGCTACCCGCTGGAGCTGGTGGCGCCGGCCCCGCTGCCGCGCCGGTTGTCGGTCGACCTGCTCAAGCTGCCGGCGCGGCTGCGGGGCACCGTCACCCAGACCGCGGCCGTATTCGACACGGTCCGCCCGCAGGTGGTCGCCGGCTTCGGCGGCTACGTCAGTGTCCCGGCCTACCTGGTGGCGCGGCGCCGTCGGCTGCCGCTGGTCGTGCACGAGCAGAACGCCCTGCCCGGGCTGGCCAACCGGCTCGGCGCCCGCTGCACGAGGCACGTCGCCACCAGCTTTCCGGACACCCCGCTGCCGCACGCCACCCTGGTCGGGTTGCCGCTGCGCCGACTGATATCCCATCTGGACCGGACCGGTGCTCGTGCCGAGGGGCGCGCGGCGTTCGGGCTGCGGCCCGAGCTGCCGACGCTGCTGGTCTTCGGCGGGTCGCAGGGGGCACGCCGGCTGAACCAGGTCGTTGCCGGCGCGGCGGACGTGCTGGTCGGGGCCGGCATCCAGGTGCTGCACGTCAGCGGGCCGGGCCAAACCGTCGAGGCACCCGCCGGCCCGGGCTACGTCGTCGTGCCCTACGTCGAGCGGATGGACCTGGCCTATGCCGCCGCCGACCTCGCCATCTGCCGGGCCGGGGCGAGCACCGTGGCCGAGGTCGCGGCCGTCGGTTTGCCCGCGGTCTTCGTCCCGCTGCCGATCGGCAACGGGGAGCAGGCGCGCAACGCCGCCCCAGTCGTCGCCGCCGGCGGCGGGCTCAGCATCGGCGACGCCCAGCTCACGCCCGGCTGGGTGCGTGATCACGTCGTCGCGCTGCTCGGTGACCCGGACCGGCTGGCGCTCATGTCGACTGTTGCGGCCGGTCTCGTGCCGCGTGACGGCGACGTCCGGCTGGCCGAGCTGATCCTCGCGGCGGCCCGCCGATGAGGGTGCCGGTTCCCGATCCGGTCCTGCCCGCAAGCCGGTTGGGGCGCGTCCACCTCATCGGCATCGGCGGTGCCGGACTGTCCGGGATCGCGCGACTGCTGCTCGCCCAGGGCGTCGAGGTCAGCGGTTCCGACGCCACGGACAGCGCGACGCTGCAGGCGCTGGTCGCCGAGGGGGCACGCTGCTACGTCGGGCACGCCGCCGGCCAGCTGGGCGACGCGGACACGGTGGTCGTCTCGACCGCCGTCCGCGAGGACAATCCCGAGGTGGCCGAGGCCCGCCGCCGCGGACTGCGGCTGGTGCCCCGCTCGGCCGCACTGGAGTCGGTCCTGCAGGGCC
>Ga0183260_10000063_pt1 | contig 71982 bp, 72 predicted proteins | sample AntDrymUQ4972206_2_FD_129768 | JGI IMG/M metagenome (GOLD analysis project Ga0183260, IMG submission 129768) | Polar desert sand microbial communities from Dry Valleys, Antarctica - metaG UQ497 (22.06) (version 2) (version 2) | ecosystem: Environmental > Terrestrial > Soil > Desert | place...
CCTCATGCCATTTGCGTGGATTGTCGGCAATGTACTCCCTGGCTAGAGCGGTTGCCGAAACTTGTCCTCATTTACCGTGTGCATGTTTGCCCGGCACGAGACGACCGGCCACTACCAGACGAACTTTGAGTGGCGAGGCACTACAGTCGGTTTCCGCTCTAGGGAATCGTCAAGACTCAAACAGCCCACTGGTGGAATGCCAACCAAAGGAACTCCGCAGTAAATGGGCGAGGCTACTCACCGGACTCTTGGGCAGGGACTCGACTTGCCGAATCAGCCACGACGACGGTGCGGGATTGTTCGCGCAGAAACTGCATCACGTAGTACGGACCAAGCGCGCCCTTGCCAGAGGAACCGCTCCCTTTCCAGCCACAGAATGGCTGGCACTCCGGCCAGGCGCCGGTGGTCGCGCCGCCCGAGCGGTTGGCGTAGACGACGCCGGCCTCGATCGTGTTGAAGAAGCGGTCGATTTCTTCGCCATCCTCGGTGAAAATGCCCGCTGTCAGTCCATATTCGGTGTCGTTCGCGGCAGTCAACGCTTCGTCGAGCGAATCGACGGCGCCAACGGCGAGAAACGGCAGGAAGAGTTCACGGTGAAACAGCTCATGGTCGAGCGGCAAGCCATCGACAATGGTCGGTTCGACAAAGGCGCCGCTCGCAAGCTGAGGATCAGTCGGTCGACCGCCACCGGCGCGGATTGTGCCGCCTTCGGCCAGCTTGACGGCTTCCTCGAACCGCAATACTGCACTCTCGTCGATCACAGGACCTACAAAGACCGATCGGTCGACCGGGTTTCCGACCACCAGCTCATTTGTGCGGACGACCAGCCGCTCCATGAACTCGTTGTAGACGGGCCGCTCGACGTAGACCCTTGAACAGGCCGAGCACTTTTGGCCCGAAAACCCAAACGCCGAGCGGGTGACACCTTCGACCGCCTTATCGAGGTCTGCGTACCTGGTCACGATCGCGGGATTCTTGCCGCCCATTTCGGTCAGGATCGGTTTCGGATACTTAATCCCAAAGCTGTTGTAGAGGTCCATCCCGACCTCTTTCGAGCCAGTAAAGACGGCGCCGTCGACGTCGGGGTGTTTGACCAGCGGTTCGCCGACTTCGCGGCCGCCACCGGTTACGAAGTGGAGGACATCGTCCGGTACGCCACCGTCAATCAGCGCCTGATAGAGTGCGTATCCAGAAAGCGCCGTGGCGCTGGCAGGCTTAAAGACGACAGTGTTGCCAGTCACCAGGGCTCCCGAAATCGGTCCCGCGGCCAAGGCGTGCGGAAAATTGAAGGGGGCGAGGACCGCCCACACACCGAATGGGCGCAAGACTGACACGTTCCGCTCTCGCGGATCGAGCGACTCCATCCTGAGTCTAAAGCCATCGGCAAGCACAACCTGTTTGGCGTAATAGTCGAGCAGGTCGGCGCCTTCCTCGACTTCACCGATCGCCTCGGTCCGGGACTTACCGCATTCGTGAATCATGATTGCGGCGAGATCGAACTTGCGTTCGCGGATGGTTTCAGCGGCGCTGTGGATAATCGCGACGCGTTCCTGCCATGGGCGGTTCGACCAGGCAGGATAGGCTGCCCTGGCGGCGGAAACGGCGGCATTGACATCCTCAATGGCGCCGGTTTGCATCCTGGCGAGGACAACTCTGGTATCGGATGGGGAAACCACATCAAACAGCGGACCTCCGGTCGAGGCTTCGCCACCGATCACGATCGGGTACTCGGTTCCAAATGACGATTCGAATCTTGCGAGCGCCTCGTCGAATGATGAGTGCATGGCCTCGATCTGATCCGGAGTTGCGGTGTAGGTGATTTTCTGAGTGGTGGCCATCGTGAGTCTCCTGAACCAAACACGGTTTCGTAGATTGTTTGACACGTCATCGGCGCCAGTTGCAGGTATTGGAATTCATCAGCGTAATGTCGCTCGTATTGGATTCGACCACTGTCAAAGTTGAATCGGATAGTGCGGACAACAGGATTTACCAGATCCGGTTTCGGAACGTGACCACGCCGGTCGATCCAGGGCCCGTCCGGAGCGAAGCGTGGGATCCGCCCCTACGGAAATCACTATGGCGCCCGGGCGTCCTGCTTACGAATATGGACCAAGTATTGCCGAAATCTCGACGCGATTGCCGAATGGATCGTGGGTGAAGAATCGCGGTCGATTTGGAATAACGTCTGTGTCGCTGGTCTCATACCCGTTCGATGTCAGTTTCTCGCGCACGGTTTCCGGATCGTTGACCTGGATGCAGAGGTGTTGAACAGTGGAGTTGGGGCCACGATCGTCGGTGTAGAGATGGACCTCATCGCCGCTTTCGCCGATCGCGAACCAGACAAACCCGTCAGTTCCAAGCACCTCTGGCGGCGTGATTTCGGTGAGTCCGAGGGCGCCGCCGTAGAAGTGGCGACCCTTGTCGCTGCCGCCGGTGGTCATCGGTATACTCGCGTGTTGAAGGCGGATTGCAGGCATCATTTGGTTCCTTTCCAGTGCGCCTTTCGTCGTTCCCATGACTTCCTATTCGTCGTATTCGCCAGGAGCATGCCGTCGGACTCCAGCAATGCGGCCGAATCTTCGCAGTCGCTGCCAGCCCCTGGAGTCATCCGCTCCCGACAGCGTCTCAGATTTCCCGCGATCCGTCAGCCCCGCTGGCACGGGAACGAGTTCAGGTTTCGAGGCCCATTGCCATGGTGGACCCCGGCGCATCGTTGAATCGGCCCGTCGCATCGAGTACACCGGCGCAATGACCTCTGTCGCAATCTGCGTCGAGTAACCGGCGAGGCGACTTCTGGAAAACGAGCCCGCATCGATCGCCGCCCTGATTGTCCGGGCGGCGGCGGCGCACACTACCAGATTCGAAGAGAGCCCATCGCGATTGATCGGATTCGTGACGCCGACGAGGTCGTTGACGACCAGCACTCCATCTGTGTGGAAGCGTGGTTTCGCTTCGAAACCTCCGATCGGCACGACCTCCGTGAAAAATCCCTCCTCGACCGAACCGGAAACGAATTTCCGCACGAGAGGATAGTTGGTTACCTCGTCGAGGTACTCACGGATATGCCGGGCTGTCGCCATCTCGTCTTCGAGCAACATGGCGACGACAATCGTGAGCGACTCCAGACCGGGCAACACGATCCCATAGCCAGGCGATGCCCACGATGCCGCGTGCCGAAAGACAACGACACGGCAACCCTCGCCAGCTGCGCCGAAGCGTTCCTGCACGACAGCGGAAGGGAGAGGGAAGCGGACCTTGGCGACGTGGATCAACTCCGTGGGCAGCCAGTCGGGCCGCAAATCCAGCTCCTCAGCAAGCCGCGGGTCGGATTCGTCGGCCAGAATGACGAGGTCGGCAAATAGCTTCAATCCCGACTCACCGCAGTGAACTCCGGCGACCGAGCCGAGCTTCCAAAGGAAATCAGTGACCGTCGAGTTATTTTGGCGGACCGGCACACCGTGTTCGGTGAGGCGACGAGTGAGTGCCTGGAGGAGTGTGGCGTGCTCGACAGCCCACCACACCGGTGAGATTCGGTCGTGGTCCAATGATGACGTGTCCAGTCGCGCCTGGGCAATGGCTGTGATCGGCAATGCCCGGGCACTTTCCAAAGGAATGCCGATTGCCTGGAGATCGCCAGAGCTGACGATGCCTGTAAATCCATGATCGCGACCGGGTGGAATACCCTGTTCGAGGACGATGATGTCGGCGTCTGCGCCAGTCAACATCGCAGCCAGCGCCAGGCCCGAAATCCCGGCGCCAACAACAACGATCCGCGGCCTTTCGGTAGGACTGGAAGGCGCCATGGCGATCATGTCGTCAGTCTGCCGCGGATTTGAGCTGCGCAATGAGGGCAGGCACCACGTCGAACAGGTCGCCGACGATGCCAAACGAGGCTATCTTGAAGATTGGAGCATCCGGATCGCGGTTGATCGCGACGACATGGTCGGAACCGGACATCCCGACCAGGTGTTGCGGGGCGCCAGAAATGCCGAGCGCCACATAGAGCTTCGGACTCACGGTATGACCTGTCGATCCCACCTGGTCGCTGTGCGCTCGCCAGCCCGCGCCGACCGTCGCGCCTGAGGCTCCGACGGCCGCATCGAGCACTCCGGCGAGTTCCTCAACCAGAGCGAAATTCTCGGCCTTGCCGAGTCCGCGCCCACCGGAGACGATGCGATCCGCCTCGGTCAGGCCCTTGGCGGCGGCCTTGTGTTCCTTTCGATCGACGAGTGCCGCCCGTTTATCGCTGTCGTCGATGGAGACGTCGACTGATTCGATCGGTGCGGAACGTTCGCCACTGCTGGCCCTGGAGTAGGCGCCAGGTCCAACCGTGACCATCGCAGTTCCGGAACCGACAAACCTGATTGCCGTCTGCACGCGCCCGCCGAGCACAGCCCGGTGGGCGACCACCTGTCCTGCGTCGATCGAGAGCGCCAGGACATCAGGAACGAGGGCAAGATCGAGACGCGCCGCGACCCTCGCCGCATAATCGCGCCCGGTGATGGAGCTCGGGATCAGAGTGACGAATGGTTCCAGCTGCTGGACGATTCCCGAGACGGCGCCGGTCCACGGTCCTGGCAAGAATGGGTTCAGGGAAGCATGCTCGGCGATGACGACCCGATCTACGCCTTCGACTCTGGCAAATTCGCTGCCTATGGCCGCGATGTCCGAACCGGCGACAGCAACAACGACTTCACCGTCTACGGTATCCGCAAGCTCCCGGGCGGCGGTGACAAGCTCGAGACTTACCGTCCTGATCCGGCCGTTATGGTGCTCGCCGATGATGAGGATGGTCGAGGAACTCATATGAGTTTTTGCTCCTTCAACCAGGCGATCAATTGACCGGCGGCCTCTTCCGCGGGAGCGCCGTGGACAATGATTCCGTCCGCTTCGCGCTCGACGGCAGTCGGGACCGACCATTCGAGCCGTGAGGGGCCGGCGCCTTCACCAACATCGACGACGGGGATTGTCTTCTTCTTCGCGGCGATCATGCCCTTCAGCGACGGGAAGCGTTGGGATTCCTCGCGTCCGGAAAGCACCATCAGCACGGCGGGCGGCGACAGCTCAATTGTTTCCTTACTCGCTTCGGCGTCGCGGTTGACAATCAGGAGACGGTCCCTAACGTCGACGTGCGTCACCAGCGAAACGTGGCTCCAGTTCAGGGTCTCGGCAATTTGGGGTCCGACCTGGCCGGATTCATAGTCGTCGCTCGATTGGCCGGCAAGCACAAGGTCGAACTCGTGTTTCGCAACCTCGGTCGCGATGATTCTCGCGGTAGTGAGACTCTCGACATCGTTGTGATGCGGCAAGTCGATCAGGATCGCCTCGTCAACACCGGTCGCCAAGGCGCGCAGCAGCACATTCCGGGATTCAGGCGGACCCGCCGTGATCGCGGTGACGTGCGCCCCAAATCGATCGCGTATCGCAAGCGCTTCGCCCACTGCATAGGCATCGTAAGTGTTCATCACGCGGGCACTGCCCAAGGAGGCATAGCGGGTAGCGGGATCGACGGTCACCTCATTGATGTCGGGAACCTGCTTGATCAGGACGGCGATCTTCAAGTCACTCGGCGCCGTACTCATTCTGGCCCCTCGCCGGTGAAGACAGGCTTGCGTTTTTCGATGAAAGCGCTCATGCCTTCGACCTGATCCGGCGAGCCGAATTCAGCGGCGAAAGCCCTGGCTTCGGCGGCCAAACCGTCGGCAGAGGCAGGCCCCTCGGTCATGGCCATCAAGCGCTTCGACGTGCGCACCGCCAACGGACTGTTGGCCGCGATTTGGGCAGCGATGTCGAGAGCCATGGCCAACAACTCACCGGCAGGATGGACGGCGTTGACCAAGCCGATTCGCAATGCCTCGGCGGCATCGATCCGACGACCTGTGAGGATCAGGTCCGAGGCCAGGCCAAGACCGACAATCCGGGGCAACCGTTGCGTGCCTCCCCATCCTGGAGGAACGCCCAAGACCACTTCCGGTTGAGCGAAGATCGCGTTGGCGGCGGCGATCCGAATGTCGCAAGCAAGGGCAAGTTCGCAACCGCCACCGAGGGCGAATCCGTTGATCGCCGCAATCACGGGTTGGGGAGCTTGCTCGATGGCCCGCGCCAACGAATGGCCGAGCGCGCCAAAGGCATACGCCTCCTCCTGAGTCATCGTCGCCATCGCCGTGATGTCGGCCCCAGCGATGAAAGCGCGATCGCCAGCCCCGGTGAGGATGATCGCCCGGCAATCTCCGTTGAGCGACGCCTCCTCGAATCTGAGGAAGAGGGCGCGCAGGCGCTCGGCGTTGAGGGCGTTGAGCTTGTCCGGGTGGTTAATGGTGATGATTGCGATGTGGTCCTGAAATGCGAGATCAATCGCCACGTTGCGCTGACCTTTCTTCTATTGCGAACAATTCGCCGAGTTCAGACTTGAACGTTTGACTCACGCCGACATATCGGCCATGGATCGCCTCGAGATGTTGCCGCTGGACATCGTCGAGTCGCTCGCGTTCCCTGGCGGGAACGCCGACCATCACCAAGCCGGGCGGAACCTCGACCCGCTCAGGGACCAGCGCCCCGGCCGCGATCACGGCCCCGGCGCCGATCCTGGTGTAGGACATGACGATCGCTCCCATGCCGACGAGGACCCCATCCTCGATCACGGTTCCGTGAATGATCGCGACGTGACCGATCGTGACATCCTGACCGATGATGACGGGGGCGTCGGCGTTGACGTGAACGAGGGCGCCATCCTGGACATTGCTCCGATCACCGATCGCGATCGAGGCGATATCGCCGCGCACGGTGGTGTTGAACCAAATGCTGGCACGCTCACCAATGCTGACATTTCCAATGACGACCGCGCCAGGGGCCACGAACGCGCTTGCGGCGATTTCGGGCCAAACTCCCTCATACGGCAGAATGATAGCGCCGGGGTATCTACCGGCGAATGCGGCGTGGATTGCCTGACTGCTCACCGGGCATCGACCTTGACGATGATGGCGTCACCCTGACCGCCCCCAGAGCAGATGCCCGCGGCGCCGATCCCGCCGCCACGCTCCCGAAGCGACTCGATCAGCGAAATCAGAATGCGGGCTCCACTGGCCGCCAGCGGATGACCGAGAGCGATGGCGCCGCCGTGAATGTTCACCTTCTCAAGATCCACGCCCAGTTTGCGCGCCGAAACGATCGTGACGCTGGCGAACGCCTCGTTGATTTCCACCAAATCAATGTCATCAATCGTGAGGCCGGCACGCTGCAACGCCTGTGCGATCGCCATCGCCGGGGTGAACGCGAGATACGGAGAATCCCAGGCCGACTGTCCGGTTGCCAGGATCGTGGCGGAAATTTCGCGCCCGTTCGATGTGGCCCATCCTTCGCTGGCGACGACGAGCGCCGCGGCGCCGTCGTTGAGACCCGGGGCGTTGCCGGCGGTTACGCTGCTGTCGTCGCCGAAGGCTGGTTTCAGTTTCGCAAGCGCTGCCAGCGAGGTATCGTCGCGCGGGGCCTCGTCGTGCTCGACCAGGGTGGATCCCTTGCGGTTCGCGATTTCTACTGGCACGATTTCACGCGCCAATCGACCGCAGTCGCGTGCGGCAATCGCCCGCCGATGCGAGCGGAGCGCCCATTCATCCTGTGCCTGTCGATCGACACCCTGCTCGGCCGCAACATCCGAGCCGTGGACACCCATCAGCACATGTTTTTGGGCGTCGACCAGTCCATCGACGAAGACAAGGTCCTCCAAGGCGCCATCCCCGGCTTTGTAACCGCCCCGGGCGCCGCGCAGGATGTGTGGAGTTTGCGACATGCTATCGGTCCCGCCGGCAAGCACGACGTTGTGATCGCCGAGTCGGATCGAGTTGTCTGCCAAGGTGACGGCGCGCATGCCGGAGCCGCAGACACGATTCACGGTGTCAGCCGTCACGGTCCGATCGAGGTCGGCATTGAATCCGATCTGCCGGGCCGGATTTTGGCCGGCGCCGGCCTGGAGGACTTGGCCAAAGAAGACGTGCTCGATTGCATTGGTGTCCACGCCGGAGCGGTCGATCGCTTCGCCGGCGGCAATCGTGCCAAGTTCGACGGCGGTCTTCGGGGCCAGGGCTCCATTCAGGCGGCCAAACGGGGTGCGGGCTCCCGCGAGAATCACTGAGCGTGTCATGGAAAGCCTCCGTACGGTGTCTATGATTGGAAACTACGGGCGGACAATCCCTGTCGGCCGATGTCGAAACAACTTCGTTCGATTACGCGCCCGGACCGGCAAAACTCGTTCAACAGGTTGGCATTCGAGACTGAATCGTGCATCAACCGTCGAAGCCGGCGGCCGGTGGCTGCGGTTTCCGCAATGGTCTGTCCTCGCGATAACCGAGCGCGTACTCGGCCTGGAGAATCTGATGAATCTGGCTCGTGCCTTCGTAGATCACCGATCCCCGAGCGTTGCGCATGAAGCGCTCGACCGGGAACTCGTTCGAAAATCCGTAGGAACCGTGGATTTGAATCGCGTCGTCAGCTGCCTGGAGTGCGGCGTCGGTGGCAAACCACTTGGCCAACGATGTTTCCCTCGTGTTCCGGATGCCGCGGTTCTTGAGCTGGGCGGCCTTGTAGACGAGCAACTCGGAAGCCTGATGACCGGCAACCATCTTCGCGATCAACTGCTGCACAAGCTGATGCTTGCCAATAGGTTGGCCAAAGGTGTGGCGTTCGTTGGCATATCTCACGCTGGCATCGAGGGAGGCGCGAATCAAGCCGACGGCCCCGGCGGCGACGGTGAAACGGCCCTGGTCGATGCAACTCATCGCGATCTTGAAGCCCTCCCCCTCTTCGCCGATCCGGTTCTCTAGCGGCACGCGGACGTTGTTGAACGCCAGCTCGCCGGTATTGCCGGCGCGGATCCCAAGTTTGCCCTTGATCGTGCCGGTCGTGAATCCGTCCATTCCCCGCTCGATTACGAACGCGGTTAGACCACGATGCTTGAGCGATCGGTCGGTGCTGGCGACGATCAGGAAGTTATCGGCAATGTCGGCCAGCGAAATCCACATTTTCGATCCGTTGAGGACATACGAATCGCGATCACGCACCGCCGTCGACTCGATCGCTCCGGCATCGGAACCGGCCGCCGGTTCGGTCAAACCGAAGGTTGCGATCTTCTCGCCCTGGGCCTGAGGCACAAGCCACCGCCGTTTCTGCTCTTCGGTCGCCCATTGCTGGAGCGAAAGTGAGTTGAGGCCGACATGCACGCTGAGGATGACCCGGAGCGAGGTGTCGACGTACTCAAGTTCATCGCAGGCGAGGGCGAGGCTGACATAGTCGAGGCCCAGCCCTCCGTATGTCTCAGGAATCGGCAAACCGAGGATTCCGGTTTCGCCGAGTTTGTCAATCAGGCCACGATCGACCTTGCCTTCGGCGTCCCACTCCCGGATGAAGGGCGCGACTTCGCGCTGGGCAAATTCCCGGACCATGTCGCGAACCTGAATTTGCTCGCCGGTGAGATCGAAGTTCATGGCGAAGGTGTCGCCTTCCATAGCAGACGAAGGTAGCGGCCGCTTGGGCCGGATGCAGTATGCAATCGCGTAAGTATACAGAGCCGGAAGGTGACCCCGGCCGTTCAAGTGGCCGGCGGTAATCCAAGCGGTCGGGGACCGCGGGTGAGGTCTCCCGCCACCACGCGGACAAACTCACCAGTCGCCGATTCAAGAATCAGCGCGCCGTTGGCGGCGACGCCCCGGAAGAGGCCGGTGACCGTGGTAAGACCGTCCTCGATGGTCACCATTTCGTCCTTGTAAGCAAGTTGAGCTTCGAGGCGCCTCCGAAGTTCTTCCTCGGCGCCCTGGTCGAAAAGGCGCAACGTAGAGGTCAGGAGCCCGCACAACACCACGAGCACTTCATCCAGTGGCTGAGGACCCGCCTCGATCGCGATGCTGGTCGCCTGTTCGGGAAGATCGGAAGCCTGGGTGTTGACGTTCAAGCCGATTCCGGTGATGAGTGTTGGGCGTCGGCATCCCTGCCGCACTCTGGTGGTGACGAGGATGCCGGCAATTTTGCGCCCGTTGACCAGCACATCGTTCGGCCACTTGATTGCGGTCGGTCCAGCGCCAAAGGTCCCGACGGTATCGGCCACCGCCAGGCCGAAGAGGAGCGACAAGGCGCCAAGTTCCGTTCGGTCACGCAGTGGGTAGGCAATGAAGGACATGAGAATGGACGAGCCCGGAGGAGCGGTCCAGGCGCGTCCCGTGCGTCCTCGACCGGATGACTGAGAACTTGCCAGCACGGTGGCGCCGGCGGGCGCTCCGAGCCGGGCCAATTCGCCGGCAATCTCCATCGTGCTGGCTATCTCCCGAACACGAATCAAGGGGCGACCAACTACAGCCTCAGCCATCCTGGTTGTCGGTTGGCCGCGAAAGTGAGGGTTCGTCAGGCTCGTCTGAGTCCGGCGATTCGGATCGACCCCAGCGCGAGGTTCGCTCGGTTGGCTTCTCCGAATCGGGTTCCGTGATCGCCAGTTTGGTCAGCCGCAGCTTGCGCACGCGATGTCGCTCGAGGGCGAGAATTTCGATGCGCAGGCCCTCGGCTTCGAATGCATCGCCCTGAATCGGAAGACGTCCGAGGTGCTTGTGGACAAAACCGCCCAGGGTGCCAAAGTCGTCATCCTCGACGAACTGGATTCGGAGGGCGTCTTCAACGTCCTCGATCGGAAGGCGACCATCAGCGACAAGCTGATTCTCCGATGGCTGGTCGAAGAGCCAGTCGTCAGTATCGTATTCGTCCTGGATTTCGCCAACGATTTCTTCGAGGATATCCTCAATCGTGACCAATCCGGCCGTTCCGCCATATTCGTCAGCGACAATCGCGAGGTGAATCTTGGTGCGGCGAAGCTCGGCGAAGAGCACATTCAAGCGCTTCGATTCCGGAACCACGAAGGCCGGACGAATCAAGTCGAGCAGCGGAATGCGGTTGGAGTCGCCGATCACGAACGGCAGCAAGTCCTTCGCGTACAGCACGCCAATGATCCGATCCACGGATTCCTGATACACGGGAATTCGCGAGTGGCCAGCCTTGACGATGGTGTCGATCAACTCGTGGGGATTAATGGTGCGATCGACAGCGACGATGTCGAGCCGGGGCACCATGATGTCGCGGACGGTCATTTCCTCGAGGCTCAGGATGCCGTCGATCATGACCCGCTCGTCTTCACCAATCAACTGGTCGTCGCGGTCGATCTGAAGGGGGCGGAGTTCTTCCTCCAGGCCGTAATGTTCTGGGACAGCATCCTTGCCGGGCAGCACCGTCGCAAAGTGACCGGCAGTTTTTTCAACAATCCAGCTCAGCGGCGCCAGGACGATGGTCGCGACGTGTCCCAGGCGCAGCATGCTGCCGAGGAATAGGTCGTGGTACTTGCTGGCAATCGCCCGCGGCAATGCCAGACCAAGCACGATATAGGACAGAGCCACAATCAACATCGATAACCAAAGCAATGGACCGTTTCTGGAACCGTCAAAAAACTCGATGAGCTGAGCCGTGGCAACGATCGCCATCAGCACCTGGAGCAGGACCATGGAGGCGGCAAGCGCTCGCCGAGGATCGACCAGCGATTGAACAGATCGATTTCGAGGTGGTTCTGCCCTGAACGCGTGCCGCAGCCGTTGCGCGCTCGTCAGACCGATCGTGGATTGAATAATTGCGGCCAGGCACATGAGGAGGAGTGCCAGAATAGCGAAAATCAGATGTTGCCAGGCGCCGTCCAAGACTGATCCTTTACACGAACCCGACTGTTCCCTGCGTTCACGATCCGAGGTTCAAGTGAAGAGGGCACTGACACTGAGTCCTTTGTGAGTACGCATGATGGCTTCGGCGAGGAGCGATGCGACGCTGACGACTTCGAGGTGATCGGTGACGCCGACCGGCGCGGGAATGGTGTCGGTCACGAATACGCGATCGATGCAGGACGCGTTAATCTGCGCCAGCGCGTCCCCGGCAAAGATGCCGTGCGTCGCCGCAACGTGGACCTGGCGGGCTCCTCGTTCCTGGAGCAACATTGCGGCCTGAATCAGCGTACCACCGGTCGAGATCATGTCATCGACGATTACGGCGATCTTGCGATCGACGTCTCCAACCATTTCCAGCGTTTCGGTGGCGTCTGGTTTTGGGTGCTGCTTGGAGATAATCGCCAGGGAACCCCCGACACGAACCCGGAAGTCCTCGGCCCTGGCCACACCACCGGCGTCGGGGCTGACGACAACGACTTCTTCCTGGACCACTCGACGAAATGCCCTGGCAAGAAGTGGCGTAGCTCGCAAGTGGTCTACCGGAATGTCGAAGAATCCCTCGATCGCCGGGGCGTGAAGGTCCACAGTGAGCACACGATTCGCGCCGGATGTGGTCAGGATGTCGGCTACCAGTTTCGCGGAAATCGGCTCTCGACCCGAGGTCTTCTTCTCCTGTTTGGCGTAACCGTAGTATGGAATGACGGCGGTCACGCGAGCGGCGGACGCCCGCTTCAGGGCGTCGAGCACGAGCAGCAGTTCCATGACATGGTGGTCGACCGGATGCGACGTGGGCTGAATGATGAAGACATCGGAGCCGCGAACGTTCTCCTCAATCTTGACCCGTGTTTCGCCATTTTTCCAAAGACCCACCTCGGCGCGGCCGAGTGAGGCTTCAAGCTCGGCGGCGATCGCCTGAGCCAGGACAGGATGCGCGTTGCCCGTAAAAAGCTGGAGCCGTCCGTCCATGCTTGTGTGTTACTTCCTTGACTTGTCGGCGGCGGTTCGGACTGCGTCCGAATGGCGGCTGGCAATCGGTCGGGCAGGCATGCCCACGACCGTGGTGGCGGGGGGCACATTGCGATTAACGACACTGCCGGCGCCGGTCCGGGCGTGGTCGCCAATTTCAACCGGCGCAACCAACACGGTGTCGCAACCAAGAAAGGCGCCGTCGCCAATCATCGTCCGGTTCTTGGTGACGCCATCGAAATTTGCGGTGATCGATCCCGCGCCAACGTTCACGTTTTGGCCCATGGAGACATCGCCGAGGTAAGAGAAATGGCCAATCATCGCGCCTCGCCCTATCGAACTGTTTTTTATCTCGGCCGAAGTTCCAACGTGTACGCCTGGACTCACCAGCGTGTGCTCACGGATGTGCGAGTAGGGTCCAACATCCGATCCCTCTCCAATCGACGAGTCAGTCACGGTCGATGATCGTATTGACGCACGATCGCCAATGTCGGCATTGTGGAGCACCGCTTGCGGACCTATGTGGCAGCCGGAACCGATGCGGGTCAACCCTGTGATTATTGAAAACGGCATGATCACGGAGTCGCGGCCGACCTCGACGGTTTCATCGATGAACACGCTGTCTTCACCAACAATGGTGACACCTTCGCCCTGCAGCCGGTGACGAACCTGACGGCGGATGATGGACTCCGCGGCGCTTAACTGGACTCGATCGTTTATTCCCAAGGCAACGTCCGGATGCCCGGCCATGGTCGCAATCGGCCAGGGGTCGCTCGCTGCTCGTTCCGCGATGGCGATATCGAGAATATCCGTGAGCAGGTATTCCCTCGCCTGGTCGTTTTCTTTCAGCCGGGCAAGCGCTTCCCTGGCCCAGGCGGCATCGAGCACCATGATCCCGCTGTTGATCTCGGTGGGGCCTGATCGCAATTGGGGCAAATCGTTCTTGTACTCGACGATACGGAAGGCATTGCCGTAAGTGTCGCGTTCGATGCGGCCATAGGTTTGCGCATCGTCAAGGATGCAGGTCAGAATCGTGACTCGCGCTCCCGTCGCCCGGGCGCCTTCGATGAGTTGCCTGACCGTGCCTCCGGTCAACAGCGGGCTGTCGCCTAGCAGCGAGACCAACCATTTCGCCGGTTCGAGATAGTCGAGCGCACTACGCACCGCGCCGGCGGTGCCGTACGGATACACCTGGGCGGTAGCTTCGAATTCCCCAACCATGTCCAAACGATCCGGCAAATCGGTCAGATCGGCGCTCACAATCGCCACAATCTGGTCCGGCTCAACAGCGAGTCCGGCTCGAATTACGCGCTCGATGATAGGAACACCGGCCACCAGGTGAAGCGGTTTGGGCAACGCGGATTTCATCCGGGAGCCAATCCCGGCAGCCAGCACGGCGACGGCGACACGCTCCGTATCGGATCGTTGGTTGGTGCTGGACTTCACGGAGGGGCCGTCTCTTCCCACGGAGGAATGTCGATAGACATGATTTTGGACTTCGAGCGTAGCGTTGCACGCTCCACTCATGGTTAGAGCCAACGGCTGTGAATGATGCTGGTTGACACGGAAAGAATGGCTCGCGGGCCAGGATTCGAACCTGGAATAAAGGTTCCAAAGACCCTTGTGATACCTTTTCACCACCCGCGAATGTGGCCAGCCCAAGTCTAATAGCATGGTGGCTCCACGCGCCACACCCGGGCAACGGAGTTAAGATCTGCTCTTTTGCCGGAATGATGTACGCTCATTGATGTCACCGTAAGCGATCATACTGGCCAGGAATTCCATGTGGCCGCAGCGAGATGAAATGGAATCGAACGCACCCTCGGTCCAGATCGAATCTTCCCAACCGCAATTGACAGTAATCGCTGTGCCGTTTCGCTTGCGCAACTTCGACCTGGAAGTCGGGCATCGCGCCAACACCAGGTTCGGTACAACCCTGATCACCGGCCATCCCGGATTCGATGAATCACTCGACGAAACCGCTCGCCGCATCGTTCATCAGTGGATCGGCTGCGATGCGCAGTACATTGAGCAACTCTACACCTTGAGCACCGAGCGCCGGGACAAACGCGAGGCAGCCGTGAGTTTTGTTGCGCTTTTTCGGCAAGAAGCGTGCCTGGGTCCGGCCGACGACCGGATGCATTGGAGTGCGGTCGATGGTCTCGAGATTCATGACGATATTCATCGCATGGTTTTCGATTACGCGTTACTGCGACTCAAGGCCAAATTTGGGTACACCAACATCGCGTTTCACCTGCTGCCGGAATCGTTCACCCTCTCTGAACTGCAGCAGACATACGAGCATGTGCTGGGTCACCAGGTTGACAAGCGAAATTTTCGGCGACGGATGACCGCATCGGGGACGCTGATCAAGACGAACCAGATGCGCCGGGATGGCAGCCACCGTCCGCCCGCGCTCTACCAGTTTGCCACTCAGGACGATCACGCCGCGTATCTCACGCCATCGTGGGCGGCCGCCAGCTTCTCGCATCGGCGTGCGGTGCAGACTGAAAGCTCGTCTCACGATAGGTAGCGGACCATCGCCGACCGGAGGAGAGCCACATTGTCGAAGCGATACGGGATAGTGGCGGCATTGAGCAAGCCGGAAGCCAACCTTCTCGGAGAAGAGATCTCCTCGTGGCTGCGGGAAAGGGGTCACGATGCCGTGTCCGAGGCGGACCTCTCTGCCGGTGGTCTCGCGGAAATCGACGCGGTCGTGGTGCTCGGCGGCGACGGACTGATGATGCGTTCCGCAAACGTTTATCCTGATGTGCCCCTTCTCGGCATCAACTTTGGCAAGGTAGGATTCCTGGCGCTGGTTGAACAACAGGAGTGGGTCACCGCCATGCAGTCATTGATTGACGGGCAGTTTGCGGTCGAGACCAGTTCGACGCTCGAGGCGAACCTGATTCGAGGCGGCGGCACACATCCTCAAGGCTGGGCGATCAACGACGTTGTGATTCGTGGCGGCAACCGGATGCTCGATGTCGAGGTCTACGTCGATAGTCACTTCGTGAACACGTACCCCGGCGACGGGATGATCGTTTCGACCGCACGTGGCAGCACCGCCTACTGCATGGCGGCGGGTGGCCCGGTCCTGACAGCCGGAGTTCGGGGATACGCGATCGTGCCCATTTCCTGCCACTCGCCGATTCGCACACCGATGGTCGTCTCGGAAGCCGTGTCAATTGAACTGGTGCTGACCAACGACCATGAGGGATCGCTGATCCTGGATGGCCGGACGCGAATCGAACTCCGCCAGGGCGACGCCGTCCAGATCGCGCGGGGAGTGCATACTTTCCAGCTTGTCACTTTTGGCACGACCAACTTCTTCGATGCGATCCGGGAAAAGTTCAATTTCCAGATACGCCCGGACGTGGCCCCGACTCGCCAGCCAGTGGCGCCGCCTGGTGAGCCGCGGAGCGTCACACCAGGGTAGTGCCTGGGAGTACGCGGGCCAGGAATGGTGAAGGGATGCGTTGTCATGAATCCCCCAGCAAGGCGCGAGTTCGACGCCATGGTGATTGGCGGTGGCGCGGCGGGCATGACTGCCGCAAAGGGCATAGCCCGCGGAGGCAAGACCGTTGCACTGATCGAGGCGGCGCAAACAGGTGGCGATTGCTTGTACACCGGCTGCGTTCCAAGCAAGTCCCTGATCGCCTCGGCGCGAATGCTGGCGGACATCCGTCGGGCAGCCGACTACGGAATCGATGTTGATGAGCCAACCATCGATCTCTCCGCGGCGATGTCTCGCAAAGACGCCATCATCGAACTCATTGGAGAAGCGGACTCTCCCCAGGTCATCGAGGACGCGGGCGTCACCGTGATTCACGCAACCGCACGCTTCGTCGACCCTCACTCGATTCAGGCAGGCAACCGACTTCTTCGAGCAAGCCAATTAGTCATTGCAACAGGCTCGAGATCGGCCATTCCCCCCATTCCCGGACTCAAGGAATCGGGATGCCTAACCAACGAATCCCTGATGGAGCTGACCCGCCTGCCGAAGCGCCTGGTCATCATCGGGGCCGGACCGACTGGTCTGGAACTCGGCCAGGTCTTTCTCCGATTTGGCAGTGACGTAACGGTGCTGGATCGGGAATGCCGTGTGCTCTCGCCTGCCGACGAGGCCCATGCCACGATGATCGTGGAGTCGCTCGCTCGGGAAGGGATGGGCTTCCACCTCGGTGTCGAGCTGTCGGCCGTAGAGAGGGAGGGCGGCAACAGTGGCCCCGCGCATGTCACTTTCATCACCCGCCATGGTGAAACGCGAACGCTCGATGCCGACGCGGTCCTGGTCGCAACGGGCCGGTCGCCGAATATCGAGCACCTGAATCTTTGCGCAGCCGGGGTGAAGACTGAACCACGGGGCATCGTGGTCAACAAGCATCTGCGCACATCGGCGGATCATATCTGGGCGTGCGGCGACGTTATCGGTCCGCCGTACTTCACGCACGCGGCGGACGATCAGGCTCGGACTGTCGCGAGTGGCATTCTGGGCAAGAACTCGTCGTGGAGCGGGCGGGCACTGCCGTGGGCGACGTTCACCGATCCAGAAATTGCCGGTGTCGGGTTAACCGAAAATACCGCGCTGTCCGAGTACGGCGCGAAGCTCGAAGTGCTGACTTTTCCCTTCCATAATCTCGATCGGGCCGTTACCGACGGTCGTGGCGACGGGCAAATCAAGGTGCTGCTCGCGCCTGGCTGGATGCGGGGTCATTTCGGGGGTGAGATCGTCGGCGCCCATGCAATCGGTACACATGCCGGGGAAATCATCCAGCAGTTCGCGTTCATGATGGCCTGGCGCTTGCCTGCCGGTATGCTCGCCAAGACCGTTCAAACGTATCCAACGTATTCACTTGGAGGACGTCAGGCGATCGGTCTTCACTGGCGTCATGCCCGGCAGTCGACGCCGATGCATTCCCAACTTTCCCGTCTCCTGTCTCGCTTCACGTCGTAACTTCGGGCCCTCCGGCACGGCGCCATGCGTACGGGCGATGATGAGGATCACGGTCGGTGAGGAGATGTCAGCGACCATCCACGGTGAGGGCCCCGCCTCTGCCAGCCCGGTCAATCAACCATTCCGCAACTCGGTGTGGGCGAGACGAGAAGCAATCCCATTGCACGGGCCAGCTTAATTTTGCCTCTTGGACGTTGATATTGAAAGAGGCGCCACCCCTCACGAAACGTTCGCCATCGCGCAATCTTTGACTACTGGATCTTGAAACGGTCCGGAACGGTTGTGTCGTCGGTGTCGGGTTCGTCTTCCTCTTCGCCCGGGTCGCGCAAGACCGAGAGATCCGGTTCGCCTCGAGTCTTGGAGGGGCTAGCCCCTGGTTCCGGCGCCGCGACGTTCTGGTCAGAATCCCTCCGGCGATCGGCAACTGAACCATTAGGTTCGGCGGTCGACGATGTTCGAAACTCGTCCATTCGCAGTACGGAAGGCGACAGGAGGTCGCGTCCGAGTGTCGTTGCGGCGGTGGCCGCCGGCAGGGCTCGAGTTTCCTCGCGTGTCCGGCGTTCGTCTTCGTCCCGAAGCCGCTTCTCGATCGAGGCGGGATCGATCCAGCGATCGTCATCGACGGTGACGTCTATTTCAGCCTGCTCGAGATTGTGCTGGGCGCCACAGTACGGGCAAATGTCCCAACGAAGGTCGATCAGCCTTCCACAATTGTCACAGTCTTCCCGGAGTTGGGTGTTGCAATGGGGGCACAGCTGCCATTCGTCCTCGACGTAGTGGTTGCAAGACGGACACAGTGGCAACTCCTGGAGGTCCTGGAGCAGGTACTCTTCTTCGAGCGAACGCTGATATGCCTCGTCAAGGGTCTCATTGGGCCGCAACAGGCGATACAGGAGCCAGCCAGGGACCCAGAAGAGCACCACCAGCAGCGTAGAGAAGACCTGGGAGATGACACTTCGGCTGCGCGATTCGATGTCGCGAAACGTCCAGATTGCCAACACAAACCAGGTCGCTATCAGGTATGCCCCACCCAAGGCTAACGCTATCTGTAGACCACGGGCCACGAACGTCTCAATATTCAAACACGAACTCCTTGTTGCCGCGTGATCAGGCGATTCCGAGGCGTTCGTAGCGTTCGATCGCGACCACGAACATCGTGGCCCCACCGACCAGCACCTCGACGGGATTGGGTATGTAGAACTCACCCGGTTCCACAATAGGCATCAGAGGATTGACGAATCGGGTGCGGGAATGGCAATTATTGCGAACGATCTCCTGCACCTCGCTGACGTGCGTATCTCGAACGCCAATCAGGAGCGTTACGTTACGCTCCCGAAGGAACCCGCCAGCGCTATTGATCTGGGTCGCTCGAAATCCACGCGTGGTGAGTGCAGTAAGGAGTGGTTCGGCATCGGCGCCTTGGACCACCGCGATCACGAGCTTCATACCCTGATTTCCATTCGTGTCGATCTGTTCCCCGGCACTTCCAGCGATGCCGCTCGATCACCACGTACTACGCGTTCGCCAATATTCGCCGCACCTGTCGCCAAATGTTCTCGCACACGATATCCGGCGTCTCTTCGGCGTCGATCACGACCCAGCGTTGCGGCGCCGTGGCCGCGAGGTTGAGGTAAGCCTCGCGTACGCGCTGATGAAAGGCGACATTGGCCAAGTCTATCCGATTAACTGAGGTGGGATCGGCGTGGCGCCGCCGCAAACCAACCTGAACCGGCAGATCCAGCAAAATCCGGATATCCGGTTCCAGGCCCCCCGTCGCGAACAGCTGGATTGAGCGGAGCGACGAGATGTCGACGCCGCTGCCACCGCCCTGATAGGCAAGTGTCGAGTCGACGAATCGATCGCACACGACCACGGCGCCTCGCTCCAGCGCTGGCTGAATGATCTCGCGCACATGCTGGGCCCGGGCCGCCGCGAGGAGCAGCACCTCGGTCTCGGGGAGGATAGCATTGTCCCCCATCCCAAGGAGGATCGACCGAATTTCGTTGCCGACTCTGGTGCCGCCCGGCTCACGGGTGGCCACCACCTCGCACCCGTCGGACCGCAAACGCTCGGCGAGGCGACCAACCTGGAGCGATTTGCCGCCACCTTCCGGTCCTTCGAAAACAATGAATTTTGCCGGCACCTACTGCATTCCCCGCCGGTAGATTTCGACATGCCGGAACGGATCACGGCCGCGACTTCTGGAATCGAGACTATACCGCTCGGCAAGTTCATGCTGCATGCGGCGAATCGGCGGCGACTGCGGGCTCAAGGCGGTGACGGGAGCGCCCTGCATAATCGCCGAAATCGCGTTCTCGGCTTCGGTCAAGGCCCGGATCATGGACTCTCCGCCGGACAACTCCCTCCGCTCTCGCTTCGACGGACCGTCGTTGCCGCCACTCGAATTTGACTGCTGCACATTGGGAAACAACGACACCAACACGTGCTCCATTTGCGTGGTGGTGTTCGACCGCAACACATATACCGGGATTCCACGCAACTCAGCATCGCGCACCGGCTGTGGTTTTTGCCGATACGCGTTCTTGAGGGTAATCACGAGGTCGGCTTCGCCAGGATCGCGAACCATGATCGCTGGGACGTCAAGCTTCTTGATTGCCTGTTCGAGGCGATTGCGACTGACTCCGAACGGGAAGACGCGCAGCGGTTTGGCGCGTGTGCCGCGTCCCCTGGCAAAGGCCGCCACAGTTGGCGCCGCAGGCGACTCACCTCGCGTTTCGCTCGGATCCGATTCCGCGGGCGCGACCGCGACATGTGGATCTCGCGGCTGCCGACCTGTGATTTCGACCGGCTCGCTCCACAGTGGAACATACAACCCAGGTCCCTTGTTGGATGCGGGCAATCCGGGTCGCTGTGAGGTCGAGTCGTCGCTGTTGGTTCGCGGATCGCGACGCTGTTCACCGCTCGATGTGCGCTCTACGGCGCCGTCTTCACGCCGGCGACGACTCTCCGAGCCGATCGGGGCGCCGCGCAGGATCGCATCGACGGTCGATGCGACATCGAGATGAACGATGACCTCGTCACGATCCACGATTTCAACCATTACATTGAATGTCGGAGGCGCCTTGCGCTCGAGAATGGATTTCTGGGTGCCCCGCCGTCGAGCCTCCTCATCAGAGAGGGTCACCGATTGAATGCCTCCCATCAGGTCCGACAAGGTGGGATTAAGCATCAGGTTTTCAAGCGTGTTGCCGTGAGCGGTTCCGATCAGTTGGACGCCTCGCTCGGCGATGGTCCTTGCCGCCATGGCTTCCAATTCGGTTCCAATTTCATCGATTACGACGACCTGCGGCATGTGGTTCTCGACCGCCTCGATCATGACCGCATGTTGGGCTGTCGGTGTTGGCACCTGCATGCGCCGAGCACGACCGATCGCGGGATGCGGGATATCGCCATCGCCGGCGATTTCGTTGCTCGTGTCTACCACGACCACGCGTTTGCGAAGTTCGTCGGCAAGCACCCGGGCAGTCTCCCGGAGCAATGTCGTTTTTCCGACGCCCGGCCGGCCGAGCAGCAATACGCTCTGCCCGGACTCGATCAGGTCGCTGACAATCGCGATGGTGCCGTAGACCGCCCGGCCGATGCGGCAGGTCAAGCCCACAATCTCGCCACTGCGATTGCGAATGGCCGAGATTCGATGAAGGGTGCGCTCGATTCCGGCTCGATTGTCGTCGCCGAACTCGCCGATCCGGCTGCTTACATAGGCAAGGTCATCGCGAGTAACGTCGATATCCGAAAGCTCGATCTCGTCAAACTGGAAACGCGCCTCCGGAGGGCGGCCGAGGTCCATGACAATCTCGATCAACGAGCCATATTGACTGCGTGCCTGGAGAGCGGCAGTGCTCTCCGATACCTGCGGCGGGAGAACCGCGAACAGGTTCTTCAAATCATCGGTAACTTCAAATTCCTGGCCTGGAAGACGAGTGCCGTCCGGCAGAGATTCAAGAATGCTGCTCAACCGAAACCCCCGGGCGAGGTGCCCACCGAATCACGTTCCTGTTCGAAGAAGTGATTCGCCAAGGCGCCCGCACATGCGAATAACTCCACTCCAAAACATGTGAGTCCATTCATTAAGTCGACCCGGATGCCGGGTCAAGCGACGCGCCATTCAAGAATGTTGGCGCTCGTTTCGCGGCGGGTTCTTTCACGTCCTGCGGGAAGTTCACCACGCTTGCCACCGGAGCCCGAACCAGGGCCGTGGTGTATTTCACATGCAGATCCTGTTCCAGCTGGATCGAGAATCCTCGATCCAGCAATGGACGGACGAACTCCTGCTGGTATCCCCGCACCAGCACATAAACCTGGCGTGGCGCCATGCTCGCGAGTTCAGCAAGGACATCAGCGACGAGTTGCGGGAACACATCGCCATGACGGGGAGCGACGATGAACTCGAGCACATGCGATTCCCGTCGGGATTCCGCACGCATGTATGCCGCCACCTGGTTCCCGTCGTCGATGATCCAGCCCGCCTGGATCGCGGATGCGGAAAAGCGGGGATTGATATCCCAGTGATGACTCGTCAACGCCTCGGCGTATTGCACGGGCTGCGGCACTGTCGCCATATACAATTGATGAATCGACCAGACATCGGATCGATGTTGACGTCGCACACGTGATGATGTGTGCGTCAGGGAAAGCATGCGCGTCCCGAGGACGATTTCATTGGCGTACGGCAAGAATCCACCGGACCGGATGATTGGAATGAGGTCGGAGTGACATGGCGCCCGGGCATACAGCCGCTTGGTTCCTTCCAGACCGGCAGCCACTACACCACACTGCACGAGAGCTTCCCACACAGGTTGCATGTCCTGGATGCCGAGATTTGCGCCGATCCCTTCCAACGCCCATCGTCGATCGGGATTCATGACCGTGAAGACCGCGTACCCAACTGGACGGTGCTCAACGCGCGCCACGAACACTCGATCGTCGGATGGCATGAGCGGCAAGAGTTGCCTGATGCCAGCCTGAAACGGCTGGCCCGACGACAAGCGACGGGCGGGTTGATTCAACAAGAATCGTTTGCGAATCGATCGCAGTGCGATCAGGTCCGACCAGCTCAATCGACCGATATCGAAATTCACTTGGGGATCGTTGGAGTCGCGCTGCGCCGTTTGCCGCAACGGCACGCTTGGCTGGCCAGTCTGGCGAGAGGAGCCGGTCCTCAATCTGCCACGTCCTCACTGCGAGTTGTACGCCGAACACGCCGGTCGACGCGTTCTCTGGCTCCTATTCTATCGTCATCCTGGCCCACCCTCAAGACACTCGAAAAGTTTGAGCGATGAACCATCATCCGCCGAGGACGAACGTCGATCATAGTGTCCGTCGCCCGGTTAGCGCCCGGCCGAGGGTCATGTCGTCCGCATACTCCAAGTCGCCACCGACTGGCAATCCACTTGCCGGTCGACTGACGGTCATTCCCATTGGCGTCAGTAGCCGGTGGAGGTAGGTCGCCGTAGCTTCCCCGGGCAGGTCGAGGTTGGTGAAAACTATGACCTCCAGCGGCGATTCGCGAACTACCCTGTTCTGGAGTTCCCTGATTCTGAGCTTGTCCGGGCCAATGCCATCGACCGGCGAAATAGCTCCATGCAGCACATGGTAGCGTCCCCGGTACTCGTTCGTTCGTTCAATGGCAATCACATCGAGCGGATGCTCGACCACACATATCCGGTTCTCACGTCTCGAATCGGCACAGACATGGCATGGGTCGCTTTCTGTCGTGTTGAAGCAGTTTGAGCAGAGTCGAATCCGCTCTTTAACCGCCCAGATGGCCTCAGCGAGACCGATGGCGTCGTCTCGCGGGGTTTTGAGAATGTGATACGCAAGGCGGGATGCGGTCTTCGGGCCTATTCCCGGAAGCTTCGCAAGTTCGTCGATGAGGCGGCCGACCGGCTCAGCGGTCGCGGAACTGGTACGAAATGACAACGTCGCAACCTTTCGCGCGCACATCAACATGTTTCGCTTTGAGCCGAGTCGAACACTTGTATGCTCGGCGCGGATCTTACCACTCGCATGTGTTTAGTACTCTCGTCACATATTGCGTGTTGTCGCGATTGAATTGGTGTGATAGTGCAAAATGACCTTGAGATTCTGTTGCAAAGTGCAATATGGGGTGCTACTGTGGCATTGACTATGTATTAGTGCAACTTGCGAGCAACGGCGTTTGCGGTTGGCGTTTACAGGGGGTCCGAAACTGTCGGGGACGCCCGACTTGGATGTGAGATGTGAAGGGGTTCTTGGTGGAGTTTCGTGACAAGACGTTGACGTGCCGCGATTGCGGCAAGCCGTTCACCTGGACGGCTGGTGAACAGCACTTCTTTCGCTCCAAAGAGTTGATCAACATTCCGGCCCGGTGTCCGCATTGCCGGTCGGCTCGCAAGGCAAAGCTGGGTTTGCCTGACCGGCCGCAAACCGATGTGACATGCGCCGAATGTGGTCAGCATACGACAGTGCCGTTCGTTCCTCGAAACGGGAATCCGGTGTACTGCTCAACATGTCTCGCCGCGGCGCGACGCGTCGTGGTCGTGACGCAGGAAGCCCCAATCTCTCTGCACTAAGCCTTCTGGACCACCTTGCAAAGAGTAAACACCCGAACGCTCCCTTTGGCGCGTTCCAGTGCCTCGCGTGTCGAATCTGATAACTCTAATCGTCGCCGAGGAGCACAGTCCGACCGCGCACACCATCAGAAGGTCCAATCACTCCATCGTCTTCCATCTGCTCGATCAAGCGAGCTGCCCGGTTGTACCCAATTCGCAATCGGCGCTGAAGCATTGAGGCTGAGGCCGAGCCCTGCTGGCGCACAAGATCGAGGGCTTTGGTCATCATCGGATCGTTGTCGGCAGACGCTTCCTCGCCGTGATTGGGTTCGCTGCTCGGAAGATCCATCCACTCTGGCGCATATTGCGGGATCGGCGACACCATGTGCCAATGGTCAACTATGATCTTGACATCGTCGTCGATGAAGGCACCCTGGACGCGAACTGGTTTCGCGGCATCGGGCGGAAGATACAGCATATCGCCCTTGCCGAGCAGTCGTTCGGCGCCCGGCATGTCCAGCACCACCCTGCTATCGATCATTGATGACACGGCAAACGCGATCCTGGCCGGGACATTGGCTTTGATCAACCCGGTGAGGACGTTCACAGATGGTCGTTGGGTGGCAATAATCAGGTGAATGCCGGTGGCCCGGGCCATTTGCGTCAGTCGCGCCAGCAGGGTCTCGACTTCGTCTGGTGTGGTCATCATCAGGTCCGCAAGCTCGTCGATGATGACAACGAGGTAAGGGATTTTTTCTGCCTCCGGTTCGTCAATTGTTTTCAACCGATAGCCGTCGATGTTGCGCACGCCAAGTTGCTTGAAGATCTCATACCGGCGGTTCATTTCTCGCAACACCATCCGCAAGGCGCCGACGACCTTGTCCATTTCGGTGACGACGGGGCACTGGAGGTGGGGCACAGCGTTGTACATCGTCAACTCGACCATCTTGGGGTCGATCATCAGCAGGCGCAGTTCATCGGGGCGGAACCTGATCAGGAACGTGCTGATGATGCCGTTGAGGCAGACACTCTTGCCCGCGCCCGTGGCGCCGGCGATGAGCAGGTGGGGCATTTTCGTGAGGTCTCCGACCACGTAGCGGCCGTTGACATCACGACCCAACGGGAGAGGCAATTTCGCCTTTGACCTGGAGAATGCCGGGGATTCAATCACTTCGCGGAGTCCGACCGTGGCAATCTCCGGGTTCGGAATCTCAAGACCGATACGCGCCATTCCAGGGATCGGGGCTTCAACGCGCACGCTTTCGGCCGCCAGGGCCAGGGCAAGGTCGTTCTGAAGTTCGGTGATGCGGCGGACCTTGACCCCGTTCCCAGGTTCCAGCGCAAACTGGGTCACCGCTGGTCCAGGATTAATTTCCCGGACCGTGGCCTCTACTTTGAAGCTCGCAAGCGTCTCCTCGATTGCACGGGCCTTGGCCTCAAGATCGACCGTGTTCGGCGGGACCGCATCGTAGTACGCGAGGTGACGAATGTCCGGCAACGGCAATGCCGCCCCTGTCACCACCGGCGCAGGCAGGGCAGGTGTGACCTTTGGGTCAGTGACCGGCTGCTTGGCATCGCGCGTGGGAATGTTGATGACCCGCGCAATGGGCGCAGCTTTGTAGACAGGTAAAGGCGCCGGGCGTCGTGGCGGCCTGGCTGGCGGCGGTTTCGGCGTTCGACGCGGCGCCAGGCGGCGCACATCTCGATCGAGACTCAACAAGTCGGTGTCGGCGAGGAGGAATACCGAGACGAGACCAGCGCCGAACAACACAACTCCGGATGCAAGTCGACCCAGCGTTCCCCGGGCGATGTCGCCGACAATCATGCCAACGCTGCCGGACACTTCCGATCCACCAAGCGATAGCAATCCGAGCGAGGCCGCGCCAAAGAGGAATCCACCGACGTAATGACGGAAGAGCAGGATCGGTCCAGCCTGATTGGCGAAAGCGCGCACCGCGGTGAGACCAATGAAGATCGGAACCAGCACCGCGCCGCGGCCAAGTCCCCGGGTAAGCGTATCTGCCCACCACGAAACAACGGCGCCGTCTTCCGAACCACGGCCCAGCGCCCAAGAGGTCAGCACTCCAACCAGAATCAGGACGATTCCCACGATTTCACGCTTGAGGCGATCGGAGACGGATACCGAAGGGGCGAGTCCGTGCAGAAAACCCCGCGTCCGGATGCTCCAGACACTGAAGGCTGAGGGTCGTTGCTTCTTTCGGGCACGACTCTTGTTGGCTCGTGACTGCGAGGCATCGACTCGGGCCCGTGTTTGTGTCGCCATCCACCGCTCCGATACGGGATGCGCCGGCCTCTCGGCTGGGCGACCCCTGTGTTGAATCAGGCACAGTTACACTCCAAGAGTGTACGTACATTATACACATCGTGGCGGAAAATGGAATGGTTGCGTGACATGGCGGCAAGATTGGCGCAGGAAAGGTTGAGAGACGTGTGTCTCACGGCATATCCAGCGAGTCGGTGTCTCCCGACGCGTCCAACCACCTCACCCGCATCAGCGGACGCCCCTGCGTCCCGGCCTGGAGATGTCTCCCTTGTCAGGGTCCGCCCGAACGAGTTCGTGGAAATGACCGACCGCGAGGATTATGCCGCCCTAGAAAAGTGTGGATTGCGTGTGCCGATTGTCACGTTCCCGATTTGCCTCACGGGCACGATCGCGTTCGGCGAGGAGTTTGGGAAGTTTGTTAAAATCCTCCTGGATTGTGACGCGCAGGGCGCCTTGATGCAACGCGGCGGCTGGATGGTACATCGGGACAACCAGGCGATGCCCGATTTCCTTTGGGACGCCATGAATCTTCGAGATCCGTTCTCCGGGGAAGAAGCGGGACATCGAAAATCGGCCCAACGTAACGATCACATCAGGATCGAGGATGCTGATTTGACGCTCGAGGTAGGGAGCGCAGGCCTCGACCTCATCGGGTAGCGGATCGCGATTCCCGGGAGGCCGACACTTCACGACGTTGGTAATGAACACGTCTTCCCGGGAGAGGCCGGCATTCGCGAGCAGTTCGGTGAGGAATTTGCCGGAGGCGCCGACGAATGGTTTCCCCTGTTGGTCTTCATGCCAGCCTGGGCCTTCGCCGATCAGCATCACGCGCGCCTGATGATTTCCTTCACCGGGCACCGCGTGAGTGCGCGACCGAGACAATTCGCACAGCGGGCAGACCTTCACTTCACCGGCAATTCGCGGAATGGAATCTTCGACCAGGTCTGCTGTCACTGCTGTTGTCTCCTGTAACACGCACGTTTCAGCGCCGAGTATAGCGTCTTCGTTTCGTCATTTTTGGTCGAGCGGCCGCAACAACGGCCGTCCCATAAGGGAAGTCCGTTGTCCAAGCCATATTGGAGAGACAAAGGGCGTACAACCATCCAGGATGGCTTTCAGGATGTTTCCCTTGGCGGGGGGCGCCACTGCGAACCCCGTCCCCTGTCAGATAGAAGAAACGGCCTAACCGTCGATCGCGATCGGGAGGGCAAACGCCTGGACGCCACCCGATTCGGTTTCGAATGCGACCAACGCCGTGCCTTCGGACAGACCCGTAATCTGTCCGAAACCCGCCTGGCTCGACGTATTGGCGCTAACGTCATGGGTGTTCTCGTGGACCACCGTTCCGGACGCGTCGACCACGAAAAACGTTAGCACCCCCGCTTCCCCAGACTGGAAGTTGAACGTCAAGGTTCCATCCTCCAGCACTGGATCCTGGCTAAAGGCGAGTCCTTCACCCTCAGCCACAGCCGACCGTCCACCCAAGGGCACGCCGTCCATGGCGGACTGGGCAATCGATTGCGGCGAATGGGTGCTTTGGGCGACATCGAGCGGCATGATCGGCTCGTCGACAACAGGCTCACTGGCACTGGGCGTATCGGCGATCGGCGTTGCGCCATCGGCGACCGGTGTCGCAACGTCATTCTCGGGCGTGCCAGTAGAGTCATCGCCATACCCCTCAAGGACGATCCTGGCCCAACGATATGGATCGCCTTGGACGCCACCCCACGTCGACCAACCGAGACGCGACTGTCCGGTAAGATCCTGCGTGTCGGAGTCGTAGATGAAGATGTTCATTGCCGCGTTGTCAGGATCGATGTCGGCCGGGAGCGCCTCGAACGGGATGAACGTTTCCAGGACATAGCCGGTGTATGGCTCGGTCAAGACGCTTGATGCCTGGAAACCGGGTGCAGTCTCATCCGCCGGGCCCTGATACGCATCCGCGTCGCGGTACGCGGCCGGAACATCGTTGGTCGTGGTCGGGAAGACGCCGACCTTGAAGGTTGCCGAGGTGTTGGGCGCGGTCCCGAGCGGATCGATGGCGATTTCGACCGAGTCCGTTCGCCAGTGCCGCTTCGCGTCTTCCGGGGTCAGGATCGTGCCCAATTCATCGTCCTGAACCTGAACAGCGACGTAGAGGCCGTCCTCTCCCCAGGTGACCCACGCAGTTCCTGAAGCATCCTCGGCATCATCGGGGACGACGCCTTCCCAAACCCGGCTCAGGTCCAGCGGCTCGCCGGTGTACTCGCCATCGGCAATCACACCGTCAACCTCCACGGTATCGGGGGCCTGGGGAACCACAGTTGCCGGAACAAGGTTGATCCCGGCTTCCTGAACGGAGACTCCACCGGCCGATTCAGTGGTGATTGTGAAGGCGTATGTGCCCACCTCACCGCCTTCATTTGAAGTGGCGAGGGAGGTATCGGTGTTCGTCACATCGAACAAAACGGTCGTCGATTCACCTCCCGCCAGACCTTCGAATGACTGCGATGCCGGTTCTGCCTCGTACTCATCCGGAAGCTCCAACGACACCGTTCCTTCCTGATCGTCAGCGGTGTTATTGGTCAGCTCCACGTTCGTAGGACTGGATTCGCCAACGCCGAGGGAAGTCACCGGCAAAATCAGACTATTAAGTTGGGGGACGTTCGATTCTTCGGTCCATTCCTGGAATTGCGCGATCTCGGGCAACGGTTCGAGCACACCAGAGACGGCCGGCGCAACGCGGACGACTTCGCTCGTCACACCAATGCCGCCGCCCGCGCCAAACGACGCTCCTATCCTGTACCGGGTATCCGTCGCCGTATCCGCCGCCGGAACGATTGTGAACGTCTGGGTAATCATTCCATCGTCACCGACCGTGAAGGCAGGTTCGGCCTCGGGATCGGCTTGTTGCGTCGCCAAATCGGCAGCCTCGACGACTTCCCAGCCAGCGGGGGCCACGAGATCGATTGAGCTGGCGGAGAGATCCACGTCGTCGGGAACCTTCGCATGAGCGGTGACCGTGAACTCATCGCCCGGTTGGACATCGAACGAATCGGCAATGAGGTAGAACTGAGTCCCCATTGGGAGCGATCCCGCCGTTTCGATCACGGCGTTTTCGAGCATCGCCGTTGTGCTCTCCACATTCGTGGAGATTGCCACGCGACTATCGATAAGCGTGAAGTAGTTGCACGCAAGTTCCGTCGGGTCCGTCGGCATATCGGGGAAAACGGCCCACCCCTGAGAGGCGTACATTTGCTGACCTTCGCGGGCCACTTGCGCCCAGGACTCACCGCCATTGGCCTCGGAGGCGGTTCCCTGCCAGACACCGAATATGGTGTCGGTCGGTTCGGTGGGCACATAGGTGGCGGCACAGTCCGGACCCGTTTCGGCGGTTCCCGAGGCGCTATTCTGGTAGATGCTGCTCGCACTCCAAACTTCGTAACCTTCATCGCTGACGTGATGCGCGAAGGCGTCCGGATCGGCGGCGGCATAGTAGGCATCGACGGCGAGTCGCGCCGCCACCTGGTGGTGACCGTGATTGCCAGGTGTCGCGGCGGGGTTCATCGTGATGATGACCTCCGGCTGGGTTGCGCGCACGACACGGACGACGCGATCGAGGGTGTCTTCGTAATCCCAAACCTGTTCGGTAAGGGGTGCACTGACCGTGTAGTAGAAATCGACCTTGTCCAGGTAGTAGATATGCTCGATGCCGGCCACGCTCACGGCGCGACGCTCCTCGTCTTCGCGGAGCAGACCGAGGGCTGGACCCTCCTCTGTCCCGACGGCGTTGCCGCCTCCCTCGCCACGGGTGATGGTAATGACGCCGACTTCTATGTCGGCGTATTCATGCCATTGGCCATAGGCGGCGAGACCGAATGCCTCGTCATCAGGATGGGCGCCGATGAAAAGGACATCGAGATCGGCTTCGCCGTCCGGTTCGACATCGGCCACCGGGGTTGCCTCGGGAGTCGATGCGGTTACGGGCGTGGCTTCCGGAGTCGCCTGCCAGGCTCCGGCGCTGCCTGTCAGTGTCCCAAACACAAGTCCGAACGTGAGGAGATATGCAAGTGCAGTCCGTGCGATACGAGCGGTCATGTTATGCCCCCTGCTATCGATTCGGTCAGACGGATGGACGTCGTAATTAAGACGTAATTAAACAGAATCACAATTGCCAGGTTTGAGCAATCCCCCAAATGGCAGATTCGGTTGACGAAGGCGGGAGAGCTGGTGAGCGAACATGTCAGGTGAACCATCAATGTTGCAGACTCAGTTCTCCTTCCTTATCATCCTGGCGACGGAGATATCCACGGGCGAGGCAGTACTGGATGCTCCACAATACCAGCTGCGCCGGAGGATTCTTCGTTCTTCGGACTGACGGTTGAGGAAGGTGTTGCCGAGGGACGGGTGCTCCTGGCGAAGTGACAATCAACCCTTGAGCGCTCCTTCGGTGAGGCCCCGGATGAGTTGTTTCTGGAATACGAGGAAGATCAGGATCAACGGCAGGAAAATAATCGTCGCGCCGGCCGCGATCAGCGGCATGTTCGATGTCCACCGCTGTTGAAAGTAGAGCAACCCAACAGGCAACGTGTGGTAGTCGGGATCGATGTTCACCACCAGCGGCAAGAGGAACTCATTCCAGGTCCAAATAAAGAACAGCAACCCGAGCGTACCGATCAGGGGACGCGAGAGCGGGAACATCACCTGCCACAGGATTTGCCAGGACGACGCGCCATCGAGCACCGAAGCCTCGACAATGTCCTTGGGGACTGAAGCGAAGGTCTGTCGCATCAGCAGCGTCCCGAACGACATGCTCAGGGCGATTTGGGGCAGGATCAGCGCCCACAGGCTATCCAGCAAGTTGAGCTCTCGCAGTAGGTAGAAGAGCGGCACCACCATCGCCTGGAGCGGCACGACCATCCCAAGCAGGAGATATCCGAATATCAGGTTCGCTCCCCGAAACCGGAAACGAGCGAATGCGTAGCCGGTCATCGCCGAGAACACGACAGAGGGGATCACGACCGCGAGCGCCACGACCGTGCTGTTCAGGAAGAAGCGGCTGAAGCGCCCCTGTTCCCAGGCTTCGGCATAGTTTCCCCAGGCTGGAGTATCCGGCAGCGCCAACACATCCTGGACGATCTCCGGCATCGTCTTCAACGAGGCAAGAGTCGTAATCGCGAACGGGACAATCGCGATCAGGCATCCCAGCGCCAGGAAGGAGTACGCTAGCCAACGCTTAATCATCCTGGTCGCCAAACAGCTTCAACACGGCCAGCGACAGCACAAGCGTCACAACGGCGAGAAAGAGCGCAATCGCAATTGCATATCCCGCTCGATTGCTATCGAGGCTATTCATCATGAACAGGGCGAGCACGGTCGTCGAGTCGCCGGGGCCACCGTCCGTGGTGGCCTTGACCACGTCGAAGGCGCGCAGGGCATTGATGAGATTCACCGTCAACACGACCGCGATCTCGCGGCGCAGCCCCGGCAAGGTCACGGCGGTAAATTCCTGCCAGCCGTTTGCGCCATCCAGTCGCGCCGCGTCGTAGAGATCGGCCGGTATCTTCTGGATGCCGGCCACGAGCACAACGTAGCAGAACCCATACGCGGCCCAGGCGCCTATGAAGCCGATTGTCGGCAGCGCCCAGGTGAAATCGGCAAGCCACGTCGGAGGATGGAATCCCATGTCCTCAAGCACGCTGTTGACTGGACCGAAGATCGGGTTCAGCATCCAGCGCCAGACCACGCCGATGAGCACGCCGGGCATGATGTAGGGCAGAAACAGACCCGCCTGGAAGATAGCCGCGCCGCGGAGCTTCATTTGATGCACGAGTGCGGCTGGCGCCAGACCGAGGATGGTCGGCAGGATCACGAAATATGGTATCAAGATCAGGTTATGCCAGAGTGCGGTCCAAAACCGCGGCTCCTCGAAAGCCTGGATGTAGTTCTCGAGGCCAACGAATGTTGCGGTATCCCACGAAATCCCGTTCCATGCGGTAAGGCTGATCGCCAGGGCGGCAATGATTGGGACCACAACAAAGAGTGTGAAAATGAGGAGGCCCGGCAACAGGTAGAGGTACGGTTCCCAACCGGGTCCGGCACGCCGCTGCCCGGACGACGAGGAACCGACCGCCAAGGTCGGCTCCTCGCTGAACTTTCCGGTGCTAGGCGAAAGACGCTGCATAGAATTCCTGGAGCGTCGCCTGGAATTCTTCGGCGGTCACCTGACCACCCAGTAGTTCCTGCAGGGCGCCGGTCAGGACATCGTAGAAGTCCGGGGCTGCCCAGTCCATGTAGTGTCCGACCGCGTCGGCGGCCAGCGCCGCATTCCAGCCGGTGTAGAGATCGCCGGAAACGGAGCCCTCTTCGATGCTGTCCGCCGCTATTTCCCCAATCGGCAGGGATCCCGACTCGATAAATGCGGCAAAGGCTCTCTCGGAAACCATCGTGTCGATGAACGACGCCGCGAGATCGGGGTCGGCCGCATTCGCGGTGATGCTGAAGGGGAGTCCAACGCCACCGACATGCAATGCCGGCGCATCCTCCGCCGCCGGAGGCATCAGGAAGAATCCGGCGTTGTCACCGAGTTCCGCGAGCACGGCGCCGGCGCCCCAACTACCCTGCATCAGGATGCCACCGACACCGGTAGTAAAGAGCGAGGTTGATTCGTCGCCGGTAATACCATCGAATCCCTCCACAAAATAGCCGGCCTCGTTCCATTCGTTCACCTTGTTGGCGGCTTCGAGTATTGAGGGATCGGAGAAGTCGACGTCACCACGGCGATAAATCAGACCATCGAGAAACTCACGCGTGGTGTTTGTGCCGTGAAGTTCACCGAACAGGTGAATCGCCTGCCAGCCATCGAGATTGCCGAACACCAACGGCTCCTCGCCAGCTTCACGGAGTGCGCCGAGCAACGTCTCGAACTCTTCGAGGGTGGCCGGGACTTCCAGCTCGTTATCAGCGAATTTTTGTTTGTTGTAGTAGAAGCCGACAATTTCGGATTCCGCCGGCAGTCCCCAGAGCTCGCCTTCGCCGAAGACTGTGCCGTCCGCACTCAACATGCAGCGAGCCATTAGGCTCGGCGCATAGCGCTCGGACCACCCGTACTCTGCATCGTAGTCCGCCAGGGAAATTATCTGTCCGCCACGCGCCATCGGTCCGGCCAGGAACTCGCCATTGTTGACCTGGGCCACCGCGGGGCCCTGATCGCTATCGACCGAACGCGGCAACGCATCGCTAAGTTCGTCGGTGGTCCAACCACGATGCGCGAACGCGACACTGTTCGCTTCGCCGAACGCGGCGCCGAGGCCCTCGATGATGCCTCCCCGGACCTCATCGTTGAAGGAGGTCCAAACAAGGAACTCTTCTTCCTGGGCGGCCATGGCGGCGCTGATTCCCAATGCTGGAATCGCGCCTCCCGTGAGTGCGGCTCCGGCTGAAATCGCTCCGGTTCGCTTGAGAAGATCACGCCTGTCCATTCGGTTGTTGCTCCTTGCGCTGTGGATGAGAAATCGGCTGAGTCCCATTCGATGGGGTACGCCCCGAACAGGACCGTGGTAAAGCGGATGATCGCTGCATGATGTCATACGGCCATGATCGCCGCAACACGGCCCGAGTTGGGGAAGCATGTTCGCTAACTTCGCAACGGGTGATGCTCGTTTTATCCGGGCGGGACCGTCCCAACACCGAGATGATCGACGCACACCTCCAAGGGGCGGAACCCCCAACAATAGAGGAGACCACGACAACCAGGTTACCGGGCCGAGTCCGACCGGTGGTTGCGGGTCGGGAAGGGCGGACGACAGGTTCGACAGAGTCCCGTTTGGAACGAAGTCTATGTCGGTCGATCCAGAGCCTGTCCAGAGCGAAGCGTGGGATCCGCCCGTACGAGATGGATCTGACAGGTGGTCGATCGGAATGAGCAGATGGCGTCGGCTCCACCAGGCGAGATTGCGCAAACAGCGTTACGGGACCGAATCCGGGTCATCCGGTGGGTCGATGTCTTCAACGGCTGGAGCATCTTGCATGACTGAGGCAAGGGCCGCGTCGGTGAGCGCCAACACCTTCAGCGAAACGCTCACGAGGTAGCCACGGTCCATTGCCCGGTTCAGGTCGAGTGGCAGGATCGACGGATGACCGGCGTTGCCGAACAACCAGCGGTTGACGATATTGACCTCGTCGGCGCGGAATTGATCCACCGGCTGGTAGGGAGTCCGCCCGTAACGCTCCATGATCGTGAGCAGCCGGTCCGAAAGGTCGTTCACGCGCACGCCATCGACGACCATGACTTCGTCGGTGGCGCCGATGACGGGAGTCGTCAACGATACCTGGTCCTCGCGTGACGGCGATTCGGGTTCGAGTGGAAACCCATCGACCTCGATTTCGGGGATCCGGATGACACGTAGTTGCGCCCAAATCTGGCCCCTGAGGATCACCATCACTTCGCGGGCCTCAGGATCGGCAGAGGCTTGAACCAGCAATACGTTGTGCGTTTGATCGGCTATTCGCAAGCGATCCTGCTCCTCAATCAGCGAGAGCGCCGCCACCATATCCCTTCTCAACTTTGCCGCCTTTTCAAAATCCAAGCGTTGGGCCGCGTCTTCCAGGTCAGTCCACAAACGCGCTCTCAGTCCGTCGTCCCGTCCATCGAGAAAGTCGAGTACTTCACCGACGCGGCCCTGATACTGATCACGATTCGTCTGCCCTACGCATGGGCCCAGGCATTTGCCGAGATCGAGGCGAAGGCAGGGCTTCCCGTAGCTACGGGCAGTTCTGAACGATCGCGTACAGGTGCGCAGTGGCGCCGCGTTGTTGATAACCTCAATCGTCTTCCGCGCGCCACTGCTGCTGCGATAGGGTCCAAAGTATCGGGCGCCGTCGTTCTTTCGCTGCCGGGAGAGTGAGGCACGCGGCCAAGGATTGCCGATATCGACGCGAATGTAAGGGTAGTGTTCGAAGGAGCGCATGGCGGTGTTGTAACGCGGCTGGTAGCGGTGAATCAACTGCGACTCGAGAATCAGTGCCTGCAGCTCGGAACCGACAACCTCAGTTTCGACTCGGGCCATGGCCTCGATCAGGCCATCCATCTTCCGGGTATAGCCAAGTGGTTGGGAATAGTATGATGCGAGACGCTCACGCAGATTCCTGGCTTTGCCGATGTAGATGATCTCATCCTGGTGACTGCGCATGATGTAGACGCCTGGTTTGCGGGGGATTTCCTTGAGCCAGGATCGATCCATCAAGGATCGGGCGCGTCCGACGTCATCCCGCGGGCGATGCCGTGCCGGAAGCGCGCCTGCCTTGAGTCCATCAATTGACGTCACACCGGCGCGGGCCGCGATATCGACAAGCCGCAAGGCGATCTCGGCCGTAATCCTGGCGTCACCACCGGCGCGGTGCGTCGTTCGCGGTTCCAGACCGAGTGCCGACGCGACGCGGTCAAGATTCGGCTTGCGCACATTGTTGAGGTATCTCACCGCGAGGGTCAGCGTGTCGAGTCGCTCATTCACCAGCGGCTCGCAGTTCGCTCGCTTGAGTTCAGCGTTCATGAACGAGATGTCGAATCGAACATTGTGGCCAACGAGCAGCGCATCGCCGATGAATTCGATGACGTTTTCGGCCACACTTTCAAAACCGGGCGCAAACTCGACATCCTCGTTCTGGATGCTTGTCAGCGTGGTGATGAACGCCGGTACTTCCCGGCCCGGATTGAGCAGCGTCTCAAACCGCTCCACGAGTTGGCCGCCGCGATAGCGATAGAGGGCGATTTCAATTATCCGCTGGTTCAACGGACGCAACCCGGTAGTTTCGACGTCAATCGCCACGAACTCGTCGAGGATCTGAATCCCCGATTCTGACGGCTCTCGAATCAACGACCAACGATCGTGGGCCAGGGTCACCGTCTGCGCCTCATCGGCCAGCACGTTGCGCAGGAGCGGTCGCCAAATCGCGGTCGCGCCGTTGTTGCCGAACACGTGGCGCACCAGAGCATCCTCATGCACCGATCCACCGTTGACGCGCACAAACGCCAGTGCCCGTTCACAGAGCGCACTGTAGCGCTGGTCAGGCGGCGCACTGAACGTGATTTCGGCAGGAGATTTGCCGGGCATTCGCGAGTCTCCCGGAGAATAACGAACGAAAGGGAAGAAAGATGAGCATGATACACTCGATTTGGTGTACGAACACCTCAGGAACCACGTTGTGATGTACCACTATAGGACATGCGTTCGCATTCCGCATACGCGGGCAACGTCGTTGGGCAATGCACCGGCCGGAGGCACTCCGTTCGATGGAACAAACCGATCTTCAGCGTCGTGTCGATGACCTGCGGACCCGCCTGGATCAATTCGCCTACGAGTATTTCGTGCTCGACCAGCCGACGGTCACTGACGCTGAATACGACCAGTTGATGAATGAACTGCGCCGTCTCGAAGCGGAGCATCCAGAACTGGTGACGGCGGAGTCTCCTACGCAACGGGTTGGCGGGTATACGCAATCCGAGTTCGGCGAAGTCAACCATCCCCGACCGCTGCTGTCACTCAGCAATGTTCACAACGAGGAAGAACTTAACGCCTGGGCCCAGCGCGCACTGCGCTCGTCCGGCGTTGCCCAACTAGAGTATGTAACCGAACCGAAAACCGACGGGCTCGCTGTCGCGCTGACGTACATCGATGGTGTGCTCGACCACGCGGCAACTCGAGGCAACGGCTTCGTGGGTGACGAGATCACGGCCAATGTGCGGGCGGTGCGGGCGATCCCGGTCAAGCTCCGAGAACCAGAGCGCTTCCTGATGCCGGAAACGATCGAAATTCGCGGCGAGATTTACATGCGGAGGTCTGATTTTGAGGATTTGAACAATCGGATGGCCGAATCTGGCGGCAAATTGTTCATGAATCCGCGCAATGCCGCCGCTGGGTCGATCCGCCAAAAGGACCCCGCGATTACCGCCCAACGACCGCTACGTCTCTTCGCCTATCAGATCGGATATGTCACTGGCGCGCCACTCCCGGCCACGCATTTCGAGTGCCTCGATTGGATGCGGGATCTGGGGTTCACGACATCGCTCGATGCCGAACGCCATACAGCGGTCGAGACTGTCTGGCCGGCCTGCGAGGCATGGCTTAATCGCCGCCTCGATCTCGACTTCGAAACCGATGGCACGGTGATCAAGGTCAACGACCTCTATCTCCAGGAGGAAATCGGATACGTCGCGCGTGATCCTCGCTGGGCAACGGCGTACAAGTTCCCGGCAATTCAGCAGACTACCAAGGTATTGGAGATCCTGATCAATGTCGGGCGCACCGGCACGCTCAATCCGCTCGCGGTGCTTGAGCCGGTCAACATCGGCGGCGTTACGGTGAGCCGCGCCACGCTCCACAACGAGGACGAAATCGCCCGGAAGGACATCCGAATCGGCGATGCTGTCGTCGTTCAACGGGCAGGCGACGTGATTCCGCAGATCGTAAAGGTGATTGAGGAGCGGCGAACCGGGTCGGAAGTTCCTTACCAGATGCCCGATACCTGCCCGTCGTGCGGCTCCCCGGTTCACCGCGAACCAGGGGTGGCGATGCGCTATTGCACCAACGCGACGTGCCCCGCTCAGTTGAAGGAACGCATCCACCATTTCATCAGCCGCGCGGCGATGGACATTGACGGCCTGGGCCCGAATTTGGCGGATCGTTTCGTCGACCTGGGATGGATCAAGGATGTCAGCGACATTTACCAGCTCGATTGGGAGGCAGTCGGCAACCTCGAAAGACTCGGCGACAGGAGCGCCGAAAATCTCCGGGAGGCTGTAGAAAGGAGCAGGCGTCAGCCGTTGTGGAGGTTGATCCACGGACTCGGCATCCGGCACGTCGGTGAGCGAACGGCTCATTTGATTGCCGACCGGTTCGGGTCGCTTTGGCGCCTGCTTGAGGCATCGGCAGACGACATCTCCAGCATTCCTGGCATCGGCGACGTGGTCGCGGCGGATGTCCATGACTTCACGGTGGAACAGGTGAATCGCGACCTCGTCGCCAGCCTCGACGAAGTTGGCGTTCGGACGAAAGACGACTCTGCCGACGATGTGGGACGCCGCCGGTTGGCCGGGCTGACACTGGTCTTAACTGGACGGCTCGACAGCCTAACGCGTCCCGAAGCCGAGGAACGCCTCCGCAAGCTCGGCGCCAACGTCACCGGTTCGGTGTCGAAAAAGACCAGCGCGGTGATCGCCGGGGCAGAGGCCGGGAGCAAAGCTGACAAGGCGCAACAGCTTGGCGTTGCCGTGCTCGACGAAGATGCTCTGGCGGAATTGCTGGCGGGCAAGATTCCTGCCTCGCTCGCCGATCCGGAAACGGACTCATAAGGCACTTATTGCTGCGCATTTCGTGCTACATTTCGATCGTGCCTCGATCCAGCGGGAAAATCAGGGAATCGGCTTGCACTCGGGAAGCAGTCACGGCCAAGGAGCGTCGATGAGCGGTTTCAGTTCACCATCGCGGGATGAATCTCCCGCCCAGACTGTGCGCACCATCGGGCGCCTGGCCCAGATGCTGGTCGAGTTGCGTGATGAGTACGCCGAGCGGCCGCGCGAAGACACGATGTCCCAGATTGAGCAACGACTCGATGAGCTGGTTGAACTGCGCGCCGAATTGAAGGCCAAACTGGAACACGAGCGCGAAGAAATGTAGCGTATACGCGCCGCTGAGCGACACACCCATTCCACCGATTCGACTTCACTCACAGCAGTCTTTCGGTTGCGATCACGAGCGGGGCGGGTTCGTCACCTGGGAGAGCGGCGTACTACTCGAACCGGGTTTGGCCAGTGGGATGCCTTGAGCGCATAATGGGCAGTCGCTGACTTCCCACGACGCAAACTCGTGGGCGGCGAGGGCGAAAAGAGGAACGGCGCCAAACGTCGTATTTCCGGAGCTGCGATCGACCATGACGCCAACGGCGATGATCTCGACCGCGTGCTTCTCCAGCGCATCGAGCGTCTCGCGGACCGATCCGCCGGTGGTTAGGATGTCGTCAACGACCAGCACCCTGGACCCCGGCTCGAAGGTCGTGCCCCGGCGAATTTCCCGCCTGGACGAACCATCCGAAGCGCGTTCCGCGTAGGCCGCCTGGACACCCAATTGGCGGGCGGTCTCGAAGGCAAGGATGATGCCGCCGGTCGTCGGCCCAACCACGACATCAATCCCCTCATCCCGAAATCTCCCGACGAATCCGGCGCATAGGTCGACGGTCGCGACCGGGTTCCGCAGGAGATCGAATTTTTCCAGGTAGACCTCTCCGTGGCGGCCGGAAGCATAGAGGAAGTGGCCACTTTTGAGGGCGCCGGTCGTTCGCATCGCATCGAGCACATCGATAACCATTGTCGTGAATTCCCTGGCGCTTGGAGTGACGTACAAGAGCGTTGGCGTCTGATCGGGAGCGGTTGGAGACCTTATGATTCCTCGTTCCTCGGAATCACAATCGCTTGCTTCGCATTTGGCGACCGCTCATTGACCGACCATCTCAGCGACGATCTCGCTATGCGGGACCGTGGAGGAATGGAAGCGCGAGTTGGCGGCGCCAACGATATCGCTGAGGCGAGCGATGCGGTTGACCCGCAACCACTCGGTGAGATCATCGATCAACCGGAAGAGCATCCCTGGTTCGGAAAAAATCGCCGTCCCGACCTGAACCGCGGAGGCGCCGGCCATGAAGAATTCGAGCGCGTCGTCGAGTCCTGAAATTCCGCCCATGCCGACGACAGGAATCCGGACCGCCTGGGCCACCTGATAGACCATCCGTACGGCTACCGGCTTCACCGCGGGACCGGACAGGCCACCAGTATTGTTGGCCAGCACCGGTTTCCGGGCACGGGTGTCGATCGACATCCCGACGAGCGTGTTGATCAGCGAGACGGCATCGGCGCCCGCTTCCTCGACCGCCTGGGCAATCTCGATCACATCGACCGCGCCCGGGCTGAGCTTGACGATGATCGGCAGTGTCGTCGCCTGGCGCACGGCCCGTGTCACCTCGGACGACATCACCGGGTCCCAACCGAAGCAATATCCGCCGGCGCTGACATTGGGGCAGGAAATATTCACTTCCATCGCGGCCACGCCCGCCACGTCGTCGAGCAGTCGAGCCATCATCGCGTAGTCTTCGACCGCTTCCGCCGAGATGTTAACGATCGCTGGGACTTCCCACGACTCCCAGATGGGTGGGTATTTGCGGATGAATCCGCGAATACCGGGGTTCTGCAATCCGATCGCGTTGAGCATGCCGGAGGGCGTTTCGGCGATGCGAGGCATCGGATTGCCGGATCGAGGCTCGGGGGTGACGCCCTTGCTGACGAAGGCGCCAAGCCGCTGAACGTCGACAATGCCGCTGTATTCGAGTCCATATCCGAAACAGCCGGAGGCGGGAATCACCGGATTCCGCAGAACGAGTTCGCGCGGGTTGTTGGGGGCGAGATCGACCGTGAGATTGGGGAACAACCGATCACCGGATTGTTGCTTGGTTGTCACCACGCCAGTTCATCCATGTCAAAGACGGGGCCTTCCACGCACGATGTCCTCATGCCGCGCCGTGTCTCCACCATACACCCGAGGCAGGCGCCAATCCCACAGGCCATCGTCCGCTCAACCGACACCTGTACGGTCGGCTTTGAGGCAAATCGATTCGCCAGCACTTCGCGACGCAAGGATCTGAACATGGGTTCCGGGCCGCAGGCGAAGATCTGATCGGCCCATGTGACGTATTCGGGGACCAGGTCGGTAACGAATCCCTGGCGTCCGGCGCTGCCGTCGATCGTCGCTACCTGGTACTCAACCTCTCCGGGCAGGTGTTGAGGCGAGAGCAGAGCGTCGGCATGCATCGCTCCCAGCAAGTAGGTCACATTTTTGCCGTTGGCGACGGCTTCGTTGGCCAACAATAGCAAGGGGGCGGCGCCAACGCCACCGGCGACCATCAACAGATTCTTGCTCTTTGGCGCGATGGTGAACGTGTTGCCGAGGGGGCCCAGTACGTCGAGCGAGGCGCCAACAGGTTGGTCGACGAGCCAGGCGCTGCCACGGCCAAACGGCCGAACCAGGATCGTCAATTCATGCCTGGCCGGATTCACGGCATACACGGAGAAGGGTCGACGAAGGAGTGGATCGGACGACTGCGGCGATCGACACAGGAGTTCGACGAACTGACCTGCGCGGCAACTGGCGGCGAACTGGGCCGGCGAGGTAAACGAGATCAGCACCGAATCGCCCATTACTGGTGCGGTGGCGGTGATTTCTCCGACGAACTCCCGGGACCAGCCGGTGTTGCGTGGTTCGGTTGTCGCTGAAAGTGCCGTCATCAGGAATCCGCTGTGTTTGCATCAGCACGGACGGAGTGATCTCTCGTCCCTCGTGACCGCATGCTTACCAATTCTTTGCCTCGTTCGACGTGGTAAACCAGGTGGAATCCGCGCTAATAGCCGAAACTCTCGCGGCGATATGACTGGAACGGCTCGACAGTGTAGACGGCGCTTGCCTTTTCCATGGCGTCGACCACGCTCCTCGCGGTATCGACCGAGGTCATGCACGGAATGCCGCGCTCAACCGCGGCCCGCCTGATTTCAAGGCCGTCCAGAATCTCCTTGTCAGCCGGTCCCGGCGTGTTGATCACGCCGTCGACCGTGCCGTCGAGGATCACGTCCAGCATATCAGGCGAGCCACGACCGATCCGCTTGGTCACCATCTGCACCGGCATGCCGTTGGCTTCGATCATCGAGGCGGTGCCTTCGGTGGCGTAGAGCTGGAATCCCATGCGGGACAGTTGCCGGATCATTTCCAGGGCATCGGTCTTGTCCTCGTCGGCCAGGGTAATCAGGATCGATCCCCGGTCCGGAAGCGCCAGACCCGCCGCAATCAACGCCTTGAAGAATGCGGACTCAAATGTGCGGTCGATGCCCATGACTTCACCGGTGGACTTCATCTCAGGTCCAAGATGCACTTCGACGCCGCGCAGCTTCGCCATCGAGAAGACAGGCGCCTTGACCGCCGTCAGTGGCTGGCGCGGCCACAATCCGCCCTCGTACCCCTGATCCTGGAGCGACCTGCCGAGCATGATCCCGGTCGCTAGCTTCACCATCGGCACACCGGTCGCCTTGCTCAGGAACGGCACGGTGCGCGATGAGCGCGGGTTGACTTCGAGCACGAAAAGGCGGCCGGCATGGATCACGTACTGGATGTTGATCAGGCCAAGTGCCTCCAGGTTGAGTGCGATCCGGGTTGTGTATTCAACGATCGTTTCGACCTCTGCGGGAAACAGGTTGATGCCGGGATAGACGGCAAAAGAGTCGCCGGAGTGGACGCCAGCGCGTTCGATGTGCTCCATGATTCCGGGAATCAGCACATGCGTGCCGTCGCAAATTGCGTCGACCTCCACTTCCTTGCCGATCAGGTACTTGTCAACGAGGACAGGATGCTCAGGCGTCAGTGATGTCTGATTGCGGATGTATCGCGCCAATTGGTCCGCCCCGTAAACGACCTCCATCGCCCGTCCACCGAGGACATAGGAGGGCCGGACAAGGACTGGATAACCAATCCTGTTGGCGATAGCCTCTGCGTCGTGAAGCGACGTCACCGCCGCGCCAGCAGGTTGCGGGATGTTGAGGGAGCGGAGAAATGCTTCAAAGCGGAATCTGTCTTCAGCCAGGTCGATCGATTCGAGCGAGCTGCCCAGGATCGGCGCGCCGGCCTCGCTCAATCGCTTGGCGAGGTTGATCGCGGTTTGGCCACCGAATTGGACGATCACCGGCGCCATGTTGGCCGGATCGCCGCCCGCCTCGTGGAGCATGATCTCCTCCACGCTTTCGGGATCGAGCGGCTCAAAGTAGAGGCGATCGCTGGCGTCGAAATCGGTCGACACCGTTTCCGGGTTGGAGTTGATCATGATCGAAGCAACGCCATTCTCGCGGAGTGCCTGGGAGGCATGCACCGAACAGTAGTCGAACTCGATCCCCTGCCCGATCCGGATCGGACCGGAGCCGACGACCACGGCGCGTTTGCCAGGCAGCGGTTCGGCCTCGTTCTCTTCCTCGTAGGTTGAGTAGAAGTAGGGTGTTTGGGCGGCAAACTCACCAGCGCAGGTATCGACCATCTTGTAGACCGGTGACATCCTAAGCGATCGGCGAAGGTCGGTGATGTCGGCGGGCGCCCGTCCGGAACAGATTCCGATATGCCGATCCGAAAAACCGGCTCGTTTCGCCTGCCACAACAACTCGTCAATCAAGTCCTCGTTCGCCATCTGGCGTTCGAGCGCGACAATACCCTCCAGTTTCCAGAGGAACCACTTGTCAATGGCGCTGAGATCGTGGAGGCGTCCAACCGTCACATCCCGGCGGAGCGCCGCCATCAGCGCCCAGATCCGGAGGTCGGTTGGGCGTTTCACGAATTCGATGATCATGTTGAGGTCGTCGACCCAGGCCGGTTCCTCCCAGGAGAGGTCCCTGGCCGTGGTTTCCAGCGACCTCACCGCCTTCTGGATCGCTCCCTCGAACGATCGATCGATCGCCATGACTTCGCCAGTTGCCTTCATCTGAGTCGTGATCGTACGATCGGCGTTCGGGAACTTGTCGAACGGCCAGCGGGGAATCTTGACGACAACGTAGTCGAGGGCTGGCTCAAACGCCGCCGTGGTCTTGCCGGTGACGACGTTGGTAAGCTCGTCGAGCCGCTTGCCGATCGCAATCTTGGCCGAAAGGCGGGCAATGGGATATCCGGTCGCCTTCGACGCCAAAGCCGAGGAGCGGCTGACCCGAGGGTTGACTTCGATTACGCCATAGGTCATCGAATCGGGATCGAGCGCGTATTGCACGTTGCAGCCGCCTTCGATGCCGAGGGCGCGGATGATGTTGATCGCGGAACTGCGCAACATCTGGTATTCGCGATCCGAGAGTGTCTGCGAGGGGGCAACGACGATGCTGTCGCCGGTGTGCACCCCCATCGGATCGATATTCTCCATGTTGCAGATCGTGATGCAGGTATCGGCGCCATCGCGCATCACCTCGTACTCGATCTCTTTCCAGCCAATCAGGGAACGTTCAAGCAGGATCTGGTTGATGGGGCTGGCGTTGAGGCCGGAGGTGACGATTCGGTCGAGTTCTTCCGGAGTGTGGGCGATGCCGCCGCCGGCGCCGCCGAGCGTATAGGCTGGTCGGATGACGAGCGGCAATGGTGTGACCGCCGCAAATGCGCGGGCCTCTTCAAGGCTGTGCGCGATCGCACTGGGGACGGCCGGCTCGCCGATCCGCTCCAGGAGATCCTTGAACAAGGAGCGGTCCTCGGCCATCCTGATTGCTTCCAGTGGAGTACCCAGCAAGCGGACATTGTACCGGTCCAGAATCCCTAGTTCGGCGACTTTGACAGCGAGATTGAGTCCGGTTTGGCCACCTAACGTGGGCAGCAGGCCCTCCGGTCGCTCTCGCTGAATCACGCGGCGAATCACATCGGGTGTCAGCGGTTCGATATAGACGGCGTCGGCGATGTCCTCATCGGTCATGATCGTCGCCGGGTTGGAGTTGACGAGGATCGTACGAACCCCATCCTCCCGGAGCGCCCGGCAGGCCTGCGAGCCGGCGTAATCGAATTCGGCAGCCTGGCCGATCACGATCGGACCGGAACCAATGACCAGCACACTCTCCGGTTGCAATGTTGGCCCGCGTGCGTGGTCCACCGTCAAGAACTGCCCCGTTTCATGCGTACATCGATGATGGCTGTCGCGTTGTTGGCCGACTCTCAGATCTGTGGACGGCAACGGTGTTGCGGAACGAGGGATCACGTCGCCCATGGTTTCCCGACCTGTTTGCGGTCGGCACGTGGTCGACCGCTACGACGTCTTCCTTGTCTGAATCAGGTCGAGGAACTGGTCAAACATGCCGTTCGAGTCGCTTGGTCCCGGCGATGCCTCGGGGTGGAATTGGACCGAGAGCACCGGTAAGGTTTCATGCCAGAGTCCTTCCACCGAATTGTCGTTCAGGTTCCTCATTGCCACTTTCCAACCTCCACCAACCGGAATCGACGCGTCGACCACGCGGTAGCTGTGGTTCTGGGCAGTGATTGTGACCTTGCCGGTGCGCTCGTCGCGGACCGGTTGATTGCCGCCCCGGTGGCCAAACTTGAGCTTGTCGGTTTCGGCGCCAATCGCTCGCGCCAACAACTGGTGACCGAGGCAAATTCCAAAATATGGACGCTCGTCGTCCAACAATGAGCGCACCAGATCGAGCCCGACACCCAAATTGGCGGGATCGCCGGGACCGGGAGAGACAATTACTCCATCTGGTCGTAGTTCGGAAATACGATTGTACGGAGTTCCGTAGGGGACCACGGTGACGCGCACACCGCGATTGACCAGCGAGCGCACGATGTTGCGTTTGACGCCGCAATCGAGGACGACAACGTGAACAGCGCTCCCCTCGGCGCCGTACACCAACTCTCCCGTTTCCCTGACGTCGCCAACGACATCGAGTTCGCCGGGGAGCGGCGCGTCCTGGGCCAACGCCACCAGGTCATCGTCAACCTTCTGATGGGCATTGCGAACCAGGACCGCTCGAGTGTCGCCCACCGAACGAATGTGACGGGTCAGTGCGCGAGTGTCGACTCCGGCGATTCCCGGTATGCCCGCGTCCCTGAGGTAGTCGTCGATTGTACCCGTCGAGCGCCAGTTCGATGGATGATCGCTCCACTCGCGCACGACCAATCCGGAAATCCACGGCTGACGCGATTCATCGTCGTCGGCATTGACACCGTAGTTGCCGATCAAAGGGTATGTCATGCAGACGATCTGGCCCCGGAACGAAGGATCGGTGCAGACCTCCTGGTAGCCTGTCATGGTGGTGGTGAAGACCGCCTCGCCTCTAGCGCTGGCAATTGCGCCAAAGCCACGGCCACGAAAGACGCGCCCATCCGCGAGAGCAAGGGCCGCGTCTGTAGCTGGAATAAATCGCCTGGCGGCGATTGGCTGCCGCGCGGCAACGTCAGGCACGGTGGCGTTCCTCTCCATCGACGAGGGTGAGGATTGCGCGACCTGTCATGGTCATTCCCAGCAATGGAGTGTTGGCGCTCTTTGTGCGAAGTTCTTGTGGGGTGACAATCCACTCTCGTTGCGGGTTGAAGACCGTGATGTCGGCGGGGGCGCCGGGTGAGAGGACGCCGATTGGTTCGCGCAGGATCCTGGCCGGTTCAACGGTCCAGAGTCTCACCAGATCGTAGATGGAGATGTGACCAGCCTCGACCAGCGCGTAGCTAAGCGGGAAGGCAAACTCGAGTCCGCTGAGCCCGAATGCCGCCGCCTCAAAACTCGATCCCGACTTTTCGGGCGCGGCATGCGGCGCATGATCGGTGCCGAAGCAATCGAACGCGCCATCCTGGAGGAATCCGATCAGGGACCCGGTGTCTGCCGCGGGGCGGAGCGGTGGGTTGACCTTGGTGTTCGGATCGCACGATTGCCCTTGCTTTCCCGCCGGGCGATTCGTGTTGTGCAAGATGCGGCTGCCGCCGACCCACTCGTCGCTCATGACGAGATGGTGGGGCATCACCTCTGCGGTGACGTTGACGCCGCGGCGCCTGGCTTCGGCGACAAGTTCGGCGCCACGACCGGTGCTCACATGGCAGACATGGAGCCAGCCGCCTGTCAACTCGGCCAGCATGATGTCGCGGCTGATGATGATCTCCTCGGCGGCGGCAGGAATTCCGGAGACACCAAGCTCGCGCGAGACTTCGCCTTCATGCATGGCGCCGGTGGCGATTGCCTTGTCTTCGCAATGGACGATCACGGGGCGGTCGAGGCGGACCGACGCCTCCAGCGCCTGACGCATAATCGCGCTGTTGGCGGTGGTATCGCCGTCGTCGGACCAGCCAACGGCGCCGGCGGCGATCACGGCGTCAAAGTCCACCGGCTCCTCACCGAATCGGCCGCGGGTGATCGCGGCGATCGGGTAGACCCGAACAGCGCCACTTGCCGCGGCACGTTTCACAAGGTCGGCAATCGCCTCCGCGGAATCGAGCGCCGGATCGGTGTTAGGCATGCAGGCGATTGAGGTGAATCCACCCGCCGCGGCCGCGGCAGTGCCGGTTTCGATCGTCTCCTTCTCCGCAAACCCGGGATCGCGAAGGTGCACATGGACATCGACCCAACCGGTTGTGACCAGGCATCCGGCGGCGTCGAATTCCGGAATCGATTCGATCGATTCGACGGCCCCAACCCGCTGAACTATTCCATCCTCCACCAGCACATCGAATTGCCCGTCGACGCCGTTGGCGGGATCGATCACACGTCCACCGCGGATCAGCACCGCGCCATCGATCACGATCGCCCCACATTTGCGGATTTGACATGACTTTGACGAAAAACTGCCCCCGAAGTCCGGAATGGACGCGAGGGCGAAGGCAATTCATCTGGTAGGATCACTGTAGTTGGCAACACGGGCGAGCAGCGCCTTTCCGGCGATATTCAAAATCGCCCTAGTATACGGGGAGAGCCACCGGTCGCGCAACGCACTGGAGCATGGCGTAACTGGCTGGGTCACGATTCGATGAAAGATGGTCGTCTGTGCGGGTTGAATCGAAATCAAGACTGTTCGAACTTCTCAGGCATTCCAATCATGCCTCCTCACACCTCTATCTCATTCGACACGGGCAAACGGCGGGCAATGTCAACCACGTGTTGATAGGGCATACCGACATGGCGCTCGACGATCTTGGGTTGCTCCAGGCCGCCCAGATTGGCGCCCGGATGAGCGCAATTCGCCTGGATGCGATCGTTTCCAGCCCCCTCCAGCGAGCTCGAATCACCGCCGGCGAGATCGCCCGTCGACAGCACCTGGAACTCACGATTGACCCCCGGTTAATTGAAATCCACTTCGGGCATTGCGAGGGATTGACCCTTGTCGAGGCGGTCGAACGCTACCCGGCGGTCATGAGCCTGCACGCCGATCCACTCGACGAGCATTTCACCTGGCCAGGAGGCGACCTTCGGTCACAGTTTCACGCGAACGTGCTCGCAACCTTCACCGACATTGCGATCGCCTTTCAAGACAAGCACGTCGCCGTGGTCTGTCATGGCGGTGTCATTGGATCGCTGATCGCGCAGCTCGACGGCGGGTCGCCAAATGACATCGCGGCCTACCCCGTCTCAAACTGCAGCATCACCCACCTCGAGGTCCATGCCGCGGGGACGACGGCCCATCTCATGAACGACTCCTCCCATTTGGAGGCCATTCGTGCGGAGCCGCTCACGTACAGCACTCCAAAAATCGACGATTGCGATGGTGAAACGAGGGAGCAGTGAAACCACATGGCAACCACACTGACCGTTCTCGGCGGCAGCGCGGCATCGGTAGGTACTGGTCACGGATGCTCCGGTTACCTTGTGTCCACCGAAGTCAGCAACCTCCTTATCGATCTGGGACCCAATACACTGTTGGAACTGCGTAAGCATGCCGATTTCCGCACGCTGAACGCGGTCATCCTGTCGCATCTCCACGTCGATCACATGCTGGACGTCATGGCGCTCAGGTTCTCACTTGCCTACAACCCGATCAAACCGGAAAAGCGGACGCCGCTTTGGATTCCGCCGGGAAGTCTGGAGTTCTTCGACAGACTCGGTGATCTCTTCTCCGCCGAATCCGAGTCTGGCACGTTCTTCAGCCAAGTCTTCGAGGTTAGCGAGTACGATCCCGATGGATCCGTGCGGGTTGGGGATCTCGTCGTGACATTTGCGCCCACAGTTCATTTCGTTCCTTGCTGGGCGATCCGGGTACACCCAATGGGCGATTCCGGGGATCTCGTTTACACGGCAGACACCGGTCCGGCCGCGAACCTTGGCGAGTTCACGCATGAGGCCAGGATCGTGATCGCGGAAGCGTCCACGCCGGTGACCGAGAGCGATGCCATGCCGTTCGCCTCACGCGGCCACCTGACGGCAGTCGAAGCGGCCGAACTGGCACGAGATGCTGGTGCGGCGATACTGACCCTTACCCACATGTTCGAGGAGAACGACCCATCCAGGGCACTCGCGGAAGCCGCCGAGATATTTCCAGGCGAGATCGTTCATGCGCAACCGGGGGCAAGGGTCTCATGGTCGTAAGGCATCCACCGCTTCTCGACATGGATGGTGTAGCGATTGGTCATTGGACCGATACCACCGCGAAAACGGGTTGCACAGTGATTTCCTTCAGCGAGCAAGCACTGTCGGCTGCCGAAGTGCGAGGCGCGGCCCCGGGAACGCGCGAATTGGATGCTTTGGCCCCGGGCCGGCTCGAACAGCGCGTGGATGCGATTGTACTGACTGGTGGGAGCGCCTTCGGGCTTCGGGTCGCGGACGGTGTGGTCCAGGAGCTCGCGATGCGCGGGCGAGGTTATCCGACTTCAGCCGGGCCCGTTCCGATCGTTCCGGGAGCGGTGATTTTCGACTTGTCTGTTGGTGATCCTGTGGCGCCCTCGGCGGACCACGGTCGCGATGCATACCGGGCGGCACAGCCTATCAGTGCGGTCGAACAGGGTGTAGTTGGCGTCGGAACTGGCGCACGGTGGGACAAGTTCGCCGCCACATCTCGGCAGGGAGGGCTGGGAATCGCCCAGATCAGTTTGGGCGAACACATCGTCACGGCGTTGGTCGTGCTCAATGCGATGGGAGTCGTGCGCGATCTGGGATCCGATCCGCGGCCCCTCATCCTGGCCAATCGCGCCGGGCACATTGGTCCCCGCGAAGCGACGACACTGATCTCGGTCATCACCTCGACGCCATGCGATCATGGCGCCCTGACGAGGGTGTGCGTGGCCGCACACGATGCGCTGGCTCGTGTCGTGATTCCAGCGCATACCATGCTGGATGGCGATGTTGCATTCGCCAGCACGACGGAAGTTGGCCCACCCGATACTGAGTTGAGCATGTACCTGGCGATTGCGACTGAGTTGGCGGTTGAGGCGGCGATCTTGCGAGCGGCAACCTAAGCCACCTGATCCGGTGCTACACTGAATGCCTGGCCTCGACCCACGCTCGACCTGTTCAGGCGCAACCTACTAGGCATCGTTCCATGTCCTCATTTGAGACCCAGACAACCAAGGCGCCAACCGGACGACCGACGATCGTTGCCGGCGTCACGGCATCCAGGTTCGGCTCGCTGGGCAGAAGCCTGGAACATGCCGCAGCCCACGAATTCTTCGCGACTGATGTCGATTTACGAATGGCGCCGCGGGCTCCGGTGGTGGCGCCGGTCAGTTCCCGGCAGCATGCAGGGCTCGTGCGGATTCGGGCTGTGTGGATTCCCGGCTCGCTCAACGGGATGTGGGTCGAGCGGCGAAGGGCGGGTTTGTGGCGGTTCCTCGACCACGCGGCGGCGTGGATGGGTCTCCGGACGGTGATCCTGCCGCGTAGTTCGGACGTCGTGCGGGGAGAGTTCCTTGGGGCCGAACTTCGCCGGCGAATGGAGGCGGCATCGCATGGCGCGGTGCGCCTGGCGATCGGGATTAACGGATCGGCAGTCCATCGTGGACACGATCAGCTTGCCCAATTGCAATCCCTGAGACATACCGCCGAGGAGTGGGATTTGGACATTGCGCTCGATTTGGCAGGCGACGTACCGCATTATCTCGAAGCGGAAGCGGCGGTGCTCCGGTTGCTGCCGAAGCTGACGCTGGTACGGATTCCGTCGTGGGTCTCGACGTCGGGCGAACTCAATGCCAACGATCCGATTTCACGTCGGGTGGTGGCGATTCTCGCCGACCAGGGGTATGCGGGTACGATCAGCATCATTCCGGCGCGATCATCCTTGCTCATGCCATGGGCGCATTCGTATCCATCGATGAGCGAAGAATGGACCCGGTCGTCGATCCTCGATCAGTACGACCGGCAACGAACGGACGATTTCCCCGCGCCATACAGTTCCCCCGAGTTGTTCCGCGAGCAATATTGACCCACGCACTTCGGGTAATCGCCGAATGTTCGCCACTGGTAGGGCAGCAACCCTACGCAAACAGTGTTCGGTTGGCTCACTGATGATCCGAATTCGTAAAATAGCTTGCACCAATCGGCGACTGTCGTAAGGGCCGACCCATCGGCAGATCGTGCCCGTTCACACGCCAAACTCCCTGATTTCGTGCGACCCGCCTTCAGGCAAGGTGCTTTCTCAGGAACTCGAAGCCCATGGCGTGCATGTGGGCCGTTTGGGAGTTGTCCGCCGATCCCGCATGTCCGCCTTCCCGGTTCTCGTACAGGTACACGTCGGGAATCCCTAGTTCCTGCATCCGGGCCGCCATTTTGCGCGCCTGCACCGGTCCTACCCGGTCGTCGCTGGTGGCGGTGTAAAACAGCACCGGCGGGTAGTCGATGTTCTTCCGCACGTTGTGATACGGCGAGAAGGTCTGGATGAACGCCCAATCGGCGGGATCGTCAGGGTCGCCATACTCCGCGATCCATGAGGCGCCCGCCGAAAGCTTCGTGTAGCGCCTCATGTCCAGCAATGGCACGCCGCACACAATCGCCCCGAAAAGCTCGGGATAATGAGTGAGCATATTGCCCACCAGCAATCCGCCATTGCTCCGGCCGGTGCATCCCAGATGGGTCGACGACGTGACGTTGCGGGCAATCAGGTCCCCGGCGATGGCCGCAAAGTCCTCGTAGGCGCGCGGTCGATTTTCCCGCAGCGCCGCCTGATGCCAGGCCGGTCCATACTCACCGCCGCCGCGAATGTTGGCGACCACCATGACTCCGCCACCTTCCAGCCACGTCTTGCCAATCGCGCCATCGTACGCCGGGACCTCGGCGATCTCGAATCCGCCATACCCCCAAAGCATGGTTGGAGCCTTGCCGTCGCGCGCAAGATCTACAGGACCGATTTGGAAGTAGGGAACGGCGGTCCCGTCTTTCGACGTCGCAAAGTGCTGTTCCACGCTCAGCGCCGATTCGTTGAAGAACGATGGAGCGGTCTTCAGTGTTTCGAGCGTGTCTTCCCCTACCGTCCCCAACTGCAACGCGGCGGGCTGCAGGAATCCGTCCACGGTCAGCCAGTAATCGTCATTCTCGTCAGCATCGACGCCGGCAACGTTTGCTGAATGGTTTGGCTGGATCGTGCCCAGGTCGCGCCGAGACCAGCCGGCCTCGCCTGGGCTCAACACCTCAACGCGAGACGCGACATCATGGAGTGTGGTAAGCAGGAGATGGCCCCTGGTCCAGCTCCATGCAACCAGCGAGGTGTGCGCATCGGGTGTGAATAGCAGATCCAGATGTCGCTGCCCGGCCAGAAAGTCATCTACTCGCGCCGCCAGCAACGACCCTGCCGGGTACGTCTCCTCGCCCACATTCCACACCGACCGCAAGCTGACCAGCAGCCATTCCCGATGCAGATCAACTTCCGCATCGTCGGGTCCACCGATCCAGACTCGGGCGCCATCCTGCAGCAGATATGCGCGCGCTCGCCAGAAGTCGATCCTGTCGATCAGGATGTCCCGCTCGAACCCCACAGTGTGCTGGTGATGCGCCCACACGCCCATGTGATCGACAGGAACCTCGAAGATCAGCTCCGCGGACTCCAGCGGCTCGCCACGACGCCACTGCCGGGCCTGACGCGGGTAGCTCGACGTCGTCAGCGAATCCGGACCGAAATCCGTCGCCACGAAGATCGCATCGATATCGATCCAGGACACAGTGGTTTTGGCGACCGGCACGTTGAAGCCATTGGCAACGAACGACTTCGACGCCAGGTCGAATTCCCGCACGGTGACCGCATCTCCGCCATCCGGCGAAAGCCGGACCAATGCGCGGTCGTTCTTGGGAAACAACAGCTCGGCCCCGCCGAACACCCACTCGGTTCCCTCCCGAGAACCAAGGTCGTCAACATCGATCAGCACGTCCCAGTCAGGTTCGGGTTTGCGGTAGCTCTCCAGCGTCGTCCTGCGCCAGAGCCCTCGCGGATGCTGGGCGTCCTTCCAGAAGTTGTAGAGGAACTCGCCATGCCGGGTAACGGTCGGGATACGCCCAGTCGAATCGAGCACCTCCAGCACCGCGCGGGATGTCCCGGCGAGCGCCGGCGCCGGAAGATGCGCGGTCGAGCGTTCGTTCTGAGCGGCCACCCATTCCAGCGCCCGGCCAGACTGGATCTCCTCCAGCCACAGGAACTCGTCATCGGACCTTGCGCGGTCTGGAAACTGTGCTGCCTCAGTCATGCGGGCCTCCGCCTCGAACGTGAAAATATCTGCCGGCTGTGTTCAACCACCAGACGCATGGTATTGCACGAGCACGCCGGCGGCCCAATGGGCCGCCGGCGTGCTCGTTTTTTGCCCGGTAGAAGGCGCCAGGATTATCGCTTCGTGTACTGAGGAGCCTTGCGGGCTCGTTTGAGTCCGACTTTCTTGCGTTCTTTCTCGCGAGAGTCGCGGGTCAGCAGCTTGGCGCTCTTGAGTGTCGGTCGCAGTTCTTCGTCGGCCCGGATCAGGGCACGAGAAATGCCGTGGCGAATGGCGCCAACCTGACCCGACGTGCCGCCCCCAACAACCGAGGCCACGACATCGAAGCGCTCGGTTGTGCCGGTGACGCGGAACGGCTCGGCCATGATGAGGTAATGCAGTTCACGCCCACCAAAGTGCTCGCGAACCGGCCTGCCATTGACCGTGAAATTGCCTTCGCCGGGGTACAGGCGAACTCTCGCGATCGCGGTCTTGCGCCGGCCAACGCCATAGTAGTATTGCCCTTTGGGCATGGTTGAATCGCTCATTGCTGCTCCTTGTCCCGGTCGCCTAGCGAACCGCGGTGTCGTCGAGTTCGAGAGTCGCCGGGTTCTGCGCGCCATGCGGATGCTGCGTGCCTTCGAATATCTTCAGCTTCTTGATCTGCGCCTTGCCGAGCGCGTTGCGCGGCAGCATTCCGCGAACCGCATTCTCGATAATACGGTCCGGGTGTCGCTCCCGAAGATCCTTCAGGGAGGTCGACTTCAACCCGCCAGGGTAGCTGGAGTGGCTGTAGTAGAACTTCTGGGTTTCCTTGTTTCCGGTCACCTTGACCTTGCCCGCATTGAGCACGATCACGAAGTCGCCGGTGTCGATGTGGGGGGTGTAAATCGGCTTGTTCTTGCCCCGAAGCGTGGCGGCAATTGCCGAGCAGAGACGACCAAGGGTCTTGCCCTCGGCGTCCACCACGAACCAGTTGCGAGTCACATCGCCTGGTTTGGCTGAATAGGTGCGTCGTTCCACAATCTAACTCCCTTGGCCATGATCCGATTGGGCTGGCGTGTTGTCCACGATTTGCTTGCCGTCCGGGTCTGGGTCGGGAACATCGTTGCCGTAACCCACCCGCCAAAGTATCAATCCGTGTGCCGGGGCCAACACTGGGCCAGCCCTTCGATCCGCGACTTCGAGCAGTTCCGTTATCCACTCCAATGGTTGTTCCCGCGATCCCACCGAAACTAGCGCGCCGGTCACGGTCCGAACCAATTGCGGCAGAAACCCGTTGGCGATGATCCGGATTTCGATGCCGATCCCCGATTCCGGGACCACTCCCCACCACGGTTCGACCGCGCGAACTCCACAATGATAGACGCTACGAACAGTTCCGCGTTTGGCTGTGGCCCGGTTCGACCACGGAACGCCTTCTCCACCGCCGGTGAAAGCCGCCAGATCGTGTGTCCCTTCGAGCAGCGTCCCGGCTCGTGACATGCGCTCGATGTCGAGGTCAGAACGACGTCTCCACGCGAATCGTTCGGCCAAAGGCTGCTTGCCACCTACCCAAAGCCGATACCGGTACTCCCGCCATTTTGCATCGTACCGGGGATGGAACCCCGGATCGACCCGTGACAAGGCCGAGATCGCAATGTCACCCGGCGTGAGGCGGTTGAGCGCCTTCTGGATCGCCGTTTCCGACATCTCAAGTCGGAAGTCTGCGCAGCGAACCACCTGGCCAACCGCGTGCACACCGCGATCGGTTCGTCCGGCAAACTCGGTTGCGGCTCTAGCGCCTCCGAGCCGTTCGAGCGCCTCCTCCAGTTCTTGCTGAACCGTGCGCATACCCGCTTGCCGCTGCGATCCCCAAAACCCGGTCCCGTCGTAGCCGAGGGTGAGTTTGAGCACCGCGGGCGCGAGGCGACTCCCGGCAGCGGATCGCTCCCCGGAGTCTGACATCGTCGCTAGGCGACGAATTCGATCAGCACAATCGGAGCCGCGTCACCGCGGCGGAGACCGAGCTTGGAAATCCGTGTATACCCGCCGGCGGTATCCTCGTAGCGAGGAGCAACCACGTCGAAGAGTCGTTCGACCGATCGCTTGTGATCGAGACGCGACATCACCAGGTTACGATGATGAACAGAGTCGTCACGAGCAATGGTGACGAGCTTCTCGACGACGCCGCGAAGTTCCTTGGCTTTGGCTTCGGTGGTCGTGATCCGCTCGTTGAGAATCAGCGAGATGGCTTGCTGTCGGAGCATGGCCTTGCGCTGACTAGGATTGCGGCCGAATTTGCGGCCCGACTTGCGATGCCTCATGACTGCTCTTCCTCGTCCTCACTGGCGCCGGCGCCGAGGCCGCCCAGCGACTTGATTGCCTCAGCAACTTCAAGTGACTCGGCATCTTCCTCGTCGCCGCCGGCGCCCACCGACCCGACTTCCAGATCGGCTTCCGGCAGGTAGCCGTATTCGTGCAGCTTCTCGCGCAGCTCGGTGAGCGACCGCGGCCCAAAGTTCCTGATCGAAAGCAGCTGATCCGGATCCATTGTAAGCACCTGGCCCACCTTATCGATCTGTTTGCTACGCAGGGCATTGAGCACGCGCGGCGAAAGACCCAATTCGGCTAATGGCTTGTTCTGAACCTCTTCAGGGATGAACGAATTGGCGGCCGTTTCTGGTTCCGGTCGGGTGAACTCGGAGAAGACACGGGCGTGATCCATGAGGATCGTTGCCGATTGGGAAAGGGCGTCGTCCGGTTCGATCGTGCCGTCGGTCAGGATCTCGAGAATGAGGCGATCGTACTCAACGTTCTGGCCGACGCGGGTCGGTTCGATGACGAAGTTCACGCGCTGGATCGGCGTGTATATGGCGTCGATCGGAATTTCGCCGAGGGCAAAGGTTTCCTGGGTCTCGGCCGGTCGATAACCACGATCGCGACTGATCCATAGGTCCATGTCAAGCACGGAATCCGGTCCATCGAGGGTGGCAATAGGATGATCGTGATTCACGATCTCAACTTCAACTGGCCACTCGATGTCGCCGGCGGTCACCGCGGTTTCGCCTTCGCCATCGCCGCGCTTGTACAGGTGGGCTCGCACGTCACCATGCAATTCCTGGACCCGACGCAGGCGAATGCCCTTGAGATTGAGAACCACCTCCGTGACATCCTCGCGGACGTTCGGGATCGTGGCGAACTCGTGCCAGACGTTGTCAATACGAATCCGTGAGATGGCGCAGCCTTCGAGCGATCGGAGCAGGATGCGACGCAGGGAATTGCCGAGTGTGGTGCCGTAGCCTGGTTCAAGCGGCTCGACCTGGTAGCGCCCATAGTTGCGCCCCGTCTCGATAGTTTTGATGGTAAAATCGGGTTGCTGCAACAAGCGAATAGTCCTCCTTATGACGCTGAATTACCGTCTTGGTCCCAGGCGGGGTCAACGCTCGGCAGTTCAGCGCGACGGCCCAGGCTTAACCTTGTCCTGGTCCGCAACCGCATTCCTGATCAATCTGCCTGCACCGGCACGATAGGGATCGCGCCAGTTGACGTCGGGCGCCCGTGTGGGTGGCGCAAACGCCTTTCTCCAATCCGCGGCAGCAGGATCGGAGACCGAATTGCTAAACGCGTCGACGTTTTGGCGGTCGGCAGCCGTTGTGTGGAATCGGCGTGGTGTCGGTGATCGAAATCACCATCACGCCGCTCGATTGCAGTGACCTTACCGCCATCTCGCGACCAGAGCCCGGCCCCCTGACGAAGACATCGACTTGGCGCAGACCATGCTCCTGAGCTCGCCGCGCGGCGGCCTCGGCCGTCATCTGAGCGGCGAACGGCGTGCTCTTGCGTGAGCCTTTGAACCCATTGCTTCCCGCGCTGGACCAGGCAATGACATTACCGGTCGGGTCGGTGAGGGTAACGATCGTGTTGTTGAATGTTGCCTGAATATAGGCTCGACCGCGGGGGACGTTTTTTCGGTCCCGACGGCGAACACGACCCTTTTGTGCGGTTCCACGACGCTTGTCTGTCATTGCCCGTCTTTGCCTCGTTTCAATGCTCGCCCCATCTCAAGTCGGAGCGCCACGTCCTGTTCATCAATCAGGCGCCTGTGTCTCCTTCGTGGGGTTACTTCTTGCGACCGACCGACGCCCGCCTCGGACCGCGTCGGGTGCGGGCATTGGTCCGCGTTCGCTGTCCACGAACCGGCATCCCGCGCCGATGTCGAAGACCCCGGTAAGACCCAATATCGATAAGCCGCTTGATGTTCATCGCCACTTCACGCCGAAGGTCGCCCTCGACACGATGATCCCGGTCAATGATTTCGCGAAGCCGGTTGACTTCATCGTCGGTCAGGTCGCGCACGCGGGTTTCCGGGCTGACGCCGGTTTGCGCGAGCACCTGCTGACTTGTCTTAAGCCCGACACCATAGATATAGGTGAGCGCCACTTCCACGCGTTTTTCGCGTGGCAAATCTACTCCGGAAAGTCTTGCCATAGGTCATCCTCGCGACAGTTCCGGGTTTCTGCCCGGCGCTGAATGGTCGTGCGCGCTCAACCCTCCCGGGACGGTTCAGCCTTGCCGCTGCTTGTGTCGCGGATTCGTGCAAATTACGCGCACAATACCCTTGCGGCGAATGACGCGGCACTTTTCGCACCGCTTGGATACAGATGCCGATACCTTCATGGTTGTTGGTTTCATTCCTCACCTCGTCCGAAGACAAGGCGCGTCGACCCGATTTTCGTGACCAGTCATGCCGCCGAGTCACGGATGCATCACGTTTATGCACCCATTGCTGATGTGCGCCCCCGCCATCGCGGAGTAGTGGATTGGGTCATCGACCGCACACGCTAATAGCGCATGTCTCCAGACATGCGCCATGGACAACTATTGTACCATCGAATCAACCCGCTGCGTCAAGATCAGCGGCTCATTGTCGGTTATCGCAACCGTGTGCTCGAAGTGAGCCGACCAGGATCCGTCTACGGTGACCACCGTCCATTCATCGTCCAGGACTCGTGTTTCCTCCCCGCCGAGCGTCAGCATCGGCTCGATCGCCAGCGTCATGCCTCGCTTGAGGCGGCGCCCGGCGCCGGCATCGCCGTGATTCGGGATATGCGGTTCTTCCCACATTTCGCGCCCAATGCCGTGACCGCCATACTCCTGCACGATGCCATAACCACGGTCTGTCGCGTAGACCTCAATCGCATGCCCGATGTCGCCGAGCCGTTTTCCGTCCGTTGCTTGTTTGAGACCTACGTACAGCGATGCTTCCGTATCGGTCAGCAATTGCCGTTGCGCTTCGGAAACATCACCGACCGGATATGTCCAGGCCGAGTCACCGTGAAATCCATCGACGATCGCGCCGATGTCGACGGCGATAATGTCACCATCTTCGAGTCGCCGAGGACCCGGAATACCGTGGACAATCTCGTCGTTCACGGAAGCACAGATGTTGCCGGTGAAACCGTGGTGACCAAGAAAATTGGATGTCGCACCGTGCTCGGCAATCGTCTCGCGGACGATGTCGTCGAGTTCCTGGGTCGACACCCCCGGCGCAATCGCCGCCTGGACTCGCGCATGACAGATGGCGACAACGTGACCGGCCCGTTTCATTGTCTCGATATCGGCGACACTCTTGAGCACAATACTCATTGCTAAACTGCGCCCCTGGCGGTAGTCCGGAGCTGGATGACGGCGAGGATGCTGACGTGGACGTCGTCGATAGCGCGATCGCCATCGACCTGGGTGAGTTTGCCCTGTGAAGCGTAGTAATCGAGGAGCGGGGCGGTTTCCTGGTCGTAGAGGGCGAGCCGCCGGGAAATTGCATCCGGTTTGTCGTCTTCCCGCTGGATGACCTGGCCGCCGCACCTGTCGCAAATGACCTCGCCACTGGATGGGCTGGACTCGACGTGAGTCACAGCCCCGCACCCGACGCAAATCCGCCTTCCGGAGAGTCGCCGAATGAGGACATCCCTGGGAACATCGATTTCGATGACTGATGTCACGGTCTCGTGGAGGTCGGCCAGGATGTCGTCGAGGGCGCGGGCCTGGGCGTCGGTGCGCGGGAAGCCATCGAAGAGTGCGCCCTCGACACCTTCACCATTGGCGCGTGTCTCGACGAGGTGGGCGATGCGTCCTCGTACGATCGAATTGGTGAGATCGTCCGGCACGAGGTCGCCGCGGTCGAGAATGGCCCTGAGTTCAACCCCGAGTGGGGAGCCCGAGCCGATTTCGGCGCGAAACATGTCCCCTGTCGCGATCCTGGCCAATTTCAGTTCCGGGCCGAGCAGCGCCGCCTGGGTGCCCTTTCCAGACCCCTGCGCTCCCATCAGAATCACATGCACAGGAAAAATCCCCGAAGTTCGAGCGTCCTGTGCGGAACAGGCGCCCGTTTCCATGCGGCCAGCGTTGAATGGCTAATTGATGAATCCTTCGTAGTTCCGCATCATCAGTTGCGCTTCGAGCTGTCGCATCGTGTCAATCGCGACACCGACGACGATCAGGAGCGAGGTGGCGCTGAGTTGCAGCGTGTTCACATCGGTGATGAGCGTTGCCAGGAATGGCAGAATCGCGATCACACCGAGGAACACGGCGCCAACAATTGTGATCCGCGACAACACGCGCTGAAGGTAAATCGCGGTGTTGCGCCCGGGACGCACCCCAGGGACGAATGCGCCCTGGCGCTGCAACGATTCCGGAATGCGCTGCTGCTGGAACACGACCATCGTATAGAAGAACGTGAATCCCACGACCATGAAGAAGTAGACGATGTTGTAGGGCCAGGTGTTCGGGCTCAACCAGATCCGGATTCTCTGGGCGACATCGACAACCCATTGGGTGTTGGACCCCTCGAGGAAGCTGGCGACCATGCCGGGGAAGACCATGATGCTGACCGCGAAGATCAAAGGAATCATGCCGGCGCTATTGACCTTGAGCGGGATATTGGTGGTGGTTCCGCCATAGACGCGACCCGAGCGCACGCGCTTCGCGTGATGCACGGGGATGCGGCGCTGACCTTCGTTGATCAACACGACGCCGATTATCGTGATCAGGCCGATGATGACGAAGAGCACAGTGCCGAGCACGTTGGAACCGAAACTTCCACCGGTCAACAAGTTGCCAACTGACGTGGGCAAGGAGGCAACGATGCCGCCAAAGATGATTATCGAGATTCCGTTGCCGATCCCCTTTTCGGTGATCAACTCACCGATGAACACCAGCAACATTGTGCCGGCGGTCAGCGTCAGCAAAATGGCAATGGTCGGAAGCCAGGTGTCCCCATCGAACAGACCGAAATCCTGGATCAAGGGCTGTCCGTCGACTCCCGGCTGCTGGGAGAATAGCAGGGTCTGTCCGTATCCCTGAAGCAAAGCCAGCGGTACGGTCAGGATATGGGTGTACTGGTTGATCTTGTTGCGGCCCTGCTGGCCTTCCATCGAAAGCTCGTTGAGACGAGGAATGATCGGCGTCATCAACTGCATGATGATCGACGCTGTGATGTACGGATACACGCCGAGGGCCACGACCGAGAAGTTGGTCAGGCCGCTGCCCGAGAACAGGTTGAGCATGCCAAGCAGCTGGTTGTTCTCGATGAAGGCGCGCAGCCCTTCCCGGTCCACACCCGGAATGGGAATGCTGGCGATGCATCGGAAGATGACCAACATCCCGATCGTGAACAGGATTTTGGCGCGGAGATCCGGAATCTTGAATGCATTGATGACGGCCTGGAGCATGCCTAGGCCTCCTTCGCGTCTCGTTCTCGCAACTGAGCGATCGCCTCACGCCGGGAAGGTCCGCCGACCTTGCCAACGCGCATCGCCTTGAGTTCGCGGTTTAGTGGCAGCGCCCGGCTGCGTGGTCGTGCGGTTCTGAAATCATCTGTTCGTTCCAGCGTTGTGACTGATCCGCCGGCGGCTTCGATCGCGGCCTGGGCGGCCTTCGAGAAGGCGTGGGCATGGATCGTGAGGGCTCCGGAAACCTCGCCATTGGCGAGAATCTTGACCGGGAATTTGGTTCCACGGATCAACCCCGCCTTGGCGAGGACTTCGGGCGTGATCGGCCCGTCGACATCGAGATCGGCGAGGCGACCGAGGTTCACGGTCTCCCACGGCGTCTTCCATATATTGGTGAATCCGCGCTTATAGGGCATTCGCTGCTGGATCGGCAGTTGGCCGCCCTCGAAGCCGATCCGGACTCCACCGCCGGACCGGGAATTCTGGCCCTTCGTGCCGCGACCGGCGGTTTTTCCCCGGCCACTCCCGTGACCGCGACCAACCCGTCGCTTGGTTGTGTTGGCGCCCTTTGCTGGACGCAGGTCGTCAATTGTCAGTGGCATCGTCGTTCTCTTCTCTGTCTGTCTTTTTCGATCCTCGTCCAACGCGAAGCCTGGACGACACGCCGCGTCACTCCGCGGCGCCGATTTCCTCGACCTTCACCAGATGGCTGACCTTCTGGACAGCGCCCCGAATCGAGGGATGATCCGGGCGGACGACCGAGTGGTGCAATCGACGCAAGCCAAGCGACTTGACCGCCCGGCCCTGATCGGATGGACGGCCGATTACGCTCTTGACGAGGGTGATCCTGAGCTGGCCATCCGTAACTGTCTGGGCGTCGTTCATGACCGTCCACTCCTTGGGCCCTGATTCTGACCCTGACTTTGACCCTGGCCCTGCCCCCGGCCCTGGCCGCCGCGTCGCTGGTTGCGGCGCTGGTTATCCTGCGGCGGGGTCAACGGGGCGGCAACTGATCGCGGGCGAACCACATCAGCGCCGCCGTGGTCGAACGCCTTGCGCAATTGCTGCTTGGCGCGTCGGCGCCGGAGAATCACCATTTGCTCGGATTCGAGTGACTTGAGCGCCTCCATCGTGGCTCGAACGACATTCACCGGATTGTTGCTGCCCAGCGACTTGGTCAGGATGTCGCGAATGCCAAGCACCTCGACCACTGCCCGCACCGCGCCACCGGCGATCACGCCGGTACCTGGTGATGCTGGCTTGAGCAGCACGCGCGATGCGCCGAAGGTTGCCTCAACTTCGTGCGGAATGGTGCCGCCATCGAGCGGGATGCTGATCATCGACCGCTTGGCGGCTTCTCCACCCTTACGGATGCTGTCTGGCACTTCTCCGGCCTTTCCCAGACCAATGCCGACCTTTCCCTTGCCGTCTCCAACAACCACGATGCTGCCGAACGAGAACGTTCGGCCACCCTGGTGGACCTTGGACACACGGTTGATGCGCACCAACCGTTCCTCTAACTCGTTTGCCTGGTCGTCGTCCGACCGACGGCGCGGCGAGCGCTCTTCCCGATTCCGATCCATACCTGTCTCCCGATCATCCGTTGTCCTCGCCAGCACTCGGCCACTTGCCTTCCGCACTGGCAGCACAAACAGCTTAAAACTTCAGACCGCCCTCGCGAGCGCCATCGGCTACCGCCTTGACACGACCGTGGTAAAGGAATCCACCCCGATCGAATAGAACAGCATCCACACCGGCCGTTTTGGCCCGCTCGGCAATGACTTCGCCGACGGCCCTGGCCCGCGCAGACTTGTTGGCTCCCTCACCGGCGCGCTCGCGGACAGCCTCCTCCAGGTCGCTAGCGGCAACGATCGTATGGCTCTGGGTGTCGTCGATCAATTGCGCATAGATGTGCGCAGACGACCGGAAAATGTTCAGACGAGGCCGCTGCGTGGTCCCGCTTATTTTGGCCCGCACCCTGCGGTGCCTTCGCTCACGATTGGTGAGCGCCTTTCGAAACTTGGTGCGCATGGCTCACTCCCTAGGACTTCAAGATGTGGAGGCGATACACGATGCTGGGGAGACTCGGCAACGTTCAGATTGGTTTGACTCGCAAGGCTGAATGTTACTTGGCCTTGCCTGCCTTACCGGCCTTGCGTCGAACGACCTCTCCGGCGTAACGAATACCCTTGCCCTTGTACGGCTCGGGGGGTCGGACGCCTCGAATACGGGCGGCCTCTTCACCAACGACCTGCTTGTTGATGCCGCTAACCGCGACACGATTATTGCCCTCGACTGCATAGGTCACGCCATCCGGGGCGACCATGCGAACCTGGTGCGAGTAGCCCACGTTCAAGACGAGATGCTTGCCATCGAGCGCGGCGCGGTACCCAACTCCAAGGATTTCGAGATTCTTGGTGTACCCATCGGTAACACCGACAACCATGTTGTTGATTAGCGACCTGGTTAGGCCATGGAGGGCCTTGATTTCGCGCTGATCGTTGGGCCGTTCGACGCGGAGGACGCCATCCTCCTGGACGATCGAAACCTTGGTGGACAACATCTGGCTCAGCTCGCCCTTTGGTCCGATAACCTTGACCGAATTCCCGTCACCGATCTGGACATCGACGCCCTGTGGCACAGGGATCGGTTTGACACCAATTCTCGACATTTCACCCTCCTGGACCGGTGGCGAACACCGCCGCCAATTGTGGGTTTCGATACCCGTCGGCTTACCAAACAGTGCAGAGCACCTCGCCGCCAATCCCGCGCCTGCGCGCCTCGTAGCCAGTGAGCACTCCTTCCGGGGTACTGACAATGGCGATTCCGAGACCGCTGCGCACACGAGGAAGTTGGTCCTTACCGGCGTAAATGCGCAGACCAGGTTTGCTCACGCGCTTGATCTCGCGGATGACGTGCGATCGATCGGATGCGTAGCTCAAGTTCACGATGAGCTGGTTCTGAGGGCGCTTCTCAACGACTGAAAAGTCATCGATGTAGCCCTCCTGTTTCAATACGGCGGCGATTGCGACAAGGACCTTGGTAGCGGGCATGGTTGTTTCGGTCTTGCTGGCCATTCCCGCGTTTCGGATCCGGGTCAGCATATCGCTGATTGGGTCGTTCACGCTCATGCGTCGCGCTCTCCGTTGTTGTGATGAATCGTCGAACTCATGATACCGCTCACCAACTTGACTTCGTCACACCCGGCAGGCGGCCGACTGAGGCCAACTCCCGGAAGCAAATTCGGCAAACGCCGAACTTCCGCATGTACGCGCGCGGTCGACCGCAGATTCTGCAACGGCTGTGGGCGCGAGTCGAGAATTTTGGTGTGCGCTGAGATTTGACGATCAAACTCGTCTTCGCCATGGTTCCTCCATCGTTCGCTAGCGGGCGAACGGCATCCCGAGATGAGCGAGCAGGGCTCGTCCCTCCTCGTCTGTACGAGCGGTCGTCACGAAGCTGATCTCCAGTCCGCGCACCTTGTCAATCTGGTCGTACTCGATCTCCGGAAACATGAGTTGTTCGCGGAGGCCCAATGTGTAGTTTCCGCGGCCGTCGAACGCATTCGGCGAGACACCGCGAAAGTCCCTGATCCGCGGCAACGCAATTGCTGTCAGCCGATCGTAAAACTCGTACATGCGATCGCCGCGAAGAGTGACCATCGCCCCTATCGGCATACCCTCGCGCAGCTTGAACGCCGCGATTGACTTCTTCGCCCGCGTCACCACCGGCGCTTGCCCGGTAATCCAGCGCAAGTCGCTGACCGCGGCATCGAGCGCCCGTCCGTTCTGGACGGCCTCGCCGAGACCGACGTTGACCACGATCTTGGCGAGTTTGGGAGCCTGATACACATTTTTGTAGCTGAAATCGCTCACCAGGGCGGGAATAATCTCGTCCTTGTAGCGATCGCGCACCCGTGCCATAGAACACCTCATTCCGAAACGAACCCAATTCTCATACGTTGTTCGGCGTTCACACCTGGTTTGCCGCACAAAGCGGTACTCAGGTCGCCGTTCGACTTAGCTGTTCCCCATGTATCCGCTGCCTGAGGACGGCAGATCGCCAGCTGGCGCCGATCAGGCGCTTGGTCGCGGAATACCGGCGTCGCATTTCTTGCAATAGCGCTCATTTGCGTTATCGCTATTCCTGCGCACTCCAACACGGCTTGGTTGGCCACAAGCTGGGCAAACCAGAACCACGTTGGAAACGTGCAACGCGGCCTCGACCTCAACGATGCCCGCCTGGCGAGCGCGTCCGCGCTTGATGTGTTTCTTGACGATGTTGACGCCTTCGATCACCACACGATTCCGCTCGATCAGGTTCTGGCGAACGATGCCCTGCTGACCCTTGTTGCGACCGTTGGTAACCAGCACCAGATCGCCGGTTCGAATCTTTCTCATCACCGATCCCTACAGTGTTTCGGGGGCAAGCGACACAATTCGCATGAATGCTCGCTCGCGCAACTCACGACCAACCGGGCCGAAGATGCGGGTGCCGCGAGGCGCCCCTTGCGCATTGATCAACACCGCCGCATTGTCATCGAACTTGATATGACTGCCATCTGGCCGTCCATACTCGTGGGTCGTGCGTACGATAACGGCACGGACGACTTCACCCTTCTTGACGGCTGCGTTCGGCTGAGCGGCCTTCACCGAGGCGATAATCGTGTCGCCGACACTTCCCCATCGCCGGGAGGAGCCGCCCAGCACACGGATACACATGATTTCACGTGCTCCGCTGTTGTCGGCTACTTTGAGCCGGGTCTGTGTCTGAATCACCGTTCAACATCCTCCGGGCCTTGTCGCTGCCCGTTTCTCGTACGCCGTTTCCAAACCTAAATCTGGACTGCGCGCTCGACAATCTCTCTTACAATCCAACGCTTGCGCTTGGAAAGTGGGCGAGTTTCTTCGATCCGGACGAGATCGCCCATCCTGACCGAATTGTTCTCATCGTGGGCCACGAACTTCGATGTGCGCGTGATCCGCTTGTGGTACAGCGGGTGGCGGCGAACATAGTTCACGGCGACGATGACGGTCTTGTCCATCTTGTTGCTGACAACCTTGCCGATCTTCATGGTGCGCGGCTTCTGCAAGTGCGCTGCCTTGTCCTCGGCGTGAGTTGTCACATCCAAAACCTCGCTCATACGTCTCCTCGAAATTCTCGTGCTCTTGCGCGCTTCTCATTTCTTGGCCGTCTTGATCGAGCCCCGCGTTACGTGCCTCGGAGGCCCAGCCCTGACGGCTGCCTAGCTCACGGCGGTCTGGGCGCGCTCGTTCTCACCGATGATGGTGTGAATGCGAGCGATATCCTTGCGGATCTGCCGGGTGCGAGTCGTGGCGGTCAATTGACCGACCGCTTCCTGGAACCGGAGATCGCGCCATTCTTCGTGCAGCTCTTGCAAGCGCTCTTCGAGTTTCTCGGGGGTCAGCGCTCGAATCTCCGCTGGTTTCATCCCGCCCCCTCCTCCTCGTGCGCTGCCGGTGCGCCCGGAGTCTCACGGACCAGGACCTTTGTCTTCATCGGGAATTTCATCCCGGCGCGACGCAGGGCCTCAGTGGCGCGTTCTTCGGAAACACCGGCAATTTCAAACAACATCCGGCCTGGCTTGACAACGGCCACCCAGTATTCCGGGTTGCCCTTGCCGGAACCCATCCGGGTCTCGGCCGGCTTTTTAGTGACAGGCTTGTCCGGGAAAATCCGAATCCAAACCTTGCCGCCACGCTTCAGGTAGTTGGTGATTGCGCGGCGGGCAGCTTCAATCTGGCGGCTAGTGACCCAGGCCGGTTCAATCGTCTGCAATCCGTACTCACCGAACGAGATATCTGAGCCTCGATAGGCTTTTCCTCTCATCCGACCGCGCATGACCTTGCGGTATTTTGTCCGCTTCGGCATCAACATGACATAGGCTCCGGTGGTTTCTAGCCTCACCCTTTCAGGGGACAAGGCGCCACGGCTTGATTTCGATAGACTAGTCGCCCACAATCGCCAGATCGGCCGTCAATGTGGCCTCAGTTACTTCCGGGCCGGTCCGGAACACATCGCCCTTGTAGACCCAGACCTTGACGCCGATTCGGCCATACGTGGTGGCGGCGTGGACCACCGCGAAATCAATGTTCGCGCGCAGTGTGTGCAAGGGAACCCGTCCGTCTTTCTCGGTCACGGCACGGGACATTTCGGCGCCGCCAAGTCGACCAGCGAGCCGGATCTTCACACCTTTGGCGCCTCGACGCATCGCTTGCTGCACCGCGTGCTTCATCGCCCGCCGATACGAAACGCGACGCGCGATTTGCTCCGCGATGCTCTCGGCGATCAATCGGGCCTCGATCTCGGGAACCTTGATTTCCTCGATCCGGACGTTGACTTTCTTGCCTACGTCCTTCTCGATCATCTGACGAAGCCGCTCTACGTTCGCGCCCTGCTTGCCGATCACAATGCCGGGTTTCGCGGTGTGGAGCGTGATGTCGACCTTGTTCGCGGAGCGCTCCAACTCGATCCGGGAAATCCCGGCGCGAGAAAGCTCCCCAAGGATCAGCTTCCTGATCTTCAGGTCTTCGTGCAACAACTCAGTATACGTGCGTTCGGCAAACCATTTCGACTCCCAGTCGCTGGCGATGCCGAGCCTGAATCCAATTGGATTGACTTTACGACCCATTAACGGCGCTCCCTTTCTTCGGCGACGACGGTGATGTGAGTCGATCGCCGAATGATGCGCCCCACCCGACCGCGCGCCTTCGGCTTGAATCGACGCATCTGCGACGCATCGTCGGCAAAGATAGCCTTGATCCAGAGGTCGTCCGGATCGAGGTCGTAATTGTTTTCCGCGTTCGCCGCAACCGACTTGAGCAGCTTCTCGATATCGAGCGCCGCCTTATTCGGCACAAACTTCATCAACTCAATAGCCTCAGTCACCTTCTTGCCGCGGACCATGTCCACCACGAGGCGGGCTTTTCGAGGCGAGACGCGGACGCGTTGTGCACTTGCTCGAACTTCCATCGTTCCGTCCTCTCCCTCGCCTTAGCGACGACCGCGGCGATCCGCATCCTTGCTGTGACCTCGAAAGGTGCGGGTCGGCGCGAATTCGCCGAGCTTGTGACCCACCATCTGCTCCGAAACAAAAATTGGAACATGCTGCCGGCCGTTGTGAACTGCAATCGTGTGGCCGACCATGCCCGGAAATATCGTGCAGGCTCTTGCCCAGGTGCGAATCACGGTCCGCTGATTCGTGCGGTTGAGCACATCGACCTTCTTCTGAAGTTTGATGTCGATGTACGGCCCTTTCTTGGATGATCTCGACACGTACTTCTCCTCGTATTTGTCCGGCGATCGGAAATGCTTCCCTGATGAGGCGGTGAAGCACATTCGGTCGCGCCCTCTTTGGTTAGTGCCGCTTCTGCGGGCGACGGCGAACAATCATCGAGTCGGTTCGCTTGCTGTTTCGCGTGCGCTGGAACGCGGGCCTGCCCCATTTCGTCTTCGGCTGGCCGCCAATTGGCGCCTTGCCCTCACCACCTCCATGCGGATGGTCGCGTGGGTTCATTGCCGAACCGCGAACGGTTGGGCGACGTCCCATGTGGCGGCTTCGCCCCGCCTTGCCAATCTGGATGTTTTCATGATCCACGTTGCCGACCTGACCGAGCGTGGCATAGCAGGTCAACAACACCAGCCGAACCTCGCCTGAAGGCATGCGAACCTGGGCGTAGTTGTTTATTTTGGCCATCAGCTGGGCTGAGGTCCCGGCCGAGCGCACAAGCTGACCACCCTTGCCCGGGTACAGCTCGATGTTATGAATCTGGGTGCCGGTCGGGATGTTGGCCAGGGGCAGCGCGTTGCCGGTACGGATTGGAGCCTCTGGTCCCGCGATCACGACATCGTTGACCCGAACGCCTAGCGGGGCCAGGATGTATCGCTTCTCCCCATCTCTATAGAAGAGAAGCGCAATCCGGGCCGACCGGTTTGGATCGTATTCTATCGCGGCAACACGGGCCGGCACGCCGTGCTTGTTGCGCTTGAAATCGATGATGCGGTAGAAGCGTTTCGCTCCACCACCGCGATGCCGGGTCGTAATCCGACCCCGATTGTTGCGGCCGGCGTGTTTCTTGAGCGGCTCGGTAAGTCGCTTCTCCGGTTTCTTCTTGGTAATCTCCTCGAACGTGCTGACACTCATCGAGCGGCGCGCCGGGGAGGTTGGCTTGTACTTGCGAATTGGCATACTCAAACGTTCCCTTCTATCCGACCTGCGTCGCTAGACCTGCTCGAAGAGGTCGATGTGCTCACCCGGGGCCAGTGTCACAATCGCCTTTTTCCAGCCGACGGTGCTGCCGGTGATGCGGCCGCCGCCGCGCCGGATCATGCGAGATTTCGTCTTCGGCTTGACGTTCAAGACATTTACCGCCTTGACCTTGACCGAGAATGTGGCCTGAACCGCGGCCCTGATCATGATCTTGTTGGAATCCGGATGGACCTCAAAGGTGTACTGCCCCTTTTCCATCAGCCAGGTGTTTTTTTCCGTGATCAATGGGCGTCGAATGACATCCTCCAAGCGGAGCTCGGCCATCTATGCAACCTCCTCCGCGGCAATTTCCCTGGCCGCTTGCCGATTCAGCTTCCACTGACTCGGGGTTCGCTTCGCTTCCGGCAGCGCCCACAACGTTTCAATCACGGCTAACGCCTCTTCAGTGACAAGGAGCCGCTCGTACTTGAGCACATCCCGGATCGAAAGGACCGGGGCGATGATCGTCTTGGTGTCGGCGAGATTGGCTGATGAGCGCTCGATCGCGTCGTTCTTCTCGGCAAGCACCACCAGCACCGAACGGGACTCCGGAAGATTCTGGAGGAGAGTCTTGAAGGCCTTGGTCCGCGGTTCAATGTCGCCCAGCCCCTTGATTACGGTCAGGCGGTCATCGGCAAGTTTGGCCGACAGCGCTGAGCGAATCGCGAGTCGCCGCATCTGCCGCGGCATCGCCTGGGTGTATTTACGCGGGTGTGGGCCAAAGACGACCCCTCCGCCCTTCCACTGCGGAGCGCGGATCGTACCCTGTCGAGCGCGACCGGTACCTTTCTGCCGCCATGGTTTGCGACCACCACCGCGGACCTCGCCACGAGTCTTGGTGTCGGCAGTGCCGAGTCGGGCATTTGCTAACTGTCGCACCAGCGCCTGGTGCATGACGGGAATATTCGGTTCGATTCCCCAGACGGTTTCGTCGAGTTCGGCCGTATCGACCACCTCGCCCTGAGTGTTGTGAACATCTACTTGCATCGTCGTTCTTGCTCCCATGAGTCATCGCCGGCACTCGCCCGGCGACTACTTTTGACCCTTCATCGCACGCTTGATCAGGAGCGTGCCATTGTTCGGGCCCGGAACCGATCCTTCGACGAGGAGCAGGTTGCGTTCCGCATCCACCCGAAGGACCGTGAGGTTCTGGACCGTGACCCGGTCGTTGCCCATTCGCCCGGCCATCTTCATTCCTTTGAAGACCCGGCCCGGCGTGGCGCTGGCGCCAATCGACCCAGGCGCCCGCGCGCGGTCCGACTGACCGTGGGTCTTCGGACCACCGCTGAATCCGTGGCGCTTCATGACGCCCTGGAAACCGCGCCCCTTGGATGTGCCGGTTACATCGATGACATCGCCGACGGTGAAGGTATCGGCGTTGAAAACCTGTCCAACCTCAATACTGGTGTAATCATCTGTCTTAAACTCACGAAGCGTCTTGACCTGATGGCCACTGGCGCGAACGTGCCCCGATTGCGGCTTGTTCAGCCTTTTCGCAATGCCGAACCCGAGTTGGACGGCTTCATAGCCATCTTTCTCCTGGCTTCGCACCTGCGTGACCACACATGGGCCGGCCTCGATCACTGTCACCGGTCGAGCCAGACCTTGCTCGTCGAATAGTTGCGTCATCCCGAGCTTTCGCCCGATCAATCCTTGAATCATTGGCTCTCCCCTGCTCTTCGTCAGGAAACGGAGTCAGCATCTTGCGCCGCGTCCGCTCACAGAGCGTGTTGCGCGTTGGTCCGACTGTCGCACATACGCGACGGGGTCGAAACGCGCTCATCCGCTACAACTTGATTTCGATATCCACACCGGCCGGAAGATTCAGCCGCATCAGCGCCCGAATCGTGTTGCCGCTCGGCTCCAGCACATCGATCAATCGCTTGTGGGTTCGAATCTCGAACTGCTCCTGCGAATCCTTGTCGATGAACGGAGACCGAATCACGCAAAACTTCTCGATTCGCGTCGGCAAGGGCACGGGTCCCGCAACCTTGGCGCCAGTGGCTTCGGCCGTTTCCACGATACGGCCAGCCGACTGGTCGAGGATCTTGTGATCGTAGGCCTTGAGGCGAATCCGGATTTTCTGGGCCGCCTTGCGTGCCGTAACCATTGTTGCGGTTCCCTCGCTTGCGAACGAACGATGCGCCACCCGGTTTGGGAGGCGCATCGCACGCCACTGTCAACTAGTCGGTAATCTGGGTGACCGCGCCGGCGCCGACGGTGCGGCCGCCTTCACGTATCGCGAACCGTAAGCCCTCTTCGATCGCCACCGGCGTGATCAGCTCGACGCCCATCTGGACGTTGTCCCCAGGCATCACCATCTCGGTCCCCTCCGCCAGTTCGATCGATCCCG
>Ga0183260_10000064_pt1 | contig 71618 bp, 52 predicted proteins | sample AntDrymUQ4972206_2_FD_129768 | JGI IMG/M metagenome (GOLD analysis project Ga0183260, IMG submission 129768) | Polar desert sand microbial communities from Dry Valleys, Antarctica - metaG UQ497 (22.06) (version 2) (version 2) | ecosystem: Environmental > Terrestrial > Soil > Desert | place...
ATACGACTGCTGCCGCACCATGTCGATGTAGCGCGCCTCTTCGTCAGCGGGCGCGTCCTTGCCGCCTGCGACGTAGCCAAAGCGCTGCGTCGGCGCGAAGACGACGAGCCCGCGACTGCGATACTTGTCGGCCAGCGCCGCCAGAATCGGTCCCTGAGTTTTACAGTCACTGCACCAGTGCGCCCAGAAGAACAGCAGCACCACCTTGCCCTTCAGCGAGGCCAGCGCCGGCGGCTGCGGGCCGAGATACTCGGTGAGGTCGAGTGGCGGCGCCGGCTGGCCTTCCAGCGACACCAGGTTGATGTTCTTCTGAATGCGCTTGGCCATGGACGTCCGCTCGTAGGTCTGGTATTCCCGCTGAAGGAGCAAGACCGCCTCGGTACGCTCGCCACGCTGAGCTTGCACTTGCCCGAGCACCTCGATGGCGGCGCCAAAGGCGATCGGAAGCCGCGGCTCCTGATCGAGCGGGCGCAGCTTGAGCTGCGCCGCCGACAGATCGTAGGTCTCGCGCGCGATGCGTTCGGCCTCAGTAAGGTCACCGGCCGCCAGGGCGCCGCGCCCGATCCACGACAAAGCTTCGAGCATCTCCGGGGTGATCCCCTGCGCCTTGCGGAACGCGGCGACGATGGCCGCGGCTTTGGGCAGGTCGTTGGCCTTGATGGCCGCGCGTACGTCGGTGACGAGCGGCGACGGCTGTGCTGCCACGCCTGTCGTGACGGCCACCACGGTCAGCACCATGACAAGCATTCGTCTCATGACGCCTATTCTCCTCGATTCGCGCCGCCCACGGCGGTCCTTCACGGAGGTTCTTTCACGACGGTTCGTCACGACGGTTCGTCACGGTCGTTCCCACGACGGTTCCTCACGTGGGTCCTGGAGAAGAACCGCCGTGAACAGCGAAGAACTCCCGTGAACAACGCTCGTGGAGAAGCCACTGAAGGTAAGCTGAACGAAGGCCATGCAAACCATCACGCTTCTCTCTCGCGCGCAACTCGAGGCCGGGCTCGACATCATCAGGCAGACGCCAAAAGATGCCGGCACGCTGACCCTCATCGTCCGGCGGCCGACGGTTGATGTGCGCGAGACGCTGGACGAGGGGTGGCTCGACCCAGTCTCCGGGCTCGCCGGCGATTCCTGGTCCTCACGTTCGAGCTCCCGCACGCACGGCGGCACCGCGCACCCCGGGATGCAGCTCACCATCATGAACACGCGTGCCATCGCCCTCATCGCGCCCGATGTCACGCGTTGGCCGCTTGCCGGTGATCAGCTGTTCATTGAGATTGACCTCAGCGCGGCCAACCTGCCGCCCGGCAGCCGGCTCGCCATCGGCGAGGCGGTGATTGAGGTGACGCTTGAACCGCACACGGGCTGTGGAAAGTTCGTGAAGCGTTTTGGACTCGACGCCATGAAGTTCGTCAACTCGCCTGTCGGACGCGCCCTCAATGTGCGCGGCGTCAACGCGCGGGTACTACAGGCTGGACGAATCCGGCGTGGCGATCTCGCGCAACGGATCACGCTCGGCATGGGCGACGAGTCGCGTCATGCGCCGCCGCGCTGATTGACCCTCGGTCACAATTCCGGGCCACACGCACTGTCTGATTCAAATCAATCCTGCATTCTGCGGGTTTTGCTTGAGGCGAACTCTTTTTTCACTCAGTGTCAAAGGCAGGCATCGCCCGTCGGCGCATGCGAGAGGAGAAGAGAGGTCATCATCTTGTTCAATCTGCGGAGTTACTTCGTCACGGCCGTACTGACGGCGGCGGCGGCATCGTCGGGTGCGGCAGCGGACGTGTTCGTGGTGAAGAAGCGCTGTCTGCCGCTCGTCATCTTCGTCACGGCCTACGAGGATTACGCGCTTCGCGCTTTCGAGCTGAACGCGGTGGACTATCTGCTGAAGCCGGTCTCGAGCTCACGGCTTGCCGACGCGCTCAACCGCGCGCGCGAGCGGCTGGAGCGGAGCGAGCTCCGGAACGCCAATGCCGCGCGCCTCACGTCCGCGGCCGCGGAGTACGAGCGTGACGCGGGCCTGCCGCTGCTGGAGCGCATCCCGATACGGCACGGCGCGGAAGTGACGCTCCTCCCGGTCCGGCAGATTGCCTTCATCGCCGCGGAACGCGAACTGCTGCACATCACCACCGTGCGTGGCGACCGGCACACGATCACGTACCGGCTGAAGGATCTGGAGGCCCGGCTGGATTCGGCGAAGTTCGTGCGCCTGGGGCGAGGGACCCTCGCCGCCCTGGATCTCATCACGAAGGTGCACCTGATGCCGGGCGGCGGCCGACCCGAACACGTGGCCTGCGGCCGATCGGTGCGCGGCCGCCGCAGGTGAGCCGCAACGGATTAGGCATCGCTGGCGCAGCTCGTGGCATAGTGGATCGATGAGGACGAGGCGGAAAGTGGCCGCGCCGCGACGGATCGGAGCGCCGTTCCTCCACCGAGTCGTGGGCCTGCCAGAGAAGATCGATCAAACGGCGTATCCGTTTAGTATTCGTGCCTTCTCGCGTGGGATCGACCTCGCCTTTCGGAGCAAGGTCACCTTTTTCGTCGGTGAGAACGGCAGCGGTAAATCCACGCTGCTCGAAGCAATCGCAGAATGTTGCGGGTTCAATCCTGAGGGTGGGAATCGCGATCACCACCGGGCGGTGTTCGCGGAGCGGTCGCCGTTAGCGCAGGCCCTCAGGCTCTCGTGGTTGCCAAAGGTCACTGAGGGGTTCTTCATGCGCGCGGAGAGCTTCTACAATTTTGCGACCTACATCGAACAAGTGTCGGATCTAAGAGCCTATGGCGGCAAATCGCTGCACGAGCAGTCGCACGGAGAGTCGTTCATTTCGCTGTTTGCCAATCGCTTCGAGCAGGGGCTCTACATTCTGGACGAACCCGAAGCGGCGCTATCGCCGCAACGGCAACTCACGTTCCTGAAGATCATCCACGACCTCGCGACGCCCGGACATGCGCAATTCCTGATCGCGACGCATTCGCCCATCCTCCTGAGCTATCCAGGGGCTGTCCTGTTCAGCCTTGATGGAGACGCTATGCAGGAGATCGAGTATCGAGAGACAAAGCATTTCCTGATTACGCGCGACTTTCTCAATTCTCCGGAGCGGTTCTTCAAGCATCTGTTCGAAACCGCCGAAGACACGGGAACCGATGCCTAACCTACGCGGCAGCCCTCGCACCCACAAAGGTGGCCATCGAGCCATCGCGTCGGTGCCATCGTAGCGACAGCGCCGCAGTCCATGAGCGTGTGATGACGCTGATGCGCCCTTCACCATCCGACGCGCCAAACGTTGACCGCGTCGGAACCACGGCTGCCGTTCATGGGCGCGCCGCGCCGTGGACTTGGGGGGACATGGTCCTCACGCTGCTGCCTGGCTCAGGTGCGCCGCAAGCTCCCGGACCTGCCGCAGGTCCGTCTTGCCGGTGCCAAGCACGGGGATCGCCTCGATCACGTGAATGTCGCTGCGCTTGGGGATCCAGAGCTTCGGCAGCTCCGAGTTGCCCAGGGCCGACCAGAGCGCGTCTGGCGCCACCGCGCTCGTCGTGTACAGCAGCACCAGACGCTCCCCCCGATCCTCATCGGGAATTGACGTGACGACGCAGTTCGGATCGTCGAGGATCCGCGTGGCGACCTCCTCGATCTTCAGATGCGGCACCATCTCACCGGCGATCTTCGAGAACCGCGAGAGGCGATCGGTCAGCCGGATGAACCCGTCCTCGTCGACCGCCCCGATGTCGCCGGTGATGTACCACCCGTCGCGCAGGACGGCCTCTGTCGCCGCCGCATTGTGCAGGTAGCCGAGCATGCGATTGGGCCCCTTCACGAGAAGGAGCCCCTCGCGATTGGGCGGCACCGGCACCCCGGTTTCGGGATCGACCACACGCACGACCACGCCAGGCAGCGGGTGGCCGACGGTCCCCGCCTTCGATCCCACCTGGCCGCCATCCGGATCGGGCATGTTGACGGAGACGACAGGCGCCATCTCGGTGCAGCCGTAGCCCTCGAGCATCTCGAGCCCGAACTTCTCCCTGAAACCCCGGGCGATGGGCTCGCGCAGCTTCTCGGCACCGACGACCGCATACCGGAGATGAGCGAAGTCCTCGGTGCTGCACCTGCGGATGTACGCCGTGTAGAACGTCGGCGTCCCGATGACCATGGTGGCCCGGTATCGCCGGGCCAGGTCGCCGACCGCCTTGGCCTCCATGGGGTTCGGCACGTAGAGCGCGGCAAAGCCCGAGACCAGCGGAAACCAGAGCGTGCCCGTGAAGCCGAAGGAGTGGAAGAACGGCAGAACGCCCACGATGCGGTCCTGCGGCGTGACGGAGAAGACCTGCTCCATGCCCTCGATTACCGCGAGCACGTTGCGGTGCGAGAGCATCACCCCCTTGGGGTGCCCCGTGCTGCCGCTCGAGAAAATCACCGTCGCGAGATCGTCGATGCCGGCGCGTTCGCCCCCCCAGAGGCGCCGCAGCAGTGGGACGGGCAGCACCCTCGCGAGCAGGGCGGTCCACGCCTTCTGCGCCGTCGTGAACGATGCCAGCACGTCCTCCAGGAAGACCGTGCCGGGCACCGGCTCGAGCCTGGCTTTCGCCAGAAACGCACGCGAGGTCACGACCGTCCTGATGCCGCACTGTGCGAGGGCCGCCTCGACGGTGTCGCGGCCGGCCGTGAAATTGAGGTTCACCGGCACCGTACCCGCGAGCAGCGCTGCGAGGTTCACCAGGGCTCCGCCGACCGAGGCCGGCAACATCAGCCCGACCATCGGTTCACCCCGCCGTGTTCCCCGCAGCCATCCAGCGAGGAGCAGGGCGCCAATGAGCGTCCTGCCCTAGGTGAGCTCCAGTCCCGTCGCGTCGGCCATCGCCAGGGCGCGCCATCGTCGCTTCGCGGTGCGCAGGAAGCGTTCGTGCAGAACGTCGTGCGCCCCGAAGCGGTGCGACAGGGCGTCCGTCCCCAGCGACATGACCGCCTGCCGCGCCTCGGCCGCCGTAACGCTGGCGGGCAACGGCGGCCCGAACGTGACGGTCACGGGATACGGGAGGCGCGTCGGCCACTTCCACACGAACCGTCCCCCCTTGAAGCTGAAGATGCTCCCCCACACCCTGTCGAGGTTGACGGGGATCACCGGCACGTCGAGTCCTCCCACAATCCGTTCGAAGCCGCGCTTGAACGGCAGGAGGTTGCCCGTCCGGCTGATCGCTCCCTCCGCGAAGATGCAGACGACATGGCCGCTTTCGAGCTCCTCGCGCGCACGCGCGATCGAGGCGGCCACTTTCTGGCGATTCCCACCGGCAACCGGAATCGCATGCATCCGGCGCAGGAGCGGCTTGAACAGGGGGAATTCGTAGTAGGGCCGGTAGATCATGAACCGCACGAAGCGCTGCACGGAGGCACCGACCAGAAACCCGTCCACGTGAGAGAGGTGATTGCACACCAGCAGCGCCGGCCCGCGGAATGGCACGTGCTCCTGCCCCACGATCCTGATCCGGTAGACGGTGTGCGTGAGCGTCCAGAGCGCGAACCGGATGAAGTAGTCGGGCACGAGGACCAGCACGTAGGCGCTGGCGGCAAGCGTCATCAGGCCGAGTGCGAGGATCATCCGCTCGGGTGAGAGCTGCAGGGTACTTCCGAGCAGCAGAACCGCAGACCCCAGCAGCACACCCCCGGTGCTGAGCAGGTTGCCCGTGGCGATGACCTGCCCCTTTTCCCCTGCCGCCGGACGCTGCTGCATCAGCGCCTGCAACGGCACGATGAAGAGCCCCCCGAAAAGTCCAAGGAGGCCGACCGTTGCGCAGACGGCGGCATACGACGGCACCGCCAGCGACAGCGCGATCGCACACGCGCCCATGCCGAACGCACCGACAGGGGCCAGCCCGAGCTCCACCTTCTGGCCTGACAGCCGGCCCGCGGCCAGGCTGCCGGCGCCAATCCCGACAGCCAGCCACGCGCCCATCACCGCAATCCGCACATCGTCGAGAGCCATGGTGTGCTTCCCGACCAGCAGGATGAGCAGCTGGAGAAGCGCACCCAGGAACCAGAAGTACGCGACGCCGAGCACGGCGAGCGCCAGCGTCCGATCACGCCGCAATCGCGAGAAGCCGTGGCTCAGGCCCGCCCAGGGATTGGGCTGCATCCGGTTGGCGTTCACCGCGGCAGGAACGTGCGGGATGCGAAAGCTCACGAGGAAGCCCCAGATCGCCAGTCCCAGGAGCACTGCCCCGATCACGGCCGGGGTGCCGCGCGCGGCGGCGTACATCAGGCCGCCCACCGTGCTGCCGAGCACGATGGCGGCGAACGTGCTCATCTCGAGCAGGCCGTTGGCGCGCGACAGCGCCAGATCCGGGAGGAGCTCGGGGACGATGCCGTACTTGGCGGGGCTGAAGAGCGCCGACTGGGTGCCCATGAGAAAGAGCACGACGAGCAGCCCGTCGAGCCTGCCCGCCGCAAGGGCAGCGATGCCGAGCAGCATGGCACAGACTTCGAGCCTCTTGGTCCAGACGAGCACCGTTCGCTTGCTCCGGGTGTCGGCGAGCTGGCCGGCATAACCCGAGAAGAGCAGGAATGGCAGGATGAACAGCGCGCCGACCCAGGACAGCCGCGCAGCCGCCAGATCCGCGGCGAGCGACACGGCCACCATGGAGACCACGAACTTGAACACGTTGTCGTTGAACGCCCCCAGGAACTGGGTCCAGAGAAAGGCGCGAACGCCCCGGTTGGACAGGAGGTCGGCGTAAGTGGCTGAGCGCATCGGGGTGATCCTTCTAGAGTCGGAGAAGGAATACCAGCCATGTGTTACGGGCCCTGCATCACCGAAGCTCGCTTCAGGCCCTGCCCAGCAGCCACAGCAGGCCCAGCGTCAACCACGGGACATACGTGATGAGCAGCACGCCGAACGCCAGGACGGCCAGCATCGGGCGATTGCGGCGCCCCATGAGGCGCCGGTCCACTAGAGGAGCGGCACGTCCGCCTTCCCGGCCCGCGCGAGCGCCGGGATGGGATCCTGCAGGAGGCGCTGTTCGATGCCCGGGAACCTCGTGTCCAGCGCGCGCAGACAGTAGCGGTTTCCGCGCAGATACAGCTTGAGCGCCCGATCCCGAAGGTGCATGGCTTCCTCGTGGTCCTTGGGCTCGACCGCGTCCGCTTCCGCCTGAACGAAGGCATACGAGTATTGCGTGAAGCCGCTGCAGGTGGCGACGAGCAGCGCCCGGTGCCGCGGGACCGTCTGCAGGAGCGACTCGTACGTCTTGAGCGCGAACGGCACGGCATCGCGAACGAGCTCAGGGTCCTCGTCGGACGAGAAGAGGTCGCCGCTCCCGGCGAGGGAGTTTGCAACGGTCCTCACGGCGACCGTCTTGAATGAGCACCCGGTGAGTACGGAGAGTGCGGCGAGCGTGACGACCAGACGGGCGAGGTGTTGCCGTAGATACCGGGGCGACCTTTCCGTCATTGGTGAGTGCTCCCTGTCCACACTATGACGGACACCAGCGGATTCGTTACAGCGCCGGGTCTTCCGCCTTTCCCGCCGCGAGCGACGGCCAATGCACCGCGTGGTGAGCGGCTGCTCGGCGGTGTGCTGGATTGGGAGCTGGGAGCGCCGGACTATCCCAATCAAGGAGGGGAGGTCCTGCCCAGGTTCTGTGGAAAGGAACGCCCGCCTGTTATCATTCGGCGCCACAGGTGTAATGCCCGTATTGCCGAGGTCTTCCGCACGCCCCGCCCCGCAACGCCGCCGCGCGTCGGCCGGCCCCGCGGCGGGGTGGCCATCCCCATGGATCGTGGTGATGGCGGGCGCGTTCTGCGCCTATTTCGGGCTGCTGATCTACTGCGACTTCGTGCGCCCGGAGAACCCGGGCTTCACCGCGGAGCAGGCAGAAGATGCTCCCGGTGTCCTCGTCTCGGGGGTCAGCGCCGATTCGCCAGCCGAGCGGGCGGGATTGCGGGTCGGCGACCGGATCATCGCGTTCAACCACGTCAGGATTCCGGGCGCGGAGTCCCTGATGTGGCTGAGCACCATCCTCGACCTGGGTGTGGCAATGCCGGTGGTGGTCGAACGTGCCGGAACGGTCGCGACGCTGGTGCTGCGTCTGGAGCCGGCGAGCCTCGACCACTGGCGCGCACCGACGCGGATTATTCTGCTGATCTCGCGCGGCGCGCAGCTGGTGACCCTGATCGCGGCGCTCTTTGTGATCTGGCGCCGCCCGCGTGACGTGACCGCACTGACGGGCGCCTGGTTTCTGCTGACGTGCGCCACCTTCACGATTGCTCCCCCCATGCGCCTGGCGTCGGTCTGGCAGGAATGGCCGTTGCCGCTCGGCGCCCTGCTCTGGATCCCTCACGCGAGCAGCCTGGCCATCGGTCCCGTGCTGCTGACGTTCGTGGCTGGATTCCCGCGCCGGATGCGGTACGGTGGCTACGTCCAGGCGGTCGCCTGCGCGCTCGCGGCGGCCACACTGGCGGTGCCACTCTACAATTTCGGGCACGTGGTGTACGGCGGCGACATCCTGCGTGCGACAGGGCCAGGCTCCAACCCCCTGTTTGCCCTGACGCTGGCGTGCATCGCGGCCTCGGTTCCCATCGCCGTCTGGAACTACCGGCGCATAGAGGATCTGAATGAGCGGCGGCGGCTCCGAATCGTCGTGGCGGGAATCGCCACAGCCGTGCTGCCAGGCTTCCCGCTGGTGGCGTTCTACTGGATCGCCGGGCGCGTGGACCTCCAGACGTCGATCTTCCAGTCTCCGGCGCTGGCATTCGCGGCCGTGGCACTGCTCGCCGCCCCGCTCTCCATCACCTACGCGGTGCTTCGTCACCGGCTGTTCGACGTCAGCTTCATCATCCGGCAATGGCTCCAGTACGCCGTGGCACGGTGGGTGGCCATCTCGGTGGCTCCCGTGCTCGGGGCCGTCCTCGCCATCGACCTGCTCCGGCACCGGACGCAGACGGTGGAGGCCATCATAGAGCGCCGGGGCATGCTGTACATCCTCCTCAGCGCCACGGCGATTACGGCGTATGTGTCGCGGAACCGGTGGCTCGACGCCATCGACCGCCGGTTCTTCCGAGAGCGGCACGATGGCTTTGCCGTACTGCGAGAGGTCGCTCAGCATCTGCGCCGCAGCAACACGCTCGTACAGGTGGCGCCGCTGGTGGTCGCGAAAATCGAGGCTGCGATGCACCCGCAGTTCGCAGTGCTTCTTGCGCGTCAGGATCCGATGCCCGTGTACCGCACGATTGCCGCCGCCCCCGCGGCGCATGCGCTGCCGGATCTGCACGCCGACAGCAAGCTCATTGCCCTCGCCCGGGTCCTGGATGAGCCCATCGACACCTCGCTCGATGCAGATCGCTCCGAGGCCCGGCATTTCACCGACGCGGACCTCGACTACGTGGCCAGCGGGGGCATCGAGCTGATCGTGCCGGCCACTGCGTCAGACGGCACGCTGCCCGCGCTGCTCGTGCTCGGCGTCAAGCGCTCCGAAGAGCCGTTCTCCGGGGAAGAGCGCGATATCCTGGTCACCATTGCGGGCAACCTTGCGCTGCTCGCCGGCCCGGCGGGTCGATCCTCTCCGCAGCCGGAGACGCCGGCGCTCAACGAATGTGCGACGTGCGGCCACTGTTTCGATCGGGACACGCACGTGTGCGCTCACGACGGCCAGGTGCTGAGCCAGCGCGGCCTGCCACGCACGCTGGCCGGGCGGTACCGCCTGGACCGCCGCCTGGCGGCGGGTGGCATGGGAACCGTCTATGAAGCCTACGACACGGCACTCGACCGTCAGGTCGCCGCGAAAGTCATCCGGGAGGATCTGCCGGTCGCTGAAGGAGTCGTCGGCCGGTTCGTCGCGGAAGCCAGAAGTGCGGCGCGCCTGGTGCATCCGAACGTCGTGACGGTCTACGACTTCGGCGTCGTTGACGGACGACAGCCTTTCCTGGTGATGGAACGGCTCCGGGGCCGTACGCTTCGCCAGGAGCTGGAAGACACCAACCCAATGCCTCCGGAGGTGACGATGTCCGTCCTCGCGGGGGTGTGTGCGGCCGTTGATGCGGCCCACCGCGTGCGGCTGGTGCACCGCGATCTCAAACCGGAGAACATCTTCCTCGTCGAAGGAAAGGGTATCCCCACGCCGAAGGTGCTCGATTTCGGTGTGGCCAAGGCCCTGATGACCTCGATGGACGCCACGACACGGAGCGAAACCCAGCCCGGTGTACTGCTCGGCACACCCGAATACATGGCGCCGGAGCAGCTCCGCGGCGAGCCGGCGTCCACGGCATCGGACCTGTGGAGCCTCGCCATCATTGCACGCGAGATGCTCGAGCCACTGCTGCGCGTCGATGCCGCCTCGCCCTCAGCCCGGCCGTCGCGCCTGACCGTATGGCATGCCGGTGAGGGGTTCCAGGGGGCGTGGCCTCACGTGGCGAGGTTCTTCGATCGTGCGCTGGCCCTCGACCATTCACGGCGGCCGCCGGATCCCTCCGCCTTTTTCGCGGAGCTCGAGTACGCCCTTCGGGCTGACGGGGTGTTCGACCTGCGCCGGGACAAGGCGTCGTGAGCGTGTACGTGTGCGAGTGTGGCGGTGCCCGTCTGACGGCGCACTCGAATCTCTGCGTGGCCTGCCTGCTCCGTCTCGCCCTCGCGCCGGCTGTCGTGGAGTCCCACGAAGGAATGGCCCTCGAGGCCGAGCGTCTGGGCCCGATCGGCCAGGGGCCCAATGGCATTGTCTATCTCGCGCGGCTCCCAGGCGATCCCACCCGGTTCGTGACCCTCAAAGTGATTGAACGACCGGTGGACGCGACGACGTTCGTCAGGCTGATGCGGGAGATCATCACCGGCCTGGCATCCGGAACCGTCCGGGGAGTATCCCGCCTGCTGGATGCCGACGTGATGCCCGGCGGAGACGCCGTCGTGTGTGCCGAGTATGCCGCCGGGCGCCAGATCGATCACTTCTTCCGGACGGCCGTGACTGCCCGAGCCCGTCTCGGTACTCTTGCCGGGTTATGCGAGCAGGTCGCCGGACTTCACGAAGCAGAGATCGTTCACGGAGCGATCAAGGTACAGAACGTCATCGTTGCCGAGCGGCCGGGCGGCGCAGTGGCGACGTTACTGGATACCGGCATCGCACCGGCACTCGACGCGTCATGCGGCGCCGGGTTGGCCACGCACGCCGCTCGCGATGCGACCGTCTTTCAGACAGGAAAGGATCGCGACATCCGGGATCTTCAGCGCCTCGTGCTGGATGGGCTTCCCGGTGAGGCGAGTACGGGCGGTTGTGGGGGGCTCCTCCGGCGTCTCCAGCGATCCGCTTGCTCATCCGCGGCAGCACTGGGGGCGGAGCTGCACGCGGCGGCCCTGAGCATCTGAAATCCCGCCGGGGCCATCACAACCTCCACGGTCCTCCTCCGTGCCCACTCGCGATCCCGAGCAGATGCCGATCTCGTCGGACGAGAGAAAACATCAGCGCGGTCGGGAGGCAACATAAGAGCCGTTTCTCACACAAGCCCATTCAAGGTGCTGCCGCCGCAATCCATGGAGAACGGCAGAAGCCGTCCCCCACCACTCCAGGAGCACGTCAAGGTTCCTCGCCGCGGGCTGCCGTGGACCGCACCTTCCAGTACGTCTTGCGCGAACCGCCCCTGGTGCCGCTCAAGCCGCAGGCGATTGTTGTAGCCCTTGCGCCGGACTTCAAGCGTGCCACTACTCCGTCATCAGCTCGACGATCACGAAGCCGCGCTCGTGCGGCTCACCAGCGAGCAACTCGACATCGTCAAGGGGCTGGATGCCACGGCGCGCGTGGCAATCCACGGCCCCGCAGGGACCGGCAACACGCTGGGTGGCCACCGCACGCGCGAGCTGATTGGCGGCACGCGGCGCGAAGGTGTTGATGCTCTGCTACAACGCACGATGTCCTCTGTGCCTGAGAAGCGTCCTGGAGTGAAGCGTTTCGCCATTTTTGTCCCTCTCGGCCAGGCAGAGTCCTGTAACCTTCTCCGGCCCTTCCTGTAGAACTTCATAGCAGCCGCGGTCCTACGGCTGCCGTTCCGCGACGCGGGCGCCGTCGTTTTCGGACCCGCCCAAGACCGCGCGGATGAACCAGACTGAGGCGATCGGGCCGCTGCAACTGCAACACTGCCCCAAGCGGCTCCTACGCGTGCTGTGGCCTGAAGGAGACGATCATGTTACGAGAGCTGCTCATCCTTGTCGTTGCGCTCAGTCCCGCGCCGCAAGCCGCTCCAGGCGCAGTGCTCCCGGCATCGTGCGAGAATCCGGTGCCTGCAATCGGCACGTACGTGGACCTCGAGATCGCCATTCCCGGTGCCCGCTGGATTACCGCGACCGGGCTGAACGAACGGCGAGATGTGATCGGGATCTTCGCAGATGAAGGGTCGTCACTGACCCAAAGCTTTCTCTGGAGCCGCAATGAGCTCACTCTCCTCGCCGTTCCAGGCGCAACGAGCACCTATGCGGCCGACATCAATGCGAGTGGAACCGTCGTCGGCGCGTACGAGGATGCGGCGGGCAGGCACGGATTCAGCTGGCGCCGCGGTCGCTTCACGCTGTATCCGCGGTCGCCCTGGATGCGTGCGCTCGACTTTAGAGCAATCAATAACTCGGGTGCCATCGCCGGCAGCTACGGCGTCCAGCCGGAGGGCGAGACGGCTTTCGTCTGGCACGCGTCAGGCACCACCGAAATCGATGTCAGCGACCGGCCGTGGGACTTTCCGGTGAGCATCAATGATCGCTTTGACGTGCTCCTCATTTCCTACCGGCGGCCGGGGCCGGGCCGTGGTCAGTACTTCGTCGCCAGCCGTGACGTCATCGAACCCGTGCAGGGGTGCGGCGACCTCGACGGATTCCAGGGACTTCTGCATACGGTTACGAACGATGGAACCCTCGTCGGCCGCCGGCGGGCCTCGTCGAGCTCCTTCTCGGGAGTGGCTTACACCACGGACGGCGTTACCCTGTTCGACTATCCGGGAGCGGAATCGACGGAGCTGATCGACATGAACAGTGCGGGGTATGCCGTCGGGACGGCAACCATCGGAACCGGGAGACGGGTGTTCATGTTCGTCCCGCACGGCCGATGAGTCGTGGACGCGGCTGAACTTCTGGTCGTCGCGTCCATAAACCGCCGCGAGCGGTTAGTGCAGCATACGTGGCAAGCAGGGTGTGCCCGGAGATAAATGGCAGTGGTGGAACAATCGTCCGCATAAGGGCAAGCCCCACAACCAGTGCGTCACAGAGCACAGCCCAGGTGCCTTGCGACGACGTGCTGCAGACGGCCAGATGACGCGCCGGCACGTGCCGGCCTTCTCGTCGGTCAGGACGCGCGCGAGACCCCTCGTCCACCTTCCTCCGTCACCTCCGCGACTCAGCTCACGGCGTGCGCGACGATCACGGTCGCCGGCCACAACACGAACGCGGCAAGACCGTAGCCCGTTGGCCGTGGAATGCGCAGCGGCGCCACCATCCCGACGGCGGTTGCGAACATCACGAGCGTCGCAATCCCAACCCCGGGCGTCACGAGCAGAACGGACGACCAGATCAGCGCCGCCACCGGCACCGGCAGGCCTGTGAAGCCGTGCGCCTCCTGGTGCGTGACGTTATAAAAGGCCAGGCGCGTGATCGCGGATGCGGCGAAGGCGAAGGAGGCCGTCCACCAGGCCGTCTCCATCCACGCGGGCCCCACCGGCGCCAGCAGCGCCATGCAGATACACGGCGCGATCCCGAAGGCGATGGCGTCCGAGAGGCTGTCGAGCTGCACGCCCAGCGCCCGTTCGCCGTTACTTCGCTGGAACAGCCGTGCGAATCTCCCGTCGAACGTGTCGGCGATCACCGCGGCCGCGATCAGCGCGCCGGCGGCAGAGGCGCTGCCGTGAAACGCCGCCGCAATGGCACCGATGGACGTCATCAGGGAGACGTAGGTCAGCGCATTTGCGCGGTGAAACGCCCCGAGCGGGCTCGTGGCGATCATGCGTGCTCCTCGAGCGGGAACTGCTCGTGCAGCCGCCACCACGTGCGGACCACCCGCGGCAGGAAGGACTGCCGCCGGATCCGGTGAACCAGCGCATACGTGGCGAGCCGGTTGATCATCAGGTCGCAGAGCGCCGACCGGACGCCAACCTGCCACTCGTGGCCGTCGATGCGCGAGCCGCTCGCCCCTTCGAGAGCGACGCGGGCAAACTCGATCCAGTCCTGAACCTCGGCGGCCTCACATCCGGGCGACAGCACGAAACAGAGGAACTCGACAACATCGCGCTGCGGAGCGCCGATCGTCGCCAGTTCCCAGTCGTAAGCGCAGAGCGTGCCGTTGCGCAGGCAGACGTTGCGCGGATTGAAGTCGTGATGGATGAGAGTCCTCGGCGCAGTCTCCAGCACGCGCCACCAGCGGGGAATGCCCGCAATCAGCCGTCGCTGCAACGCAGCGATGCCCGGGTCGGCCCACGACGAGAAGGCTGGCGCGGCATGCGCCGCGAGTGCGGTCCACAGGTCCTGCATCTCCGCCATTCCCGCCGAGCTCGGAACGTAGCCGATCCACGGCTGCTGCCGCAGTTCCTCTTCGCGCCCGTACCAGATCGCGTGCAACGAGGCGAGCCCGGCGAGCGCCGCCTCGATGTCGCCGCGTTGCCACGCCCCGGGGGTGTCGGCGGAGTTCATCAACGCCGCGCCCGACACGTCCTCGAGAGCCAGCAGCCAGGTGCTCGATGCCTCGTCCACCTTCGAGCCGAGCAGCGCGGGTGCGTGCCGCGTGAAGCGAGGGTCCACTTGCCGGTAGATCCCGATCTCGCGCACGTGAGAAGCTGTGAAGCCTATCCGATCGCTCCACCTCGCATACGCCGCACCGACGGCAGGATCCACCAGGCCCGCGAGCGCCTCGCCCACCGCGATCACATCGATATCGGCCGCCTTGGCTTTCAGGCGGACGTTCAGCTCGGAGCCGTCCTCGAGCCCCACGCGCGTGGCGAACAGCCCGGTCGGACGCTGCGACCGCCAGGCCGTGAGCTCGCTGACGATGCTGTGAGTGGAGCCGGTGTCGGCCACCGTGACGGACGCGACCTCGCGGCCGAGGACCGCGCCGAGGGCACCCGGTGTCAGGAATGACCTGGCCGCCGGCGGGGCCTCGCAGGGGATTGGATCCGGCAGTTTCCCGGCGGCGCGAAACGCTCCGAAGCAGGTGTCCAGCAGCGCGGCGTCGAGCGGAGGGGGCTCGACGCCGGCGCTCGACAGGGCCGCCAGCGTGGACGTACTGGTAGCCAAGGTCCGGCGGCTCTCTTCATACAGCTCCGGCAACGTGAGCCCGCGGGCGCCGGCGTGGCGATTGAGAAAGAACGTCCGCAGCGGTCGCAGGGGATGCGACGCGGCATCGTCGGACGACGGTGCCGTCTCGGCGTCGAGCTGCCGCAGCCAGGCATGATAGGGAAGCAGCCGGATGCGATACCCATACATCCGCATCCAGAGCACGCATTCACGCCAGTGACGCGGGCGTGCGTGGCCCAGATGAAAGACCGGTCCGGCCTCGCCCGAGAGGGCGAGGATCCCACGCGCGACGACGTCCACCGGCTGGGAGTCGAGCTTCCAGTCGAGATCCGGCGCGGTGCCCATGTGCACGCAGCCGCGGACGAGCGCCGTGATCAGATCGTCCGGATTGAAGGCGCCGCTTGTGCTGTGGCCAGAGATCAGCGCCGGGCGGTAGATGCGGACGGGCAGCCCGCGCGCACCGGCCTCGCGCACCACCGTCTCGGCGACCACCTTGCTCTGCGCGTAGCCGAGGTGCACGTCACGCAGGTTCGGCAGCGCCTCGTACCGTTCATCCACCGTCTGCGGACCGTCAGCCGGATAGCAGACCGACAGGCTCGAAACGAAATGAAACGGGACGCCGCGGCGGCAGGCGAGCCGCAGCAGTTCGAGCGTTCCACTGACGTTCGCCGCGCGGAGCCCGGTATAGGGGTAGACCCAGTTGACCGCTGCGCCGCCATGGAGCACCGCATCGACGGAATCGCCGAGCTCGTCGAAGCGCGCCAGGCTGAGACCGAGGCGCGGGTGCGAGAGATCGCCGGTAAGGAGGTGCACGCGGGATGCGGCCGGCGGGATGCGGGAAGGATCACGAACCAGGCAGACGATCTCCGCATCGGTCGTGGCGAGCAGCTCCTCCAGCAGCGCGCCGCCAAGGAAGCCGGTCGCACCGGTCAGCAGGATCCGTGGGGCTTTCCGCAGGTCCGTCCCCGGCGCCGCCACGCGCGCCGGCCTCACATCGTCTGGCAACACCGCGTCGGCGATCATCAACTCAAAAGGATCCTGCCGCTCCGCCGGACGCTGTGCGGCGCGCATCGCCGAGATCCGGGCTGCGAGCGAACGGACGTCGGCGCAGTCGATCAGCACCTCGGCCGGCAATTCGCATCCGAACGCCATCTCGAGCTCCGCAACCAACTCGATCGTGCTCAGGGAATCGAGGCCCAGCAGGGCAAGAGGCGTATCGGGATCGACGGCGCCCGGCGTCCGCAGGCACCGGGCCGCAATCGATGCCACCGAGGCGGTCACCGTCACGAGGCGGCCCTCTCTCCCTCGGCCGGCGCTACGGTGAACAAGCCGGTGGACAAATCGTACTGCTCGTGCGCGGTCCAGGACGCCAGCGGGTCGAGCGCGCCGGTCATGAGCGCCTCCCGGCACAGGTAGCGTTGAAGCTTGCCACTCGTCGTCTTTGGAACGGCCCCGGGCGAGACCAGCGTCACACTGCACGGCGCAACATGGTGAGCTTCGGCGACGGCGAGTCGGACGGCCGCGATCACCTGCGACCATTCGGCGGCGTGGGCCTGCCGCTGCGGATCCACCTCGGCGACAATGGCGACTTTCTCCTCGTCGTTCCGGTCTGCGCCCGACCTGAAGGTCGGGCCGACCTGGTCTGCACTCGACGTGAAGGTGGGGCCCACGGCGAACGCCGCACAGCATCCCGGGCGGAGCGCCGGGTGCGCACGTTCCGCGGTCAGCTCGATCTCCTGGGGGTAATGCTTCATCCCGCGAACGATGATGAGGTCCTTGATGCGGCCGCTGACGAACAGGCTGTTCTGATAAATAAAGCCCATGTCCCCCGTTCGCAGAAAGGGACCCTCGCCGGAGTCGGACGTGAAGGCGCGGAAGGTCGCCACCGTCTCCGCCTCGCGCTTCCAGTAGCCCGTCGCCACGCTTGCCCCGCTCACCCAGATCTCTCCTGTCTCACCGTCCGGGCAGCGTTCGTGTGTGACGGGATTGATGACGGCGACGCCTCGAGACGCGGGCGCCTTGCCGGAGGCGACCGCGTTCCCGAGAAACGTCGGCGGCACGCCGGCCGGAATGTTCGCGACGAGCAGCGTGGATTCGGCCAGTCCGTAGGCCGGGCTGAGCGCCTCCCACCGGAAGCCGCGGACGCCGAACGTCCGCTGGAACTGCTCGAGTGTCGACCGTCGGACCGGCTCGGACCCGCTGTAAGCCACCTGCCATGAGCTCAGATCGAGACTCACGGCATCGTCGTCAGCGATCTTGCGCGCGCAGAGGTCGTAGGCGAAGTTCGGTCCGCCGCTGTGCGTGCCGCCGAGACGCGAGATCGCCTGCAGCCACCGCGCGGGGCGCTGAAGGAATGCCGAGGGGGCCATGAGATACGCCCGGCAGCCGCTGAAGGCCGGCTGCAGAACGCCGTTGATCAGCCCCATGTCGTGGTTGACCGGCAGCCAGGAGACCGACACGCTGTCACGGTCGTAGAGGCCGTCGGCCGCGGTCTGCGCGAGGTTGTGCAGCAGATTGCCGTGGCTGACCATCACGCCGCGCGGCGCCGACGTCGATCCCGACGTGTATTGCAGAAACGCCAGCGATGCGCCGGTCACGGCTGGCGCGCGCCAGTTGTCGGCTTCCTCATCGGAAACGTCCGACGGATCGAGCCAGGCCACTTCCGAGAGATCCGGGACCGCCGACACGAGAACCGAGGCGCGGGCGGCGAGCGCGGCGGGCGCCAGCACGAGCGTCACGCCGGCATCGGCAACCATCCCGCGCAGACGAGCGATCGTCCTGTCGGCGCGCGCGCCGCTCGGCGGATACGTGGGTACCGCAATGGCCCCGGCGTAGAGCGTGGCGAAGAACGCCGGCACGAAGTCGAGCGAGGGGGGGAACATCAGGAGCACGCGGGTGCCGGGCTCGACACGCTGCATGATGGCCGCGGCGACGGCCCGGCTCCGGCGCTCGAGCTGCTCCCATGTCATCGATTCGCCGCACCGTTCTCCGTCGTCCAGAAACGTGTACGCGAGATCAGCGGGCTGCGCGGCCGCGCGGTCGCGCAGCAGGTCGATCAGGGTAGCGGGTGCGTTCATGCGCATTGCAGCTCCTGGTGCACGCGCACGAACGTCTCGCGCACGCGTTCCTTGTTGGTCATCACCTCGTCTTCCGTCCAGGTGCCGGTTTCGATCTGCGGGAGGACGTGGACGGTGACCGTTCCGCGCCGGGCGCCGTACCCCAAACCGGGGTCGATGGCTTTTGGAATGTGGAAATACATCGGCACGATCGGGACGCGCAGGTCGGTGGCCATGTGGAAAGCCCCCTTGTTGAAGTGGCCGATCTCGCCGGTTGTGACCCGGCCCCCCTCGGGGCTGAGATAGACCGACTCGCCCGTGCGCCGCAGCGTGTCGGCTGCGCGCTTGAAGATCCGTCTGCGCTCGTCCGGACGATCCTGCGGCACGGTGAAGAACGTGCCCATCGCCCAGGCGATGATGCCCAGCGGGACGAACTTCCTCAGAAAGCCGCTCAGGAAGAACCGGCAGTTCGGCAGGCCGAGCGCGACGAGGACGAACAGATCCAGCGTCGAGGTGTGGTTGGAGATGTAAACCGTCTGCGTGCGCGGAAAGGGAATCTGTCCCTGGACCCGCACGCGCACGCCGTAAGTGGCCAGCACGGCGCGCGCGGCCAGCCGGGCGATCGCTGAGTAGAGGCGCCGTGCGCGAAAGAGCGTCACGACACCTGCGATCAGCACGACGACACTGGCCAGGGTAATGACCAGGGCACCCGCGGCCCCGCGGAGCACACTCATACGGGCCTCCGGCAGATCACCGTCTGCATGGCCAGGTTCAAGCGCTTTTCGAACAGCGTCACCGGCAGGGTGAGGAGCTGGCCGACGAAATACGGAACGATTGCCCTGTCGAGATTCAGCCCGCGGCCTTTCAGCAGTCGAAAGGCGGCGCCTGTAAACAGGTAGAAGTAAGCGGGGAAGGCGCCGTACGGCAGGTAGTCCACGACATCGAATCCGCACGTGCCGACGGCGCGCAGCAGCGTTTCGCGATCGTAGAGAACGGTGTGCTGCGGCGCCTGCAGACCGGGCCAGCGGTCGCCAAACCAGGCAAACGTCCGGCTGTCGAGGCGCGGGACCTCGATGACCAGCGTGCCGCCGGGTTTCAGCACCCGAATCGCGGTTGCCAGACTGCGCATCGGATCGTAGTCGTGCTCGAGGAAGTGCCACATGGTCACGAGGTCGAACCGGCTCGCCGTGAGATCGGCCTCGTAGAAGAGGCCGCAGTGGAATTCCACGTCGCGAAGTGTCTCCGCGGACGACAGGTCCTTGAAGTCGACGCCGGTGACACCGGCGTCGTATCTGCTGCGCAGGTGCGCGAGGAAGGTGCCGACCGCGCAGCCGACGTCCAGGACCTGGGTGGCCGGCCCGAGCGGAAGGTAGCGAGAGACGATCGCCGCCTTGTCGATGTCGAGCTTGTGCATCGCACGCTCGAACAGCGGCGTCAGCACACCCCAGTTCCGCTTCTTGCGATGTGCGATGTAGGCATCGTCGTAGTAGGCGCCGATCCGTCCGAGCGGCAGGCGCGGGTTCTGGTAGGCCAGTCCGCAGTCGAGGCAGCGAACGAAGCGGAAGCGGCCCGGCGTACCGCCGAGGTCGTCTTCCGCCTGCACGAACTCACGGTGTGCCCGGGATCCACAGAGATAACAGGCGACGGTTTCGAATGTGGTGGCTGTCAGCGTCATGCGGCCCGCCCAGGCGAATGCGAAATCCTGCGGGCCGCATAACGGGCCAGGGAAGCCAGCGGGCTGCCCGGGTCGTGCCAGGCTTCGTACGCGGATGCGCCGGCGTAGACGAGGACCGCCGCGACGGCGACCGCGAACGGAGCATCCAGCAGTCGTTCGCCTGCGAGCAGGCAGACGAACGCCGGATACTTGGCCAGCAGCAGCCCGTCGCCGAGGAGCGTCCTCCTCGCGCGCAGCAGGTAGTACGCGCCAAGTGCCACGTGGACCAGTGCGAGTAGGGACAGCGAGAGCACAGTGGCGTCGCGCTGCGAGGCCAGCCCGACGTTCAATGCGAGCAGCGCCATCCCGAATCCGAGCAGGGGCGCCGGGGTTCCGGCGCGCACGAGCACACGCCTCGGATGTGTGACGGCGTCCTTCCGCCGGTCGGCCAGGTCGTCCCAGATGCGGAACTGCGCGAGCAGGAACAGCGCGCCCATCGTCTGGACGGCCAGGCTCCACACGTCCAGGCGCGGTCCGAGCGCCCCGAGCGCGAGGACCAGCGCGAGCGGCCCGAAGAACGTGAGCCGGAACCGCTCCCGCAGATACGCGCCGATCATTCCGTCACTCCCGCAGGGACGAGGACGAGGCCTCGGTCTCCGTCTACCGTAATGGACCCGCCGTGCCTGATCAGCCGGGTGGCATCCTTCACGCCGACGACGGAGGGGATGCCGAACTCGCGGGCGATGATCGCGCCGTGTGACAGCATGCCGCCGCGCTCGATCACCAGACCCGAGATCAGCGGGAAGATCGCTCCCCAGCCAGGATCGGTCTGGCGGGTCACCAGGATGTCGCCGGCCCCGAGACGGTGCGACTCGGTGACGTCGAGGAGGATGGCGGCCCGCGCCGTCGTCGAGCCGCCGCAGGCGCCGATGCCCGGCAGCGTCTCACCGCCGTCGTTCGCGGCGGCGGCCGGCGCCGTCATGGTCGCGTCGAGATACTCGCCCGCGGGGAGAGTGATGGTGTCGGGCGGTGTCTGGGCACTGAGCTCGGCGTGCGCGCGGCGGCGCAGTGACACGAGCTCCTGCGTATGTCCGGGAAACATCTCGCCGCCGGAGGCGAGCAGGTCCACTTCTTCGAACGTCAGGAAGAAGATATCGTCGGCGCCGGCCAGGCGCCCTCGTTCGGCGAGCCGCTCGCCAAGCGCGAGCGAGATCCGGCGGAGACGGCTGTAGAGGAGCGCCTGTTTCAGTCGCGCCCGCTCGCGGAGCTGGATGAAACGCTGCGTCCAGCGCAGCACGAGCCCGGCGAGCGTCGACTGGCGCAGGAAGGGCAGCCAGCGCGAGAGGGGACGCGTCCTGAGCGCGGCGAGCATCTGCGCCGTGTCGCGCTCGCGTCCGGCGGCCTGGCGTGCGAGCTGGTCAGCCGGCGACTCGCCGTCCAGCGCGGCGTAGGACTTCAGGAGCTCGATCACCGGCGTCGGATCCTCCTGGAAGCTGGGCACGCTGAGCATCAGCTCCGCAGAGCAGCGGAAGCCCCAGTGCTCGAGGAAGTCGTCGAGCGCGGTGCGGAAGGGGGCGTACCGTTGGTCGCCAAGCTGCGCGAGGATCTCGCGTGCGCTCGCCGTGGAGAAGAGCGCGCGCAGCGGCTCGTTGTGGCGGACCAGCCGCGAGAGATCCCACAGCTTCAGGGCCGGGACGCTGCTCACGAGGTCCGGCAGCGCTTTGAGGAGCGTGTTGTGCAGCGCCTGCTGGTCGTCGCCCGGGAACGCCCGGGCCAGGATCCGCTGCAGCGCGCCGTAGCAGACCATGGATCCGGCGTCGGCGAGTGACGCGTTCTTCCAGCGGTGGCGACGGATGTCGATGAAGCCGCGGAAGTCCTCCAGCAGCGCGTTCATGGACTCCGCCGGCAGCTGCGCGGGACTTGTCCGCCGGGCGAAGTCATCGACCGTCCGCTCGAACTGCTGGACACGGCGGGTGAGAAAGAGGTACTGCCAGATGGTCTTTGCCGCGATCACTGCCAGATCACGGGCCTGGCTGAGGCGCGTCTCTTCCGCCTGAAGGCGGAAGCCACTGGAGCCGGAGGAGACGGATTGGTCGTCATCCTCGGCGCCCGTGAACTGATTGAAGGAGGCGGCCAGCAGATCGCCGAACGGCGCCGAGCGCAGCACCGCGTGGATGTTGGTGAGGTTGTAGTACATCCGCGCGCCGTGGACGCCGATGATCTGCCGGAGCGCCGGTTCCATCCGCGCCAGCCGCCATTCCGCGATTCCGAAGGCTTGTCCGAGGTTGCGGAAGTAGTGGTAGTAGCCGACGCGCGCGATGGAGTAGAGCAGCGGGCAGATCGGCTGCGGAAAGTTCTCGTTCACGTTCGCATTCGTCCAGTGGACGTTGCGAAGCTCTGGCGGGTCCGGCGGTCCGATGGTCGTAATCGGCCTCGACTGGACGATCCAGAGGCGGCCCTCCCTATCGATGGTCCACTCGATGTCCTGTGGAGCGCCGAAGGCTGTTTCGATGTCGAGCGCCAGCCGCCCGAGCGCGGCCATCCGTGCATCGTTCAGAAGAAGCGAGTTGCACGTGAGATGTGCCGGGTGGCTTCCGCCTTCAGGCGGAAGAGACGCGACCTGCGTCCATCGGAAGCCGCTCCGCTCGATGGTCACGCGGCCCGGGTTGATCTCGCCCGCCACCAGCGCCTCGCCAAGACCCTCGCAGTACTCGAGCAGCATCTGCGAACGCGAGGTCGGTGACACCGTGAACAGGACCCCCGACACGGCGGCGTCCACCTGGCGCTGGACCACGACGCCCATCCCGCGCAGGAACGTCCCGCGCGACGACTGGTAGGCCAGCACGCGCTCGGACCACTGCGACGTCCAGACGTCGAGAATCGCGCGGCGCAGGCCATCCGCCGTCGTGACGCTGGGCACCGAGTCGAGCTGTCCGGCAAACGAGGCGTCCGCGGAATCCTCTCCCACTGCCGAGCTGCGCACGATCACCGGGCCCGCCGCGAGCCCCGCGCGCCACCATGCCATGACCCTCGCGTCCACGTCGGGCGGCAGCGATTCCTGCTCCGCCACGAAATGCTGCAGCGCTGCATGTGTCAGGACGAAGCCGTCCGGCACGGGCGCCCCGACCGCGAGGAGGTGCGCGAGGTTCGCGGCCTTACCGCCGACTTTTTCCAGCGACGTCGCGTCTGCCAGCCGGAGGACGCTCATGCGGCCCTCTGCTTGACTCCGAGGCGGAACAGGACGAGGCTGAAGGACCAGTGAATGGCGGGTCCAAAGAGCAGGACGTAGAGCCACACCATCGCCGGTGCGTGCACCGCGAGGCTCACCGCGGCCAGCATGCCGATGCCGGAATCGAGGCGATCGATGATGAACTGCACGGCGGTCCGGACGCGGCCGCGCGGCGCATCGCCCGGCGCGATGTTCAATTGCCGCTTCACCAGGGAGTTCGGCAGCTCTCCCGCCATGAAGCCGAAGCCGGCCCACGCGCCGAGCAGGGCATATCCGCCTGGCGTGAGGTGCCACAGCCCGGCGCGCGCCGGCTCGCCGGTCGCGGCAGCCAGCACGGCGAACGCGGCGCCGGCGGCCGGCACCATCACGATGAATCCGCGTGTCGTCTTGTTGGCGCCGAAGAGGCGGCGACCCCGCAGGCGGAGGCCACCATCCAGCGGCAGCGCGAACGCACGGGAGGCGGGCGCGGCGAACCAGGCGGTCTGGGCCACGCCAGCGAGCGTGAAGGCCGCAAGCAGGAACAGCGCGCAGGCGGCGGGGTCGAGTGTGGTCACAGGTCGTATCCCGAGTCGAGGCGGTTCTGGAACAGGAGCACGTCGCCGCGCATCTGCTTGGCGCCCCGGATCCACTGCCGCCAGCCGATCTCGTTGTGGGGCGCGTAGGCGATGCGATGCAGGTGATACCCCGGGACGAAGGGGTACATGTGGTGCAGCTCGTGGGCGTCGAAATGCAGCACGAGTGCCGACAGCAGCGGCGGCAGGCGCAGTGAGCGCGTGAAGGATTCCTGTTCGAGCGCGGGGAACGGCCTGACGGCCTCCCCGCCGCTGACGTGCTGCGGGATGTGCGTGTGCTGGCTGAGAAGCAGCAGGTCTTCGATGCCCAGACTGACGAGCAGCGCCACCCCGGTCACGCGCAGGACCATCGCCGGGCCGGCAATCGCCAGGATCCCACCGTAGATCGCCAGCAGCACCGCCAGGTCCCATGTGATCGCCCGCCGATCCTGCGGCCTGGGGAACAGGCGGCGGAGCCGGGGCAGGTGCCAGTAGTTGTTGACCCGATACAGGACGGAAAAGAGCGGGATCCAGAGGCGCCAGCACGTGTTGACGAGCGTGCGCTCGGCGCGCCCCAGCGGCCGCGGCACGAGCGACTCGGTCGTCGGATCGAGGTCCTGCCAGCCGGTCCACTTGTGGTGGCGCCCGTGCACCCGAATCCAGGCGTGGTAAGGAATCAGAGAGAAGAACGCCGCCAGCCGTCCGGCGAGGGGGTGATAGCGCCGCGTCCTGAACAGCGTGTCGTGCCCGCACTCGTGCAGGATCACGAACCATTGGACGAGCACGAGGGCGAGCAGCGCCTGCCCGGCAAGCCAGAGTGTCCAGCCGTCCGTGAGCGAGAGCGCGACCCCGACCGCCGTGCCCCCCAACGCGAGCGCGACGACCCGCAGTCCCGCGGCGTCGGTGGGTCTGAGGTGTAGCAGGTCGGCCGGAAGCGGCGGCGCTCCTTCGGATCGCGACCTCGCGCGGTTACGAGAGCGACCGGGCGCGGGGGTGTCGTGAACCCGAAGTGGCACTGCAGGCCTTGACCGATCGCCGGCGCGGAAGGAGAGGAGGAAGCGCTTCCGGTACGTGACGATCAGCGTCGCGAACGAGGAGTTCGCGACGTCGTAGAGCGTCCTGGCAATGACGCGGCTGCCGCGGTGTCGTGTGTCAGCCGACATGTCTCTCCCCCGAGGCTTCACGCCTGTTCTTACCGACCCTTGTGCGAGTTTCGGAACCTGGCTGTCACCGGCAGCAGGCCGTCTGGCGACACAAGAGCGACAGCTGCCACCAATCGCTTCCGCTCACGCGGCGAACGACCGCGACAACCCGGATCCCGGACCACGCGGCTCTGTGCTTGCGAGCCGCTCCCCGTCGTCCTGTCCTGTGAGGCAATGAAGCAAGGCGGGGAAACCGTTACCGTCGGCATCGATCGGCTGCACCGCGCACGGGCAGCAGGGCTTCCAACGCGCCGATGATGTTCAGGTCGTCAGGCGGCCGTGCGACGCAGATCCTGTCCACGCAAATCTAGATGAGAACCCTTTCGAAGCTCCCACGTCGGAGGAAGTAAAGAGGGGGGAAGTTATATCGCCGTTGGCCGGGTTCGTCTCGCGGACGAATACCAGCCGTTTGCCCTGAATCATCCGTCAGGGTGAAGCGCGGATTGCACCGGTTGGTCGGGGGCTAATCGGAGCAGGGGATCCGGGGTCCTCGAACACCTGAGCCGATTCCAGGCAAGGCTCGGGCGGGCCACGCCTCGGTAAAGGAAAGTCCCGCACTTCTGCGGGTGTGGGCGGGATTCCAGCGCGTTCAGCCGGCGCTCCACAAGGGCGTTCGTCCTCGTCACACACGAGAAGACGAATACAGCTACGTGCTGGCGGGGCAGGTCGGCGCTCTGCTGGGGGACGAGGTGCTGATCGCCAGACCCGGTGACCTGGTGTTCAAGCCGCGCAACCAGTGGCACACGTTCTGGAACGCAGGGGACGAGCCCGCCCGCATCCTCGAGATCATCGCGCCAGCCGGCTTCGAGAAGTTCTTCGCCGAGCTTGTCGACCTCGGCGGTGTCAGCAACACCTCCCCCGCGCTCTTCGCGGACCTGTGCGGCCGGTATGGTCTCGACATGGACCCGTCGAGCGTGCCGGGCCTCGTCGAGCGTTTCGGTGTGCGGTTTCCTGGGGGAACCGCTCTAGAGAAGCCCTGCGGGAGGCGGCGGAATCGGCAGGGCTGCTGTCGCCGCAGTCGGACGTGAACGCGTCGCGTCTTCCGTCAGGGCTGAAGCGGGCTACTCGAGCCCCTCCAGATCCGCAACGTCCTTCGGTCTGCCAACCGCACGCTTGTTTCGCACGAACGACGCACGATCGATGAACGGCACTTCGATGTCGCCAAATGCACCGGTCGTGCGGGTGGGCCACGCCTCGGTAAACGACAGCCCCGTCAGGTCTGTCAGGATGTCGATGCGCACTGGCGGAAGTCCAATCTGATAGGTGACCCCGGGTCGCTCGAAATCAGCCTCGCGAAGATCGCCCATCGGCGCTCCGAAGGCAGCCAGGGCACGCATGACCCGATGTGCGTTCTCCGGCGTGGCATCCACCCAGACGTCGAGGTCGCCCGTCGCGCGCGGCCGCCCGTGAAAGGCCAGCGCGTAGGCGCCCACGACCATGAAGCGGACATCAGCGGCGGAAAACGCGCGCAACAAATCGACAAAGTCGGGGTTCATCGTTCCCTTCGCCGTGGAGACGCCACTGTTCCTGGCTGAGCCGCCAGGCCTGCAGCACGCGTTCGCCGGGCGGGATGCTCTGCCAGTAGGCGAGGTCGTCGCGGTCGGCATCCGCCGTCATTGCATAGCGGCGCACCGTCATCCGCGCCCGTCGGTCTGCCGCCTTGTCATCCATAGAGAATTATCGTCCGTCCGGTGCCGGCTTACAGGCAACGTCCGCCATCTCCTCCCGGCTCGGGAAGTAGTACCCGAAGTCGCGGTCGACATGCGCGTCCACCGGCCTCGTGCCGCCCTCCAGGGGGAGTACGCGACAACACGGCAGTCGCGGCCGTCGATCAGAGAGCCATGTCAGCGCTTCAGCCGCCGGCGAATCTCGCGACTGTGGCCTCGCCGGTTGTGTTGTAAGGGGGCGTCGTAGTCGCATACCAGGTTCACGAACTCGCCGTCGGCCGGCATCAGGACGCCCCAAAGTCCCGCATCTCGCCGTTCACCGGAGCGACGAACCCGAGGTCCGGCCAATGCGTGGTCAGCCGCGCGTAAGGCGGTCGGGTACGCGCCTGGAGGAGCAGCCGGCCGTCCCAGGGCTATACCGGAACTACGACTGCGGGCGGGATTCCAGCGCGTTCAGCCGGCGCTCCACAAGGGCGTTTGCCCTCGACTGGACGTCGATGAACTGATCCAGCTTGCGCTCGAGCCGACCGAAGCGGCCTTCCAGCACGCCGAAACGGCCCTCTAATCCGTCGAAGCGGCCTTCCAAGGCGTCGAAGCGGCTCTCCAATGCGCCGAAACGGCCGTCCAGCGCGTCGAAGCGGCCTTCCAGCCGGTCGAAGCGGCCTTCCAGCGCGTCGAAGCGGCCTTCCAAGGCGTCGAAGCGGCTCTCCACCACGCCGAAACGGCCTTCTAATCCGTCGAAGCGGGCTTCCAAGGCGTCGAAGCGGCCCTCCACCACGCCGAAGCGGCCTTCTAATCCGTCGAAGCGGCCTTCCAGCGCGTCGAAGCGGCCTTCCAAGGCGTCGAAGCGGCTCTCCACCACGCCGAAACGGCCTTCCAGCCGGTCGAATGCAAACTCGGTGTACCGCCGCCCTTCGACCAGCGCCTCGGAAAACTCAGCGAACCGCCTGTCGACAGACGTGGCGAGATCGTCCACCTTCTGCTCGACGCGTTCGACGCGCTCCCCCAATTCCCGAATCCAATCCGCCATAGCCCCGCCCTTCGTGAAGCTTACCATCGTCCTCCCGCCGGCACCTGGCCTGAGCAGGACCCGTGCCTCATGCCATTTCCTGATTTGCGCCTGATCGGACCCGATCGCGAGGGGACGATCGCGAAAACTGCACGGTGGGAGCGGACGGGGGGGAGCAGAATCTGATAGAGCAGTGTTGACGATGGTACAATTCGACGGCGCCGGCCGGATTGAAACGCAGCGTGCGCTGGAGGCCGTCGCGGCTCTGTCAGGAGTGTGGCAGTCCCCACGCGCAGCGAATCCCCAGTCATGATGATGCCGTGCGGTGTTTTCTCGCGTGACGACGGCCGGCTGACCGTGCACAACGGCGGAGCCGCTCTCCCGAACGCGCGTCTGAGGAGGTTCCCGCGCCAGCGAGCTTACGGAGAGACCGGCACATGAGACGAGCGGCGCTGACAGTCCTTCTCCTCGCGGCCGGCCTCCCGCCGCTCCCCCTCACATCGTCAACGATAACGGCACAGGACGCCGGGAAGCGCCGGCTTTCCGCGGGTGCGGCTGTCAGCAATATCACTCCACCACTCGGGGAGATGATCGTCGGCAACTGGACGCCGGTTCCGGCGTCCCACGTGCACGACGAGCTGTACGCCCGATGTCTCGTGCTCGACAACGGCGGGACCAGGGTGGCGATTGTCGTGGCGGACAACGTCGGCATCCCGCAGCGGGTGCTGGACGAAGCGAAGCGACTGGCCCACGAACGCTCCGGCATTGCCGTCGAGCACATCCTGATCGCCTCGACCCATACACATTCCGCAACGACGGCTCGCGGATCGGAGCGGGACGACCCGTCTGAACCGCTCGATCGCTACCAGAGCTTCCTTGCGGCTCGGATTGCTGACGGCATCCGCCGCGCCGTCAACAACCTCGAACCGGCGCGTGTCGGCTGGGGAAGCGGAAGCCTGCCGCAGCAGGTGTTCAACCGCCGCTGGTTCATGAAGCCGGGGCCTCACCTGGACAATCCCTTCGGAGGCACGGACAAAGTGCGGATGAATCCGCCCGTGAACAGTCCGGATCTCCTGAAGCCGGCGGGCCCCACCGATCCGGAGATTGGATTCCTCTCGGTCTATTCCGACAACGGCCGCCCGATTGCCTTGCTCGCGAACTACTCGCTCCATTACGTGGGTGGAGTGCCCAACGGGCATGTGTCCGCCGACTACTTCGGCGCCTTTGCCCGAAGGATGACACGCCTCCTCGGTGCCGACGAGCACGACTCACGCGCCGCGCCATTCGTTCCAATGCTGTCGAACGGCACGAGCGGAGACATCAACAACATCGACTTTCGCGGGGGACAGAAACGGCTGCCCGATTACGCCCGCATGGAGCTCGTGGCGAACCAGGTGGCGGCCGAAGTCTTCAGGGCGATGCAGGGCATCGAATATCACGACTCAGTCCCGATCGGGATGGTTCAACGCGGCCTGACACTGGAGACGCGCCGGCCGGCCCCCGAGCTGGTAGGCTGGGCGCGCGAGATCCTCGCGCGGCCGGAAGGCGCACCGGAGAAACATCCTCGGGAGAGGATCTACGCGGAACGAACGATCCGCATGGCCGGCATGCCAACGCGGATTGAGATTCCGCTGCAGGCACTGAGGATTGGCGACATGGCACTTGCTACCATCCCCTTCGAGGCCTTCGTGGAGATTGGACTGGAGCTGAAGGCGAAGAGTCCGGTGCCCGAGACGTTCGTCATGTCCATCGCAAACGGTGCGTACGGCTATCTGCCGACGGCCGCCCACCACGAACTGGGGGGCTATGAAACCTGGCTGGGAACGAATGCGGTGGAAGTGGACGCGGCGTCGAAAATCCTCGACACGCTGCTCGAGATGCTCGCCGGACTGAAATAGATGCCGCGTGGCCCTCTCGCGATGCTGATGTGCCTGCTGTGCGCCGGGCCGGTCGCGTGGTCCGCCGCCGAACGGGACGCCGACGACACCCCTCGTGAGCCGAACGCCGCGCGCGCGGAAACCGGTCCCTTGACTCCCGACCAGGCCCTGGCGGGGTTCGAGCTGGAGCCGGGATACCGGATCGAGATCGCAGCCGCGGAGCCGCTCGTCCAGTCCCCCCTGGCTATTGCCTTCGACGAGCGCGGGCGGCTGTACGTCGTGGAAAACCGGGGCTATCCCGGGCCGCTGGAAGGGGCCTCTGGAACGCCCCCGTCCCTGGGGGTGATCGCCCGGCTGGAAGACACCGACAACGATGGGCGGTTCGACAGGCGGACAGAGTTTGCCGTCAATCTCACGGATCCGAACGGCGTCATGCCCTGGGACGGCGGCGTCTTCGTGAGTGCCGCGCCGGATCTCCTGTACTTGAAGGACACGACCGGCGACGGTATCGCCGATGAACGGCGCGTGGTGTTGACGGGATTCGACGCCACGCGGACGGCACAGATCCGGTTCAGCCACCCGACGCTCGGTATCGACAACTGGATGTACCTGACCGGCGGGCTCACCGGCGGCCTGGTCACTGCCCCGGAGCATCCTGACCGTCCGCCGGTCAAATTCGCCACGAGCGACTCCCGGTTCAACCCCTTCACCCACGCCTTCGAGCTCACCGGCGGCAAGGGGCAGTACGGCCTGACGTTCGACGACGACGGCCGCCGATTCGTCTGCTCCAACCGTCACCCGGTCATGCACGTCGTCCTCGAGCCGCGATACCTCGAGCGGAATCCGCATCTCGCATTTTCCGGGACTACGCAGGAGGTGTCGGCGGTGGGCACGGAGGCGGTGGTCTGGCCGATCAGTGCGGACATGACGACCGCCTCCTTCCATCCGAGCCTGATGGGGACGCCGCACGCGGGGACGTTCACGGCAGCGAGTGGTGTGCACATCCACCGCGGGGATGCCCTGCCCGACGATCATCGCGACAGTATCTTCATCTGCGAGTCGGCGCAGAACCTGGTGCAGCGTCAGGTTCGAGCGGCGAACGGCGTCACGTTCAGTTCGCGCCCCGCGCGCAGCGGCCGGGAGTTCCTCGCCTCCCGCGACAGCTGGTTTCGCCCGGTGTTCTCGGCGAACGGTCCCGACGGGGCCCTCTACATCGTGGACATGTACCGGAAGACGATCGATCACCCGCAGTACCTGCCGGAAGCGAGCCGCGAGGAGCTGGATTTCGAGGCGGGCAAGCAACGGGGCCGGATCTACCGGATCGTGGCACGGGACTGGAAAGCCGAACGCAAGAGGGTGAACCTTGCCGACCTGGATGCGGGTGCACTCGCGCGGACCCTCGAACACCCGAATGCCTGGTGGCGTGAAACCGCGCAGCGGCTGATCGTGGAACGTCGCGACCGAAGCGGCCTTGCGGAGCTCCGCAGGGTTGCCAGGGAAGGGCGGGGTGATGCGACACGCATTCACGCGTTGTGGACCCTCCACGGGCTCGCCGAGCTCGAACCAGCCGACATCGTCAGGAGCCTCCAGGATCGTGACGGAGCGGTGCGGGAGAATGCGGTTCGTTTGGCGGAAGAACGCGTGGGAGCATCTGCCGTGCTTGTGGACCACGTTCTTCGCCTGGCGGATGACCCGGACGCGCGCGTGCGCCTGCGGGTGGCCCTTGCCCTGGGCAACACACGAGAGCCCCGAGCGATAGACGCGCTGGCCTCGATCGCCCGGCGTGACGGCGCAGAGTCGTGGATGCGCGCCGCCATCTTCAGCTCCGTGGGCGGCCGATCGCACGAATTCCTCCGCGCGTTCCTCTCGTCGGCGCCCTCTTCCACGACCGTTCTGGCCCGCGTGATGGGGGACCTCGGTCAATTGTTCGGGGCGGGTGAGACACCCGAGCGCTGCCTCGATCTGATCCTCGAGGTTGCCGGGCCGAGTCCCGAGTTCGGCTGGCAACCGGCAGCTCTTTCGGGGATCGCGCAGGGCCTGCGGGTCCGGGAGCCCGGCGCGGCAGGGGGCTCCGCGTTCATGACTCTCCTGTCCGCGGACTCGCCCCGGGCGCGCGCGGCGCGGGAGCGTGTGGAGGCAGTTCTGCAGCGGTCCTCGGACCTGGCCCTCGACGGCAGCGCGCCCGAGGACCTGCGGCTGTCAGCGATCGCGCTGATGGGCCATACCGACTTTGCGTTGGCGGGGAAGGCCCTGCTCAGCCTCCTCGCACCCCGCCATCAGGCCGAAATCCAGGTCGCTGCCGTGCGTGCGTTGACGCAGCTTCCGGGCGATGCGGCCGTGAAAAGCCTGGTGGAGACCGGCCGCTGGCTCGCGTTCACGCCGCAGATTCGCGAGGCGGTGATGGCCGCTCTCCTGACTGGCGAGCCGCAGACGCAGGTGCTGCTCGATGCCCTGGAGAGGGGACAGATTGCCCCCACCGCGCTCGGGCCCTCCCGCCGAAGCCGGCTCACGGCCCACCGGAACCCCGACATTCAGAAGCGCGCCCGCGCGCTCTTTGCCTCTGTCGAGTCGGGAGACCGCATGCAGGTCTACGAGCGGCTGCGCCGCCTCGTGTCCACGCGTGTGGGAAGCCACGAGAGCGGCAGGCGCATTTTCGCCAGTCACTGTGCGACCTGCCACGTATTCGCCGGCACTGGCGGGAATCTGGGGCCGGACCTGAGCGGGGTTCGCAATCAGCCAGCCGACGCGCTCCTCCTCCACGTGCTCGTGCCGGACTACGAGATCACGCCAGGGTACCAGGCGTACGTGGTAGAGACCCGCGATGGCAGGACGCTTTCGGGCCGCCTGGAATCGGAAGCTCCCAACAGCGTGACCCTTCGCGACGCCTCGTCGGGGCCGCACGTGATCCTGCGAAGCCAGATTGTGTCGATGTCCGCGGCGACGGGGTCGCTGATGCCAAACGAGCTCGAGCGGGTGATGTCGGCGCAGGACCTGGCAGATCTAATCAGTTATCTCAAAGCGGACCCGGCCGTGCCTGCCCGGACGGGAGCACGCTGACAGTAATCGATAGCTGTCAGGGATCGACCCACTTGATGCCCCCGCCGTAGCGCGAGCCCCTACTGCCAGCCGGCTCCGTGATTCCGCTGATCTGCGTGAGCGCTGCTCTCCACAGACCATTCTGACGGGTGAAGATGTGAGTAACGGTGAACACCCCGTCGGGCTCAGTCGTGCTGCTCATCGGCTGCGGGAATCTGGCCCCTGCAATGCATCGCCGTCGCACTTAGCCTTATCGGCGTCTATGGACTCGCCAGCGATACTGTGGCACGACGTACGAAGGAGATCGCGATTCGGCTGGCGCTCGGCGCTCCGCAGCGCCTGACCCTCACGCTAGGCGCGCGATCGGCACTGGAACCCGCAGTCGTAGGACTGGCGGTCGGCCTCGCCGCTGCTGCTGCGCTCCTCCTCACCATCGCGTGTCTGGCGGCTTGGTGGCCAACCCGTCGGGCGCTCCGGATTGACCCTGCGGTGACGCTCCGCGCGGAGTGAACGCTACGCCGCCTTGAGGACGGCGTGGGTCGGCGGTACGCCGGAGGTGTCTGTGCGGACGGCATCCGGCCTCGGTTTCCTTGTATCCTGTCATCCGCCCCTGTCGCGCTCTTCGCCAGCAGCATCGCGCCCGACGCCAGCCTCGGCTTCCGCGCGGCCGATTGGCGGCCTGCGTCGGGATGTGGTCCAGGGCCGAAGCCCTTCGGCGCCCAGCCGAGAGCGTCAGCGAAGCGCCACGGGCTCCCGCAGGTTCGCGTAGAGCCTCGCCAGCGACGCCTTGATATCGAGGACCAGGCTGAGGACCGTGGGAATCAGAATCAGCGTGAAGATCGTCGACACCAGCATCCCTCCGATCACCACGCTGCCGATTCCGCGGTAGAGTTCCGAGCCGGCTCCTGGTATCAGGACGAGCGGCGACATGCCCAGCACGCTCGTCAGGACGCTCATGAAGATCGGCCGCACCCGCACCTCGGTGGCTGCCTGGATCGCCTGCCGAGCCGCCATTCCCTCGTTCCGAATGAGGTTCAGCGTCTGGTGGACGATCAGGATCGCGTTGTTCACCACCGTACCCACCAGGATGAAGAAGCCCAGCATCGTCAGCACGTCCAGCGCCTGGTAGGAATACAGGTTCATCACCCACAGGCCCAGGAAGCCACCCAGCGTGGCCAGCGGCACGCTGAACATGATCACGAACGGATACACGAAGCTTTCGAACAGCGCCGCCATCAACAGGTACGTGATCAGCACCGCCAGCAGGAAGTTGAAGCGCAGGGCACTCCAGGTTTCGTTCAGCTTGTCGGCGGACCCGCGGGGGATGATGCGATAGAGCCCCGTGAGAACACCCTCCCGGGTGAGTGGCTCGATCACGAGGCGGTCGATGTCCTCCATCACCGTCTGCAGCGGAACCCTCGGCGGCGGCGTCACCCGCACGGTGGTCGCGCGCTGGCGCTCACGGTGGCCGATCGAGACGGGCCCCGCCGTCTCTTCGATGGTGGCGACGGAATCGAGGGTGACCAGCCTGTCGTCAGGCGTGGCGATCGGCAGTTGGCCGACGAGGTGTGTACGGTGCTGGTAGCCTTCGTCGCCGATGATTGTGAGGTCGATGCGTTTCCCCTGCCACTGGTAGTCCGCGACCTTCACACCGTCGACCAGGGCGTTCACCATCAGGCCCAACTCACGACTGCTGAGGCCGTACTCCGCGCTGCGCTGCCGGTGCGGCACCACCCGCAGTTCCGGCACACCCCGATCGACGCCGGCGAGCGGTCGCGCCTGGGCGTCCGGCAGCGCCTCCTGCACCCGGGCCAGCACGATCCGGGCGATCTCGCGCAGGCGGTCGAAGTCAGGCCCTGTGATGTCCAGGTCGATGCCGTCCCCCGTGCCGCCCCGCTGGAAGAGGCTCGCTTGCGAGAACCCGCCGATCGCCGCCGGGACCTTCGCCAGCGCGCCGCGGTAGACGGGGATCAGCTCCGTGATCCGCAGCGGATCGCGGGCGCGCCCACCCATGAACGCGGAGTTGGCCGAGGCGACGTAGAACGGCGTCTGCATGCCGCCGCCCGGCAGTTTCTCGGCTTCCTCGCCGGTGGCCTGCACCAAGGGCGTCACCGCGTCATCGAAGACTGCTCTCAGCGAATCGGTGGTTGCCAGGTTGTAGTTGGAAGGCAGCACCAGGTTGCCGAAGAGGAAGTTCGAGTTGCCCACCGGCAGGTACTCCACCTTCGGCACCATGGCGATGCTGCCCCCCACGGCTACGCCCACGAACACGGCCACGACGACAGCCCTGCGCAGGACCGACCCGCAGATCCAGTACACGAAGCGCGCCATCTGGCGGTTTCCCCAGGCCATCAGCGGCACGAGGCCGAGGAGGTTCCGCCACGGTCCGGCCGTAGTCCGGCTGCTCGATTGAGAAGAAGGCATCAATGCCGAGAGCGAGGGTATGACGGTGAGCGCCACGGCCATGCTGAGCGCGACGGAACAGCTGATCGCCAGCGCGATGTCGCGAAAGAGCTGCCCGGCCTCTTCCTGCACGAAGATCACCGGCACGAAGACCGCCACGGTGGTGAGGGTGCTGGCCAGCACCGCGCCCCACACTTCCTGCGCGCCGTGCAGTGCTGCCATGGCCGCCGACTTCCCCATCTGCCGGTGACGATCGATGTTCTCGAGCACCACGATGGCGTTGTCCACCACCATCCCGACGGCGAAGGCCATTCCTGCGAGGCTGATCACGTTGATGGATCGTCCGAACACGTCCATCATCAGGAAGGTGCCCACGATGCTCACGGGCATCGCCACGACGACCACGACGGTGCTGGTCCAGCTCCGTAGAAAGAGCAGCAGGACGGCAACCGCCAGCAGGCCGCCCACCCACACGCTGCCCTTCACCAGGTCGATGGCGCTGTTGATGTATTCCGTGCCGTCGACGAACTGGGTGAGCACGAGTCCCTGCGGGGCGAGCACCAAGCGGTTCAGCCGCTCGTTCACGCGCTTGAGCTCAGCCATCACCGTCAGCAGGTTGGCATCCGGTGCTTTGGCGATGTTGATGGCGAGGCCTCGGTTGTTCTCCAGGTACACGCGGCCCGTCGGCTTGGCGTAGCCGAGACGCGCGAAGCCCACATCGCGGGCGAACACCGGCACGCGGTCGCGCATCGCCACGACGACGTTCTCCACGTCGTTCGGGCTCGTGTACTCACCCACCGTGCGTACGACGAACCGGTTCTTGCCTTCGTCGAAGTCTCCGCCCGACACGCTGGAGTTCTCCCGATCGAGGGCATTGGCCAGCTCCGTCATCGTGATCTTGCGCGCAGCCAGCTTCACCGGGTCGACGACGAGGTGCATCTCCTGGCGGTCACCTCCCACCACCCGCGCCTGCGAGACGCCGGGAACCCGCTCGAACTCGGGCGCCACCACGTCCTCCATGAAGTCGCGATAGAAGGCGATGTCCTTGGAGGCGGTGGCCTCCGGCAGCTTGATCAGGGCGAACCAGGCGATCGCCGCGTCGTCGGAACTCGCCGCACGCACGATGGGCTTCAACGCATCCGGCGGGTAGCGAGGCACCTGCTGCAGCCGGTTGGAGACGTTGACCAGCGCGGTATCGATGTTGATGCCCACCTTGAAGGTGAGCGTGATGGTGCCCTGCCCGAGCGCGCTGCTGCTCACCATCCGCTTTAGGGCTTGGAGGCTCTTCAATTGCTCTTCTTGTTCCTGGACGATCTGGCGTTCCACTTCGGGCGGCGCTGCGCCGGGCCAAACGGTGGTGACCGTGATCACCGGCCGCTCCACGGTGGGTGTCAGCTGAACGGGAATGCGCAAAAACGACAGCGTGCCGAACAGCAGCACGAACAGCACGCCAACCGCCGTGGTGACGGGGTGCTTGACGGCACCTTCGATGGCATTCATGGAAACGGGTACTCCAGCCGTTTGGCGACGACGCCCTGCCCGTTCGTGAGTCGCTCGTTGCCGCGCGTGACCACGCGGTCACCCTCGCGCACCGGCCCGCTCACGTCCACCCACGACCCCGCAGCGGTGCCTGTGCTGACAGGCTGCTCCACCACCACGTCCTCGGGTCCAATCACGTACACGACCTGTCCGGTGTCCTTTCGGACCAGCGCGTCGCTCGGCACGACGACGCCTGCCCGCGCGCTCGCAGACTGGAACTCCACCATCGCCAGCATGCCGCCCCTGACGTGCCCCTTGCGGTTCTCGACCGACACGAGGACGGGGAAGGTCCGGGCATCTCCGGATGCCTCCGGAAGGACGGCCGACACCAGTCCGCCGAACCTGGCGCCCCTCAGCGAATCGAACTCGACGTGGCGTGCTGGCCAGGGCGCACGGCACCCAGGTACGATTCCGGCAACTCCACCAGGATCTCCATCGGCTCCAGCGCCAGCATGGTCAGCAACGGATCTCCGACCTTCAGCCACTGGCCCACCTCGGTGAGCTTCCGCGAGACGATGCCCCCGAACGGCGCGCGGATCTCACCGAGCGAGATGGAGTGGTCCAGTTCGTCGATCTCCGATCTCAGGCTCTCTGCCAGCGAGGCCTGCGATTGATACTCGAAGCGCGCATCGTCGAGTTGTTCGGCTGATCAGCTGTGCCTTCGAGAGCGTCGACGACCGGTCGAAGCGGTTTTTCGCGGACGCGGAGCGCGCCGTGGCCTCCCGCAGGCGGGCGCCCAGCGTCTCTTTTCGAATCTCCAGCGAGCGCACGTCGAGGATGGCGAGCAACTCGCCCTTCGTGATGGCCTGGCCTTCGCGGAAGTGCACAGCCTTCACCATGCCGGCGGCGGAGGACGCCACGTCCGCCCCTCTGGGGCTGCGGGCGGTTCCCGGAAGCCGCAGCGTGTTGCCCAGGCGATGGCTGCGCGCTTCAGTGAATTCCACCGGGGCCCTGGACGGCGCTTGGTTCCCCGCCCCCGCTGCGGCGGGTGGCGCCGACACCGCCGGCGCGCCCCGCGGCGCGCCCTGTGCAGAGAGACTCCATCCGAGCGCCGCAGCCACCAGCACGAGCGCAACAAAGGGGAGGAACCACGACTTGCCTGCGACGGCCATTAGCCACATCCTTCCGAAATCGAGATCGAACCAGCAGCCCGGTCGACTCACGCTCGCGCACGCACAGCATGCGCGCCTCACGTGGGGCGCGTCCGGGCGCCGGCCGCGGCGCGTACGAACCGACCGGGTACGCGGCGACCGAAAGGCCGACACGTGGCCTGCGCGTGCGAGCACCACGAGCCTCTCGCCGTATCGTGTTCTGGGGCGGAAAAGAAGCGAAAATCATAACATACGCGTGAGCCGATGCCCTTTGGACGCGCGCCTCCAACGCGTTCAGCCGAATCTCCTGCTCCGCCTCGCCCGCGGCCAGCGTTCGTGCTGCCACGACCGCAGCCGCGTTCCACATCACAGACGTCGCGGCGAGGAGAAGGGCCGCCGGTGTGCCTTCCGGGGTCATCGTGCCGTTCGAGGTTCTCCGGTGGACGTGACGCCCGACGTGCCCTGTGCCAGGTCCCAGCTCACCTGGTGCACCAGCCGGACGATCCGTTCCATCTTCTCGTATTCGATCCTCTCCGGCCGGTCCTCCGGCGTGTGGTAGTCGGGGTGCAGGCCGGTGTGAAACCAGATCGCCGGCACGCCGCGCTGGATGAAGGGCCACTGATCGCTGCGCCGCAACAGGTTCGACTCGTTGTTGTCGAGATCCGTCTTCAGGGTCAGGCGGAAAGCGGAGTTCGCCCGCTCGACCGCCTCCCGGAGCGCGGGGCTCCGCGAGTGGCCGATCAGGTTGACGCTGTTGCTGTTGGACTGGGCGCTCTGGGGCGGCAGACCGCGAAACCGGCGCCCGCCGCCGGCGGGCACCTCCATGTGGCGGCCGATCATGTCCATGTTCAGCACGGCAAGGGTCCTGTCGAGCGGCCACAGGGGGCGCTCGGTGTACGCCCACGAGCCGAGCAGCGGTCCCCGCTCCTCGGAGCCGAACACCGCGAACAGGATGGATCGTCGCGGCCTCCTGCCCGCCTGCGCGGCCAGCGCGTACGCCTCTGCGATCCCGATGACGGCCACCGTGCCGGACGCGTTGTCGTCCGCGCCGTTGAAGACCTGAGTGCCGTCGGTTCCCTCGTGATCGTGATGCGCCGCGATGATCACGACCTCCTCCTTGAGCTGAGGATCGGAGCCCTCGAGCAGCCCCACCACGCTACGATCGGGAATGACGTTCCGGATCACCTGCTGCGTCAGGGCCACCTGGACGTTCGGCAGGCGGATGGGCGTGATGCCCTGCGCCGTCTCGGCGGATCGGGACAGCTCGTCGAGGCTGCGGCCAGTGCCTCTGATCAGCGCGACGGCGAGCGCCGGGGAAATCTGCGCAGCCGGGATCCGGATGCGATCGAGATAGCTGGCGAGAAAGAATCGGTCGATCCTGGGCGGCGCCGCGGGCCAGTACGCGCGCGCCTCGGCGGGGAAATCCAGCTCGCCAGGATGATTGTGGAGATCGGTGACGAACAGGATGCCGATGGCGCCCGCCTCCTGCGCGGCCAGCGCCTTCCGGAACGGCACCGCCGCCTCCGCAGTCACCACACCCTCGAAGGGGCTTGCGGGATCGGTCTCGCGCGGCTCGTGATCGAGCACGAGCACGAATCGTCCACTCACGTCGGCGCCGCGGTAGTCGTCGTAGGACAGAGCCGGTGCCGTAATCCCGAAGCCGGCAAACACCACCTCACCCTGCGCATGGCCGCTCGATCCAAACCGGTGCGGGTAGAAGTCCTGTCCCGAAACGCGCCGCATGGACAGCCCGGTGCCGTCCGTGACCTCCAGCCTGTTGCCGTCACCGAGAGTGGCGACGGCGAGATTGAACGAGTGGAAGTACGAGCCCTCAGGATCGGGCGGCAGCAGCCCCAGCCGCTCGAACCGCGACTTCACGAACGCTGCGGCGAGCGCGTAGCCCTTGGTGCCGACCAGCCGACCCTCCATGAGATCGTGCGCCAGGAAATACAGGTCCGCCTTCAGGGCCGCCTTGCGGATGGAGTCGTTCTGCGGCGCCCGCTCCTGAGCGGCGAAGGGGTGGACGAACAGCACACAGGCCAGCACTCCAACGGTGACCTTCATCACGACGCTCCTCGTCGAGTCCCCCTCCAGGCGAAGCCGCCTTCATCGAGGGGCGAAACAGGCCTCGCGGCCGCGCCGAACGCCGATGCCGGGCCCGGTACCGCAGGTTGTATGGGGTTGCTCAACGGCGGAAGCATACATTGGAACACCTGCTGCCCGGGTCGTGTTCCAAGCCTGAAGCCGGCACCAAATCCTTTTCCGCCAGACGCCAGGTCCCGGTCAGGACCTCCGGTCGATCCGCTTGATCTGCAACGTGATTCCCCTGCATGCAGAAGGAGATCTCGACGCGGGTCCCTTCGACGTCGCGCTTGCGGGCTGCGCCGCCGCGCCGGGTGCGCCGGACGCACCCGACTTACGCTGCTTGGGGACCTCAAAGGGTTCAAGACCGGAGATCGTGTCGTCGCGGTGCACGCTTTCGGGCGCACGGGCGACCGCGTGTTCGTCGCGCACGCGTGCGGACGATCGCCGCCGGGATCCGGTCGCGCTGGAGAAGGAGCTGTTTGTCAGGGGCACGCAGCACGTTCCCGGCGCGCTGAGCGTCGCGAGCGGTCGGGCTCAGGCGCACGCTAGTCCGGCTGCAGCGCGGTCTTGGGAATCTTCAGCGCCACCGTGCCCGCCATCGTCGCGATGTCGTATACCGCCTGCACGCCGATGACTTGGTGCGCGGCCCAGGGTTCCAGCCGATGCTCCTGCTGCAGCCATCGCACCATGTCGGTCGTCGCGAGCCGGACGGCCTGGTTGAGGGGTTCACCCTGCGCACTGCCCACGCTGATCAGGTACTCGCGGTTCTCCAGCCGCACACCCGTCAGCCGAGCCTGCTTGATCAGGCCGACGGTGAACGCCAGGTCCATCGACGTCTCTACGCCGGAGCCCACGACTTCCGCATGTCCCTGGAGCGCGTGACCGTCGCCCACCAACAGGTAGCCGCCGCGATGGAAGACCGGAAGGTACACGGTCGCGCCTTCGCGGACCTCCCAGTAGTCCATGTTGCCGCCGTAGGCGCCTGCCGGCCCGGAGGTCGGGGGCTCGCCGAGCGGGGGGACGCCGATGCAGCCGAGCATCGGCCGCGCGGGGAACTCCATTCGGGCGGCCTGGCTGATCGGCTCGCGCAGGCGCACCGTCTGGCGTTCCAGGTCGATGACCCAGGGGAGCAGATCGGCGCGGCCCTTCAGAAGGTTCGCGGGCCCTCCGAGCACCACGTCCGGCTTGTAGTGGTTCGGGTAGAGCTCGTGTTCGACGTACTCCGGTGTCAGCGCCGACGGGCCGATGCGGTAGGCCGTATAGCCCCAGGTGCGGTTGAGCCGCAGCGTGTCGATGTGCACCACGAGCGCGTCACCATGCTCCGCCCCTTCGATGTAGAACGGGCCGGTGAGGGGGTTGCCGTGCCGAACGGTCCGCCGGATGCCCTGGTCATCCCACCCCGCTGAATCGACAGTCTTCGTGATAACGCGATCGCCGGGTGCGATCCGCGCCAGGACCGGGTGCTCGGTCGAGAAGGTGTGATAGTTCCTCTCGTTGATGACCCGATGCACCTGCCCGGGTGCCGTGCCGACGAGGAGCGAACCCAGGAGCATCGCGGCGAATCGCATGAGGTCTGCTGATAACGCGTCGAGAGCCATTCTATCCAGAACACCTCGCTGGCGCGATGTTGCCTTGTCTCCCCGCAACCCCTAGACTGCGCGTGATCGGAGGGTACTCGATGTCGTCACCGCTGAAGGCCTCACGATGAGGCGCGGGGAGGGACGCACGCGCCGGGAGCTGCTCGGCGCCGGAGCGGTGGGTCTGGCGGGCCTGGGCGTTGCCGCCTCGCTCCCCGCTCGCGCCGGAGCAGCCGTGATGTGTACGCCCGATGCGTCGCCGGCCCGGGCGCAGGGGGCACCGCTCGCGGCCACGAGCCCGGATGCCGTCGGGATGTCGCAGTCCCGGCTCGACCGAGTCGCCGCCTGCCTCGAAGCCGAGACCGCTAGCGGGCGGGTCACGGCCGCCTCGGTATGCGTGGCCCGGCAGGGCCGGGTGGTGCAGCATCGTGGATTCGGGCGGCTGAACGAACAGCCGGGTGCCCCCGCGGCCGAGGCCGACACGCGCTACATCATCGCGTCCGTCGCGAAACCGATTACCGTGTGCGGCTTGATGCTGCTGGTGGAGCGGGGGAGCGTCGTGCTCTCGGAGCGCGTGCAGCAGTATCTCCCGGAGTTCGAGGGGGAGCACAAGGAAAAGGTCAGGGTCAGGCACCTCCTCTCGCACGTGTCAGGCCTGCCGGATCAGCTTCCGCAGAACCTGGAACTCCGCCGGGCGCACGCGCCCCTGAGCGCGTTCGTGCGCGGCGCGCTCGCGACGCCGCTGCTGGACGAGCCGGCCACGAAGTTCGGCTACCAGAGCATGGGGACCCTGCTGGCCGGAGAGATCGTGGAACGGGTCACCGGCCGGCCTTTGCGGGAGTTTCTCAGGGAGGAGATCTTCGACCCGCTCGGGATGACGCGTACCACGCTGGGTCTCGGTGGACTGCGTGTCGAGCAGACCGCGATCTACCAGGCCGGTCCGGACTCGGAGGACCTGCGAAGCTGGGGGCCCAATACGCACTACTGGCGGGAGATCGGCCACCCTTGGGGCGGCATGCACAGCACGGCCGGCGATCTGGCCATCCTGCTGCAGGCCTTCCTGGATGGCGGTGCCTACGGATCGACGCGGCTGCTGTCACCCACGACGGTGGAGGCCATGACCCGCGACAGCAATCCCGGGCTCGGGGCCCCGTGGGGGCTCGGCTGGGCGCTCCGTGATTCGCCGGTGTGGAACCATTTCGGCGACCTCGCGTCCGCCAGGACGTTCGGCCATGTCGGCGCCACCGGCACCGTCGCGTGGGCCGATCCGGAGCGACAGCTGCTGTGTGCGCTCCTGACGACCAGGGGCGCGGGCGCCGGGGACGGCTGGCTGCTTCACCGGGTCTCGAACCTCGTGCAGGCCGCCGTGACCACGCGCTGAGGCCAGCGCGCCAGGGCACCGTGCAGGCTCGACCCGCGTCGCCCCGGGCAGCCGCCTTCCGTCAGGGCTGCGGCTCGTCGGCCGGTGCGGGAACCGCGCCCACCGTCAGGCACAGCTCGCACCGGCTCGTGAAGCAGGCCCATGTCGTGGCTCACGACGAAGGCGAGCCGGCAGCAATTCGGGCATTGCATTCGCCCGAGGTGGTGCGGGTCCCCTTTGGCCGGCCGGGCATGGGGCCTGTCGTCATCTGGCATGCGAACAGCGTAGCAGAGGGCTCATGCGGACGGAACGACACGAGCGACTCGCATGGCCCGGATCTGGCCGTCACGCATCCCGCCCGCGCGCCGTTAGGAGATCGTCGCGCTGGGGGTGCCGTCCGCCACCTCCGTGCGGATCCGTGCGAAGCGGATGATCCCCTCGACCACCAGCCAGGCCGCCAGCAGCAGCAGCAGGATCACCCCCACCCCGAGCAGCAGGATGCTGCCGCTCTCGTAGAAGACGGTGATGTTGTACACCATCGCCACGAGCGTGGTAATCAGCATGAACGCCATTGGGATGAGCGTGTAGAAGTAATTCGCCCGCCGCTTCATGAGGTAGAGCGTCACGGCCAGCAGCGTGAGGCTGCCGAGGATCTGATTCGTCGTGCCGAAGAGCACCCAGAGCATCAGGCCGGCCGACTGGCCATCGACCCGGAAGAATGCGAAGAACCCGATGAAGAAGACCGCGGCCGCGGAGGAGACGTAGCGGGTGCCCATGACGGGCGCCCCGAGCGTTTCTGAGATCTCCTGGATGTTGTAGCGCAGGAGCCGCGTGCCCGAGTCGAGGGTCGTCAGCGCGAACGACACGGCGACGAGCGCGACGAAGGCCCGCGCCGTACCCTCCGGCACGCCGAACTGCGAGATGAACAGGCCGGCGCCGTTGATGAACGCCGCCATGCTCTGGCCGAGTCCCTGGGCGACGTTCCAGCTCGCGTAGTGGTCGTGCCAGGCGGCCGCGCTGATGAAGCCGGCGGTGCAGGCGAGGACGGCCGCGAGGCCGAGAAGGCTCTCGCCGATCATGCCGCCGTAGCCGATGAACGTCGCGTCGGTCTCGCGGCTGATCTGCTTCGCCGTCGTGCCCGACGACACCAGCCCGTGGAACCCCGAGATGGCCCCGCAGGCGATCACGATGAAGACGAACGGGTACATTGGCGGCGCGCCATCGGGTGCCGGGTCGAACGCGGGGGCGACGAATTCGGGCTGCAGCAGCATGAACCCGCCGAAGATGGCCGCCAGGCCGAGATAGAGCAGGAGCGAGTTCAGGTAGTCGCGCGGCTGCAGCAGCAGCCATACGGGCAGCACGGACGCGCAGAACGCGTAAATCAGGAGGATCGCACGACCCACAGCATCGCCGGCACCCAGCCCCAGATGACCGCGATGGCGGGGCCGAGCATCGGCGAGAGGCCCGCGATCGACGCGTAGTGATGCCCGAAGAGGACGTACTTCCGGCTGGGCACATAGTCCACGCCGTCCTTCAGGGCGTGTGCGGGCGTGACGGCCGCCGGATCCAGCCGGAACACGCGAGCGGCGACCCGCCTTGCGTACAGATGGTAGCCGAGCAGGTAGACGACGAAGCACAGAACCGTGGCAAGGAATGCGCTCATGAGTTCAGGGTCCCCGGGGAGGCGGGCGAGCCGAGGATTCCATGCCCGACAGGTGGGCGATTGTGTCAGACACGGCGAGGCGATGCAATGCACCGGCGGAGGGAACACCCTGCGGTCGTCCGCGCCTTGACATCCACTCCATGCAACGGATAATCACCACTCGGCGACGAGGCCAGGTGCCGCTGAACACGAGAGACGTGACTTGATGCGCTGGGGCGTGCTGATTACTGTTGTGCTGCTGGGGGCGCTCGGCCTTCGGCCGCTCGAGGCGCAGTCCGAGTACGAGGTCCTGCTCAAGGGCGGGCACGTCATCGACCCGCGGAACGGCATCGACGGCGTGATGGATGTTGCGATTGCCTCGGGGAAGATCGCGCGCGTCGCCAGCGACATCGCGGTGGCTGGAGCCCGCCAGATCGTCGACGCGCGCGGCCTGCACGTCACCCCTGGCGCCGTGGACCTCCACAGTCACGTGTTCTACGGCACGGACCCGGACGCCTACCTGAGCGACGGCATCTCCAGCGTGCCCCCCGACGGGTTCACCTTCCGCGCGGGGGTGACCACGGTCGTGGACGCCGGCGGCGCCGGCTGGCGCAACTTCCCCCAGTTCAAGCGGCAGGTGATCGACCGCTCAGCCACCCGCGTCCTCTGCTTCCTCAACATCGTCGGCCACGGGATGAAGGGCGGGGCCGCCGAGCAGGATCTCGCCGACATGAACCCCAGGCTCACTGCCCAGCGGGTCCGGCAGTTCCCCGGCGTCATCGTGGGCATCAAGACGGCGCATTACCGGGGCCCCGAATGGGACGCCGTGGACCGCGCGGTCGAGGCCGGGCGGCTGGCCGACGTGCCGGTCATGGTGGACTTCGGCACGTTCGGGCCCGATCGCCCGTTCGAGGAGCTCGTCCTCGAGCGGCTCCGGCCGGGGGACATCTACACGCACCAGTACCGGCGGGACGTGCCGATGCTCGACGCCAACGGGAAAGTCCGCGAGTACCTGTTTCAGGCCAGGAAGCGCGGCGTGCTGTTCGACGTGGGGCACGGCAGCGGCAGCTTCTCGTTCTTCCAGGCCGTGCCGGCTGTGGCGCAGGGCTTCGTCCCCGACTCGCTCGGCACCGACCTCCACACCAGCAGCATGGCCGGCGGGATGAAGGACATGACGAATCTCATGTCCAAGTTCCTGAATCTCGGGATGTCGCTCCCGGACGTCGTGCTGCGCGCCACCTGGAACTCGGCGCAGATCATCAAACGGACCGATCTCGGGCACCTGAGCGAGGGGGCGGTGGCCGATGTCGCGGTGTTCCGGCTCGTCAAGGGGGAATTCGGCTTCCTTGACGACCGGCTGACACGCCTCAAGGGGGACCGCCGGCTCGAGTGCGAGCTGACGCTCCGCGAGGGCCGGGTGGTCTGGGACCTGAACGGCCTCGCGGGGCGCGACTGGGACGCGCCGTCCGAAGGCTCACGCTGAACGGCTTGCAAGAAGCAAGAACACACGAGGAGAAGCTGTTGACGAACATCCCTGTGCGCTTGGCCGCTGTTGCCCTAATTCTCGTGTTCTCCTGGGTTCCTCCCGCGTCTGCCCAGCAGCGTGAGTTCGACCTGCTCGTCCGGGGCGGGCACGTCATCGACCCGAAGAACGGGCGCGACGCGGTGATGGACGTTGCGATCGCTGGCGGACGCATTGCGGCGGTGGAGCCGAACATCGCACCGGAGCGGGCGGCGCAGGTGGCCGAAGCGCGCGGCCTCTACGTCGTGCCGGGGCTGCTGGACATTCACGCGCACGTGTTCTACGGCACGGAGGACAACGCGGCCTACAGCAACGGGACCTCCGCCATTCCGCCCGACGGCTTCACCTTCCGCGCCGGCGTCACGACGGTCGTCGACGCCGGCGGCGCCGGATGGCGCAACTTCCCGCAGTTCGAGGCGCAGGTCATCGATCGCTCGCGCACGCGCGTGCTGGCCTTCCTCAACATCGTGGGCAGCGGCATGAAGGGCGGGCCGGTCGAGCAGGACCTGGCGGACATGGACGCCAGGCTGACTGCCGAGCGTGCGCGGCAGCACCCCGGGCTGATCGTGGGCGTGAAGACCGCCCACTACAGCGGACCCGAGTGGGCGCCGGTGGATCGGGCAGTGGAAGCCGGCCGGCTGGCCGGCATCCCCGTCATGGTGGATTTCGGGCAATTCGTCCAGGAGCGGCCCTTCGAGGAGCTCGTCACGAAGCGGCTGCGCCCCGGCGACATCTACACGCACACCTTTCTCGGGCGCGTGCCGATGCTGGATGCGGACGGCAAGATACGCCCCTACCTCTTCGCCGCCCAGAAGCGCGGCGTCGTCTTCGACGTGGGCCACGGCGGCGGCAGCTTCCTCTTCCGGCAGGCGGTGCCCGCCACGCGGCAGGGCTTCTGGCCCGACACCATCAGCACGGACATTCACACCGGCAGCATGAACGGCGGCATGAAGGACATGGCCAGCGTGATGTCGAAGATGCTGAACCTGGGCATGCCGTTGCGCGAGGCGATCGAGAAGTCCACGTGGGCGCCGGCGAAGGTCATCCAGCGCCCCGAATTAGGCCACCTGGACGTCGGCGCGCCGGCCGATGTCGCGGTCTTCCGCCTGCGGGAAGGGGACTTCGGCTTCCTGGACGTATCGGACGCCCGGTTCACGGGGACACGGAAGCTCGAATGCGAGCTGACCGTGCGCGATGGACGCGTCGTGTGGGATCTGAACGGGATGGCATCCGTGGACTGGGAGCAGGCCGGGAGGCGCTGAACCGGGAGTTTCGCGGAGGTCTGCATGCCCGCCGATACGGCGTGTTCGCCTCCAGACGGCCGCCAGAGCGGTCAAGGTCGGCCTTGCGCGGTCGCCGTTGACGGGGCTACGCCTCCGAGGCCCCGGCTGACAGGACCTCACGGATCCGACCCCCCACGATCGCGTCCTCGCCCGGCTGCAGCGTCCACGAGGAGACCTCGAGACGGCGGGCCTGCGCTGACAGCGGCACCAGCTCGATTGAGGGGTCCCCCTCACGCAAGGCCTGCATCACGTCGGTCGGGGTGACCCGCACCTGCGCCTCCCACTGGATCCGCAGATGCGGCACCGCGTTGGCGAGCACCGGCACGAAGCGCTCCGCCCGCACGCCTGGCACCGCGACGACCTCGCGCCGGATCCGCTCGATCGAGTCCTCCCAGCGCCGCCACTCAGCCTCGTGGTCGTGGGCCATGTACTGCTCGAGCGCGACCAGCATGGCGATCATTTCTTCCTTGTTCACCTTCAGCCCGCGGCCGATCGTATCGCTGTGCGGCAGCGTATTGAGGCGGGCTGCCTGTATCAGGTCGCCGCGCCCGAGCAGCAGGCCGGCGCTCTGGGGACCCCGGAGCCCCTTCCCCCCGGAAAACGTCACCAGGTCGAACCCCATGCGCAGGTAGCGCGTCAGGTTGCCCACTGGAGGGACGTCCGCCGCGGCGTCGTTGAACGTGGGCACCTTGTACTGCTTTCCGATCCGGACAAATTCCTCCTGCTTGACCTGTCCGAGGGGGTCGCTCTTATTCAGGAACAGCAGGAGCGCTGTCCGATCGCTGATCGCGCCGATCAGTTCCTCGCGGGTTTCGGCCTCCACCAGGCGGATGCCGCAGTTGCGCACCATGTGGTCGTAGGGGAAGCGGTGGGACTTCTGGACGATCACCTCGTCCTTCATTCCCGTGGTGTCCGGGATCCGGCGGATTTTGTCGGGATCCGTCCCGGTCATGCAGGCGGCCGTGCCGAGCGTCAGCGCCCCCGCCGCCCCGGAAGTGACCAGGGCATCCTCGCAGCCGAGCATCCGGCCGATCCGGGCGCCCACGGCCTCCGAGAGATCCGTCAGGCGCACGAACTTCCGGGAGGTCGCCTCGATGGCGCGCACGCATTCCGGCCACATGAGCGTGGCGGTGAACATGGTGTAGGTGCCGGCGGCGTTGATGATGGGCCGGACCCCCAGCTCCTTGAAGAAGTCGCGCTCCGCTGGCACCGGCTGGACCGCGGCAGCCCAGTCGGGGAACAGCCCGCCAACCAGCGGCAGGGTCGAAAGGCTCTGGAGAAATCGTCGTCTGTCGGGCATGGGTGTGCTCCAGTCTACAGGCGAAGGGTATCGCGAACGTTCGGGGGCGAGAGGTCAGGGCCGGACCGTCGCATCAGCCGTCAGCGTAATCTCCACCCTGGAGTCCCGGAGCAGCGATCCAGCCTGGATGCAGGATCGAACCGGGAAGCGCTCACGGAAATAGCCGCCGTACGCCTCATTCATGGCCGCGTAGTCGTCCATGTCAGCCAGGTAGACCTTGGCTTCCACGACGTGGGAGAAATCCAGACCGGCTGCGCGGAGCGTCCGGCCCAGATCGTCCATGACCTCCCGGACCTGTGCGCCCACGCCTCCCGGCGCTGTGCCGATCCTGCCGGAGAGGAACACCCGATCCCTGACGCGGATGGCGGGGCTGATGATCGGGCCCGGCTTCACGCCGTCGGCCACGATGATCTCCTTGCCGGTGGCCGCGACCAGGTTGATGACGATCGGCGAGCCACCGGGCAGCTCCCTGACTCCGATGGTCGTACGCGTCGGCGGCGCCTCTGAGAAAACGCTGCGATAGATCTCGTTCATCGCCTCGAAATTCGCGAGATCGGTGAGGAATACCTCGGCTTTCACGGCGTCGCGATACGCCATGCCCGCAGCGCGCAGTACCGTCCCCACGTTCTCCAGGGCCTTCCGTGCGTGGTCCCGGAACGTGCCCTCAGGTAACCGGCCCGTGCGGAGATCGCGGCTGTCCATCCCCGAGACGTAGAGGTAGTCGCCGTCCCGAAGGGCGGGGCTTGCATGGGTTGAGGTCGTGCCCCCCTCGAGACGAACGGGCGTCAGCTCCCCGGCGTGAGAGGCGATGAAGGTGATTTCGACCTCGGTGGCGGGCAGGCGGGGAACGCCGACGAGGGTGAGCGCCGGCGGGGGACCGGAGAAGTACTGTCCATAAATGCGCGCGAAGTCGGCGAATCGATCCGGATACGTGATGTAGGCGTGAGAGTGCACGACGTGCCGCAGCTCGCGGTCATGTTTCTGCAGCAGCTCCTGCAGGTTCTTCATCAGCTGATGCACCTGCGCGTCGAATCCCTCCGGGTGCTCCCCGGTGGCCGGATTGCGGCTGCCCCACCCGGAAAAGTAATGCGTGTCCCCCGCTCGCACGGCTGCGACGAAGGGCAGGCGCGGCCGCGCCGGCGGATCCTGCTGTGCCGAGAGGAGACCGGAGCGTGGAGCCAGAAGCAGGGCAGCCAGGATCGCCGGTACGACGCGAAGAAGACGGGAAGCGGGCAACGGGTCCCTCCTTACAGGCTTCAGCGTATTGCTTTTCGATGACGTGGCGATAAGAATCATGCACGCGGCGCGGCCGTCCCGGCCGGCTCTGCCGACAGAAGGAGCCCGAGATGCCCGACAAGCCGAGTCGCAGGAATTTCTTGAAGACCACGGCCGCCACGGCAGCCGTGATCGGGACGGCCGGACCGGCAGCGCCTGAAGCCCGCGCCGCCCTGCCTCTCCCCGCGCTCGACGGCTCCAGTATCTACACCCGCAAGCTGGGCATCAAACCGGTCATCAACGGCGTGGGCGTCGTCACCAGTCTCGGGGGGACGAGCATGCCTCCGGAGGTCGTCGAGGCCATGGTCGAGGCGTCGCGCTTCTTCATTCCCCTCACCGAATTGCAGGAAAAGGTAGGCGCACGGGTCGCCAGCCTTCTGGGCGTGCCGGCGGCCATGGTGTCCTGCGGCGCGGCCTCGGCGATCACCTGCGCCACCGCCGCCTGCGTGGCCGGGGGGGACGTGGAAAAGATCCCTCAACTGCCCGACACGACGGGGTTGAAGAACGAGATCATCCAGCAGCAGAGCCATCGCAGCGGCTACGAGGCGCAGATGACGCTCGTCGGCGCGAAGATCGTCTGGGTCGAAACCCGGCAGGAACTCGACGCGGCCATCAACGAGCGGACCGCCATGATGTTCTTCCTGAACAAGGCGGATCCGGATGGGAAGATCCAGCGGCGCGAGTGGATCGACGTCGCCCGGCAGCGGGGCGTTTTCACCTTCAATGACGCCGCCTCCGACGTGCCGCCGGCCGAACGCCTCTGGGCGTACGTCAGGGAAGGCTTCGATCTGGTCGCGTTTTCGGGAGGAAAGGGCCTGCTCGGCCCGCAGGCCACCGGCTTCCTGCTGGGCCGGGCGGACCTGGTGCGGGCGGCCCAGCACGCCATCAGCCCTCACGGCGGCATCGGGCGCGGCATGAAAGTCGGGAAGGAAGAGATGATGGGCGCGCTGGCGGCCCTGGAGCGGTATCTCACCGTCGACCACGAGGCGGAGCGGAAGGAACTCGACCGCCGGGCCGACCACGTGCTCCGGGCGCTCAGCGGGCTCCCGCACGTCAGCGCGGAGCTGCACGTTCCGGAGATCGCCAACCGGGTGCCGCACGTCTCGGTCACGTGGAACGAGACGGCGCTCGGGCTGTCAACCCAGGATGTCGTCGGACGGCTCAGAGGCGGAGACCCGCCGATCTGGGTCTCGCCGGCAGGAGCTGCCGGGGTCCGGGTCTCCATGTGGATGCTGCGAGACGACGAGCATGAACTCGTCGCGTCACGCCTGCGGGATCTCCTCCGGCGGGCCTGAGCGGGTCGCTGGCATCCGCGTCACGGTGCGAAACCATGACCTCGAGGGCAGCGATGTTCGAAGCGCGCACCAGTTTTCGTGCCGAGGAGCGCGAGCGCAACGTGAGGGCCAGGACCCGGCGTTCGGCCGAGTTTTACCTCAGGGCGCAGCAGTCGCTGGCCGGCGGGGTGTCCAGCACCATCCGCCGCGGTGCCAGGCCGCATCCCCTGTTCTTCGAGAGGGGTGCCGGATCGACGGTCACCGACGTGGATGGCAACGATTACTTGGACTACGGCCTGGCGTGGGGGCCGCTGATCCTCGGCCACGCACCGGCCGTGGTCGCCGAGGCGGTGGCGGCCCAGGCACGCAAGTCGCTGACCTTCGGAGCCCAGCACGAACTGGAGTTCGAGGTCGCCGAAATGGTGAAGGCTCTCGTGCCCTGCGCGGATCTGGTGTGCTTCGCGTGCAGCGGCACGGAAGTCGTGCAGACGGCGCTCCGGCTGGCCCGTGGCGTGACCGGGAGGCCGAAGTATCTGAAGTTCGAGGGGCACTACCACGGCTGGGATGACACCGTTCTCGTCAACTACCACCCGACCGCCGAGGAAATCCGCGCGGCGGCCGGGCGGCCGATTCCTGTCGGGACCGGACAGCGTGCTCATGACACGGTGATCCTGGCCGAATGGAACGACAGGGCCGCGGTCGAGCGGGCGTTCGATGCGCAGGGTCACGAGATTTCCGCCGTCATCTGTGAGCCGCTGCTGTGCAACAGCGGCTGCATTCCGCCTGCCGAGGGATTTCTAGGCTTCCTTCGCGAGATCACGTCGGCCTCCGGGGCTCTGCTGATCTTCGACGAGGTCATCACGGGGTTCCGCCTGGATCTCGGCGGCGCACAGGCCTTCTACGGCGTGACGCCCGACCTGGCGACCTACGCCAAGGCCCTCGGAGGCGGCGCGCCCCTCAGCGCGCTCGCCGGCCGGCGCGAGTTCATGGACTGGATTGCGCAGGGCCAGGTGCTCCACGCCGGAACGCTCAACGGCAACCCGCTGTCGCTGGCGGCCGCCGCCGCGACGCTGAAGACCCTCGCGCGTGATAATGGCGCGGTGTTCGTCGACATGTGGCGGCGAGGTGAACGGTTGAGGACCGGGATCGAGCAGGCCCTGGCGGCTGCCGGCCTGAGAGCGGTCACGTCGGGCGGGGGACCGATCTTCCAGGTCTCGTTCATGCCAGCCGTCGCGACCACCTACCGCGAACTGCTCGCGGCCGATACGGCCCTATACGCGAACCTCGTCCTGGCCCTGCTCGACGAAGGCATTCTCGTCCTGCCGGACGGACGATGGTATGTCTCGGCCGCCCATACGGACGAGGACATCGACCTCACGCTGCAGGCGCTTGAGCGGGCCCTCGATGCGGGGCCGGGCCTCTCCAGGCCTGACCGGCAGGAGCGGGAGCGCCGGTAAGGTCAGGCATCGATCAAGCCAATCGTGAGGTGTGGAATGAGGTTGAGTGGAACGCTCGCGCTGATTCTGGCCTGCGCATGGACCTTCGTCGAACCGGCGGCGGCACAGACGCGGAGGATTGCGGTCGGCGGCCTGACCGCCGAATCGAATTCGCTGTATCCCAAGGCCCAGCCGATGGTGGAGGAAGAACCCCGGGACCCCGCGGTCTGGATGGAGGAGAACGCGAAGGACAGCACGGTCGCCAGCGGCGTCATCGAGGCGGCCGGCAGACTGGGCCTCGAGGTGCACCCGGTGCTGCGCGCCGGGGCCAGTTTTCTCGGGCATGTCGAGAAGGCGTCTTTCGAGAAGACCCTCGAGAAGCTCGTGCACCAGATACGGACGGCCAGCCCCCGCTTCGACGGCGTCATACTGATCCTGCACGGGGCGATGGTCGTCGACGGGTACCCGCACGGCGACGCCGAAGTCGTGCGGCGCGTCCGGGAGGCCATGGGCGAGGACTTCCCGATTGTCGTCACCCACGACTTCCACGCCAACGTCTCCGAGGAGATTGTCAAATACTCCGACGTCCTCATTACCTACAAAGACAACCCGCACCTCGACACGAAGCAGCGGGGCATCCAGGCGGCCACGATTCTCGCGAAGATGCTCGACGGGACGGTCAAGCCCGTTCAGGCCATCGTGAAGCCCCCCATGATCGTGAACATCGTGTTTCAGAACACGTTCGCGGCCCCCTACAAGACCGTCACGGACGAAAGCCGCCGGCTGGAGGAGACCAACCCCAAGGTCCTGGCCGCGAGCGTGCCGGGGGGCTACCAGTGGGCGGACGTCCCGGCCATGGGCCCCAGTGTCATCGTGGTCACCGACAACGACCCGGAGCTGGCCGAGCGTGAGGCGAAGCGTCTGAGTGAAATGCTGTGGGGCCTGCGGGACCAGCTCGTGTTGCGCGTACCCGATCCCGCGACGGCCGTAAAGGAGGCGATGGCAGCGCCGGCGTTTCCGGTCGTCCTCATGGACACGGGCGACAACATCGGCGGCGGATCGACGGGGGATGGCACGTTCATCCTCCAGGAGCTGGTGCGCCAGAAGGCCCAGGGATGGGTGGTGGTCATCTCCGATCCCGAAGCGAACGCGGCCGCATTCAGTGCAGGCGTGGGCAGTGCGTTCGCCCAGCTGGTCGGGGGCAAGACCGACCGGCTGCACGGCGACCCGATACGAATCGTGGGACGCGTGAAGGCGCTGCACGACGGCAAGTACGTGGAGCGCGAGGTCCGTCACGGAGGGGGGCGGTACCGGGACATGGGCCACACGGCGGTCATCGAGGTCGAGGGCTCGACCAGGGATCTGCCGAATCTCCTGCTCCTGACGAACCGCCCGACCAGTCCCAACAGCCTGCATCAGCTGATCAGCAACGGCGTCTATCCCGAACGGCAGAAGATCCTGGTTGCCAAGGGCACGACGGCGCCGCGGGCCGCGTATGCGCCGATTGCGGCGCGCATTGTGGAGGTCAACTCAGGTGGCGCGACCGACGTGAACCCGCGTCGGTTCAGGTTCCAACACATCCGGCGGGGCCTGTTTGGGATCGACAAGTAGCGGCGCACGCGCGCGCGACCTTTCCGTCGAGCAGCCCCACCACTCCTCCTTGCAGTCCGCCAGGCCCCGAAGGACTTCATCGAGGAGCACACGCGCGAACTGCGCCGGCTCCAGGCCCAGTACGGCGAGTACGGCTTCGGGGAGGGGGCGGCGGTCAGGACGGCTCGCGCATGATCGCGGCGCGGTTCTCCATCTGCCACCATCGCCGTGCGGATAAGCCTCGGCCGGGCGTCCGTCTTGACTCTCCCCCAGGTATCGTGATTAGAGTGACCTTCATCTTCGTCGCAGGGCCAAGGGGCTGGACCTTGAGAGCGGCAGGTCGTCCACGGCGGCATCCAGGCCGAGACCCGGCAGGCGCTGGTGAACATCCAGGGTGCTCGAGGCGCCGGCGCGTCGCTGGACGATGCGGTCAGCTCGGTCATGCACCTCGCCGACATCAAGGCTTCCAGCAGATCAACCAGGTGTACGCCGAGTTCTTCAAGAAGGACCCCCAGGGACGGACGAGGATTCTGCCGGCAGGCGCCAACGACGAGCTCACGATCAGAACCTATTCCCGGTAACCCGGCACGCCCGGACCACCCTCGAGGAGCCCGATGAAATCACGAGCCGAGCTGAGCCGCCGTGAGCTGTTGCACACGGCCCTGGCCGCCCCCGTCGCCTCCCTCGCGCTGGGCGCGGAATCGCTGGCGGCGTCACTGCCCGCCGAGGCGCAGGCCGCCCATGCGGCCGCGCACCTGCACACGCCGCTCTACGAACGTCTTGGTGTGAAGACGTTCATCAACGCCTACGGCACGCTCACCACGCTCAGCGGCTCGCTGATGCCTCCCGAGGTGAAGCAGGCGATGGAGGAGGCGTCGCAGCAGTTCGTCCAGGTCCACGATCTCCAGGCGCGGGTAGGCGCCCGGCTGGCCGAGCTGACGGGCGCCGAAGCGGCGTTCGTCACCGCCGGCGCCGCCGCGGGCATGTGCCTGTCGGCCTGCGCGGTGACGGCAGGGGACGACCCGAAGAAGATGGAGCAGCTGCCGGATCTCACCGGCATGAAGAACGAGTTCATCATCCAGAAGGCGCATCGCACGCCGTACGACCATGCGTTCCGGATGGTAGGTGTCAAGCTGGTGGAGGTGGAGACGGCTGAGGACGTCCGCCGCGCCATCAACCCGAACACGGCCGCCCTCGCCATGATCCTCAGCCACAACCAGGTCGGGCACAAGGTGGAGCTCGAGGAGATGATCGCGCTGGCCCACCGCGCGGGGCTCCCGCTCATCCTGGACGCGGCTGCCGAGCTGCCGCCGGCCGAAAACCTGAGCAAGTTCGTCAAAATGGGCGCCGACCTGGTCATGTTCAGCGGCGGCAAGAACCTGCGGGGGCCGCAGTGCAGCGGCCTGATCCTCGGCCGCAAGGACCTGATCGCCAAGGCGTACGCTAACAGCTCGCCGAACAACCGCTTCGCTCGCATCGCCAAGGTGGGCAAGGAAGAGATTGTCGGGCTGATGACGGCCGTGGAGCTGTTCCTGAAAAGCGATGACGCGGCCGAGCGGCGGAAGCACCATGAAACCCTCGACCGCATTGCCGAGCGCCTCAAGGGGGTGCCCACCCTCTTCACGGAGTACATCACGAACGACGACTACAGCCACTCGCCGCGCCTCTCGGTCCAGTGGGACGAGGAGAAGCTCGGTGTCACGCTCGACCAGATGATGGACCGCCTGGTCAACGGCGATCCGCCCATCGTGGCGACCGACATGACCCGTTACCGGCCGAACTGGACGCGCGGCATCGGGCTCTTTCCGTATAGCCTCCGCCCGGGCGAGGAGATCATCGTGGCGGACCGCGTCAGGCAGATCCTGACGACGCGGACGTAAAGCGCGCGCTGGACTGCAGGGCAGGGGGCAGCAAATGAAACGAACCTCGGAGGGCAAGACGTCACGGCGTGAGATGGTGCAGATGGCCGGGGCCGGGCTGCTGGGGCTCGGGGCGATCCAGGGCGATCAGCCGCCCCGCAAGCGGCTGTACAAGGATCCGACCGGCACGTCGCCGAACACGCTGGGGGTCATTCGGTCGGGGCACCTGCTCTTCGTGAGCGGGATTGGCGGATGGTACCCGGCGAAGCGGCCTGAGGGTCCGGGCGATATCCGGCAGCAGACCGCCGATGCGCTGGGGCTGATGAAGGCGCTGCTCGAAGAGGCCGGCGCGTCGATGGCCAATCTGCTCAAGGTGCAGGTCGCGCTCGTGGACTCGGCGAAGAACTGGGAGCCGATGAACGACGTCTACAACGGCCTCGTGCCGGAGCCGCGGCCCGTCAGGTCCTACTTCGGCAGCACCGGCTTCCGGAACCCGGGCCAGCTGCTGCAGATCGACGCGATCGCCTACGTGGAATAGATGCCCAAAAGTTACCTGTCGAAGCTTGTCGACGGCGTGCGGGCCGGCGCGACGCGGCGCCAGCTGCTGCAAAGGGGCGGTGCGCTCGCCGCCGCCTGGATGCTGCCATCTCGCATCCTCGGTGCCGCCGCGGCGCCGCACGCGCGGCGTCCGGCGCCCGACGGCAGCATCTACGAGGCCATCGGCGTCCGTCCGCTGATCAACGCCCGCGGCACGGTGACCATCGTCGGGGCGACGCGCGTGCTTCCCGAGGTCAAAGAGGCGATGGAGCGCGCCTCCCGCGAGTACGTGCAGCTCGACGAGCTGATGGACGGCGTGAGCCGCCGGCTGGCGGAGCTGACCGGCGCCGAGTGGGGCGTCGTGACGAGCGGCGCCTCGGCCGCGATCACGGTGGCTGCCGCCGCCTGCATCGCGGGCGGCGACCCCGACAAGCTCGCGCAACTGCCCGACCTGCGGGGGCTCAAGGACGAAGTGATCATGCCCCGCTATTCGCGGACGGCGTACGATCACGCCGCGAAGGCGGCCGGCGTGCGGCTCGTCGAGGTCAACAGTCGCGAGGAGCTGGAGGCGGCGCTCGGCCCGCGCACCGCGATGGTGATGGTGCTGGCCGGGCGGGGATCGCAGGAGGGCCCGCTGTCGCTGAAGGTGATTGCGTCGCTCGCCGCGCCGCGCGCCGTCCCTGTGCTCGTGGACGCGGCCGCCGACGAGCTCGTCGTGCCGAACCCCCATCTCACCGACGGCGCCGACATGGTCGCCTACAGCGGCGGGAAGTGCCTGCGGGGGCCGCAGTGCGCCGGCCTGCTGATCGGCCGCCGCGACCTCGTGCAGGCCGCCTGGATCAACAGCGCGCCGCACCACGGGTTCGGACGCGGCTTCAAAGTGGGCCGTGAAGAAATCATGGGTATGCTGGCGGCGGTCGACGCGTGGCGCCACTCGCGGAACCACGCCGAAGAGCGGCGCACCTGGACCTCCTGGCTGGAACACATCGCGGACCGCGTCACCGAGGTCCCCGGCGTCACCGCCGAGATCGTGCAGCCACAGGGGCTGTCGAACCGCACGCCCTCTCTGCGCGTGCAGTGGGATCCGGCGCGGATCCCGCTCAACGGCACGGACGTCGAGCAACTGCTCTGGGACGGCGAGCCGCGCATTGCGATCGGCGGCGCCGGGTCCTTCCTGCCGTTCCCGCCGAGCACCGAGCCGATCATCCGGATCACGCCGTACCAGCTCGAAGCGGGCGAGGAACGGCTGATTGCCGAGCGCGTCCACGCGATCATGGCCAGCCCACCGCGGAAGGCGGCGCGCACTGACCCGCCGGCCGCCGACGTGAGCGGCCAGTGGGAGGTGGACGTTACGTTCGTCTCGGGCACAGCGCGGCACACCTTCGCGCTCGAGCAGAAGGCGCACGAGCTCGTGGGGACGCACTACGCCAGCTTTGCCAGCCGCGACTTCGCGGGCACGCTGCACGGGCGGGACATCCTGCTCCGGAGCTCCTACACCCTGCAGGGCGTCCGGCTGAACTACACGTTCACCGGCGTGGTGAGCGGCACCACGATGGAGGGGAGCGTCCTGCTGGGCGAGTACGGCACCGCCCACTGGAAGGCGCAGCGGCGCGGCTACCATCCGTCGGGCGCCCCGCCCACCGCCTGATCGCACGACACCCGTTCGTCTGGATATCAACCCGGCACCCGGAGGAGAGACCCCGATGCGAGCCTACCGTCCCGTCGCCCTCGTCCTGCTACTCCTGCTGATTCCCGCGTTCCTGGCCGAGCAGCCCTCGTCGGTCTCTCACGCCCAGGCGCCCTCGCAGGCCCAGGCGCTCGGCGTGGTCCGTTTTCCGCCAACAGTCGAGCCGCGCAATGACATCCAGATGCAGAACCTGGTGCCGATCCGCATGCGGGATGGCGTCACGCTGTACGCCGATGTCTTCAGGCCGCTCGGCGAGGGCCGCTATCCGGTCATCGTGTCACGGACGCCGTACAGCACCGAACGCACGCCGTCGGCCTACGCGGCCGGGGTGTTCTTCGCGCAGCGCGGCTACGTGTACGTCTTCCAGGACGTGAGGGGGCGGCACGAGTCCGAAGGCGCGTGGGACCCGTTCCATCACGACGAGCAGGACGGCTACGACACGGTCGCATGGGCGGCGAAGCAGCCGTGGTCCACCGGTAAGATTGCCATGCAGGGCGGCTCGTACCTCGGCCAGAACCAGTGGCGCGCGGCGCAGGCGAACCCGCCGGGCCTCGTCACCATCTTCCCGATGGTCGCCTCGACGAGCATCTATCACGACTGGATCACGCTCAACGGCGGCTGGCGCCTGTCGTTCAACTTCGGCTGGGGGCCCGTCCGCCAGGAATCCCGGATCATGCAGAACACCGGGCCGCACACGCTCGACGACGCCACGGCCATCCACTTCGATACGCTCCAGCGTCATCTTCCGCTCTCGACGATGCAGCGGCTGGCTGGCCGGAACGCCAAGTTCTACGACGACTGGCTGGCGAATCCCGACTACAACGACTACTGGAAGCCGCTCAACGTCGAGGAGATGTTCGACAAGATCACCATCCCTGCCCACACCTTTGGCGGCTGGTTCGACATCTTCAGCCAGGGCACGCTTCGCGGGTACGTCGGGATGAGTCAGAAGGGGGGCACGCCAGAGGCCCGCACGATGAGTCACATGGTCATCGGTCCGTGGGGCCACGGAGCGTCCCGCTCGTTTGGCGACATCGATTTCGGGCCCGAGGCGGACGTGGACGCCCTGGATCTGCAGCTCCGCTGGTACGACTACTGGCTGAAGGGCATCGACAACGGCCTCGCCGGCGAACCGCCCGTGAAGCTGTTCGTCATGGGGCGCAACGAGTGGGTTTACGAGAACGAGTATCCGCTGGCGCGCACGGACTACCGGCCGTTCTACTTCACCAGCGGAGGCCGGGCGAACACCGCCAAGGGTGACGGGAGCCTGACCTGGACGAAGCCGGCAGGGTCCTCGACGGCGGACCGCTACACGTACGATCCGGCGAACCCGGTTCCGTCCCTCGGCGGGAACAACTGCTGCGGGACGCCAACGCCGACCGGGCCGAAGGACCAGCGCCCGATCGAGGACCGCCAGGACATTCTGATTTATACGTCCGAGCCGCTGCAGGACCAGCTCGAGGTGACCGGGCCGGTGACGATCGTGCTCTACGCCTCGTCCGACGCCGTGGACACGGACTTCGTGGCCAAGCTGGTGGACGTGCATCCCGACGGCGAGAGCTACAACATGGCCGAGGGCATCGTGCGGGCACGCTACCGCGACAGCCTCAGCAAGCCGACGCTGATGAAGCCGGGGCAGGTCTACCGGTTCGAGATCGACATGGTGGGCACATCGATCGCGTTCCAGAAGGGGCACCGGATCCGCGTCCACGTGACCAGCAGCCACTTCCCGCAGTTCAACCGGAACCTGAACACGGGCGCGAAGTTCGGCACGAGCGCCGAACTGAAGGTCGCGCAGCAGACGATCTACCACGACGCCGAACGGCCGTCGCACATCGTCCTGCCGGTGATCCCGTCGCGCGGGCCGCGGCAGTCGGAGCAGTGACGGGACGCGCGGCCAGAGGGGCCGTGACCGCACGAAGCTGTATCCCACGCCGCCGCGGCGCGGCCCGACCCGAAGAGGATCTGCGCCTGCTGCGATCGACTCGTAGCGGGTCCTCGAGCGCAAGGCGGGGCGCCTGATATTCGACGGCTTCCGGACCGGCATCGAGGTCTGCGCGCGGCCATGCTCCACGGCGGGCCGATCCGGCCACCACGGACCCGCACTTCACCTCGATCCGCACGGCGGCCGTCTACCGGTTCGTCCGGCCGGTCTGTTACCAAAGCTGCCCGGACGCGACGCTGCCGGCGGAGCTGGGGAACCAGAACGTGCGGGGCATCTGGCGTCTGGAGGACGACCAGTTCACCAGTGACGACGCCTGAACCGGCACGGGCGCCTTGATCGACTTCGGCCGGGCGTATACTCCACGGGAGCCGGCTGTCCGGGCTCTCGAGCGACTGCAGCTCGTTTCGGAAGGGGTTTCCATGAACAGGCGTGAAGCATTCATGACCATCGGGATCGGAACTGCCGCGTCGGTCCTGTCGCGGTCCATCGGGCTCACGGCGGCGGACCAGTCGCCGGCACCGGTCAAGGGGCGTCTCACGCGCGACACGGCGCGCCCGCACCTCGGCGGGATCGCCCTGTTCGCCATAACGCCGATGCGCCTGAGCGGCGGGCGCGTCGAGGTGGACTACGACGGGTTCGCGCGGAACATGCGCTTCTACGTCACGCACAAGGGGACGTACACGCTCGCGGTCTGCGGTGCGGTCGGCGAGTACTTCGCGCTCACGCCGGAGGAACGTCAGCGGCTCTTCACGATTGCGGCAGCCGAGAAGAGCGACCGCCTGCTGGTGGGCGGCGCCAGCGGAGATACGACCCGCGAGGCGATCACCAACGCGCAGGCGGCCGAGAAGGCCGGCGCCGACGTGGCGCTCGTCCTGCCGTCCGAGACGGTCGGCAAACGGGGCGATGCCGCCATGCGGGCGCACTTCCTCGAGGTCGCGCGCGCGGTCGGCATCGGGGTCATCCCGTATCGTTCCCCCGTGACCCTGTTCAGCCTGGATACGGTCGAGGCGCTGCTGGAGCAGCCGAACATCCTGGCGATCAAGGAGCAGACCGGCGACCTGCGGTTCATTCGCGATGCGGCGGTCAGGACGAAGCAGCGGATCCCGCTCGTCCCGGCGCACGAGCGGATGGCGCCGTTCAACTACCTCGCGGGCGCGTCCGGGATCACGAGCGGCCATGCGAACTTCACGGCCTCGCGGACGATCGAGCTGTGGGAGTGGCTCAAGGCCGGGCGGACGGAGGACGCGATGGCACTGGCGGATCAGTTCGCCGAGCTCGATCGGCTCCGCGCGACCTACGGCGATGTGCTGCTCAAGGCGGGCCTGGAGCTACGCGGTCTGGCCGGCGGGCCGCTGCGCCTGAAACCGGAGCCGCTGCCGGCCGAGGGTCGGCAGACGCTCGAGCGCGCCATGCGGCAGCTTGGCGTGCTGGATCGGGTGACGTAGGGAGCTGCGATGAGCATCGATAGGCCTGGGGACGAGCACGCGACGGAGGAACGGGTCATGAAGCGGGAGCCCGAGCAGCCGGCGCCGTGGAGCCGGAGAGACATGTTTCGCATCGGCGGGATGGCGACGGCGGTCGGGATGATCGGCGGGGTCGACGTGGCGGGTGCCGCGCCCGGCGCCGCGGCCGCGGACACCGCCGAGATCTACACGCGCATCGGCGTGCGCCCGTTCATCAACCTGACCGGCACGCTCACCGTCAACGGCGGCGCGCTGATGCTGCCGGAGGTTCGCGATGCCGAGCACCAGGCGGCGGCGCACGCCGTGAACCTGGACGAGCTGATGGAGCGCGTCGGCGCGCGGATCGCCGAGCTGATGGGCTGTGAGGGGGCGATCGTCACGGCGGGCGCCGCCGCGGCGCTGACGCACGCCACGGCGGCCTGCATTGCCGGGTCCGACCCGGAACTCATCCAGCAGCTGCCGGACCTGACCGGGCTCAAGGACGAAGTGATCATCCCGCGGGAGTCCCGCAACGTGTACGACCAGGCGTTCCGGACGCTCGGCATCCGGATGGTGGAGGTCAACACGCCTGCGGAGTTCCACGCCGCGCTTGGCCCGCGCACCGCGATGGTGGCGGTGCTGGGTACGGGCGAGGCTCGCGGGCCGCTGCGCCTCGAGGAGATGGCGTCGGCGGCGCGCCAGGCGGGCGTACCGGTGATCGTGGACGCCGCGGCGGAGCTGCCCCAGCGTCCCAACCCGTATCTCTCACGCGGCGCCGACCTGGTGGCCTACAGCGGCGGCAAGGTGATTCGCGGCCCGCAGTGCGCCGGGCTGCTGCTCGGCCGGAAGGATCTCGTCTGGGCCGCCTTCATGAACAGCGCGCCGCACCATTCCTTCGGCCGCATGATGAAGGCCGGCAAGGAGGAGATTATGGGCATGCTCACGGCTGTCGAGGTGCTCGCCGCCCGCGGGATCGAAGAGGATCACCGTCGCTGGCGCGGATGGCTCCAGGAGATCAGCGATGCGCTGACCAAAGTGTCTGGTGTCCGGACCGACATCCAGGACCCGGCCGGCGCCAGCCCCTTTCCCACGATGATGGTCGAGTGGGACGCCGAGCGAGTCGGCATCACGGCCGGCGAGGTGTACAAGCAGTTGATCGACGGCGAGCCGCGGATCAAGTCTCACGCGTCGGGCGACGGCTACTCGTTCCGCGTCCGCCCGACGGCCATGCGTCCCGGAGACGCGGGGCTGGCCGCGCGCCGCATTGCCGAGGTGCTCGGCAGCGCTCCGCGGGGCAGATCGGCCACGCCCCCCGCCAGCCCGGTGACCGACATCACCGGCCGCTGGGAAGTGGACGTGAAATACACGAGGGGCGAGGCCCGGCACCGGCTGTTCCTGAGCATGAGCGGCAATCAGGTGCTAGGGACGCACCTCGGCCGGCTCCTCGATGGACCTCTGACCGGCACGGTGCACGGTGACCGCGTGCGCATGCGCAGCAGCCTGCCCTCCCAGGGCACGAGCGTGGACTTCACCTTCGAGGGGCAGGTCGCCCAGGGCTCGATGCAGGGCGAGGTGGACCTCGGTGAGTACGGGACGGCCCGCTGGATCGCCCGCCGCCTGGGGGCGGGGGAGTCCTGACCCCGGCCCGCTGAACGGCGGCCGCCCCGCTGTCGGGGCGCTGACCGCCGAGGTCCCTATGCAGTGGAGTTCTCCCGGCAGCAGGAACACTATGCGCAGGCGGAAGCCCCCGTCCTCCTCTGGGACTAGCGGTAGTTGCTGTAGGGCCCGGCCTGCGACCAGTCCGTGCGGCTGATGCCCTCGGTGTCCCACACGATCTGGCCATCCCGCATGGTCAGGACCGCCCGCATGTTGCGATCCCCGCGGAGCCGCTCGTGGCTCGTGTCGAGAAAGCCGAAGCGCCCCTGCTGGATCTCGATCACCGCGAGGTCCGCCACGCCCCCTTCGCGCAGCGTGCCGAGCTCCGGACGCTTCAGGGCGCGTGCCGGCCGCACCGTGACGCGTTCCACCAGGTCCTCGATGGACACGCCCATGTTAAGGAACTTGGACAGTGTGGTCATCAGGTCCCCACGGGGTAGCAGCAGGCTGGTCTTGTCCATCGCGGTCGAAATCGTGTCGGGCAGGAACCCGGCGCGGACGGCGGGGACCGCCAGCCGGAAGCGGAAGCTCTGCGACCCGTGGCCGAGGTCGAAGAGCACGCCGCGCTCGCGCGCGCGCCTGAGCGTCTCGTTGACACCGCCGTTGCCGTCGAACACCGGCGTGGCGGGGCCGAACGTCTCGGTCACGAGATCGCCTGGACGCAGCCGCTCGAGCACGAGCTCGCGGTAGTCGAGCCCCGCGTCGGGCTGGTACTCCACGAGCGCGACGCCGTCCATCGAGCTGGCCGCCCGCAGGCTGCGCTCGATGCCCTCGCGGCCGGCGCCCCGCAGGTGCGGGCTCCGGATCCCGACGATCGTCTGCCGGTGGCGGCCGGCCATTTGGACGGCTTCCTCCACGCCGAGGTCCGCCGGATCGGCCTGCTCCTGCCCTTCGAGCATCCCGCTGCCCACGATGTTCAGGAAGGCCAGCACCCGCACGCGCGAGTGATCCACCACGAGGGTCCTGAAGGATTCGAAGTTGCGCCAGCCTGTGCTGCCGCCGTCGACTACCGTCGTCACGCCGTGCCGCAGGGCGTTGTGGTCCGGGTTGACGTTGCGCCAGGCGGTGCGCGCGTCGCCCTGGCGCAGGACCCCCTGCGCGTTCACATACGCGTGCAGGTCGATCAGCCCCGGGGTCACGCAATAGGCGCTGACGTCGACGGTACGTTTCGCCTGGTCGGCCGGCAGGTTCGTGCCGATCCGGACGATCCGGTCGCCGGCGACAGCAATGTCCATGCGGCCGTTCCGGCCCGCGGCGGGATCGATGACGTGGCCGTTCCTGAACAGATAGTCGTAGATCGGTTCGCTCTGCGCGAGCGGACGGCCCGAGCCGGCCAGCAGCGCGCAGGCGCCGGCGAGCGCGAGCGCCAGGCGGACGGGGACAGAGCGGTTGGCCGTCATTCGCGCGTCCTCCCGTTGCTGCCCGGCGCGTCCCAGTCGGGGAAGGCGATGGCGTCGCGGTCGTAGACGATTTCCCCCGCCCGGACGGTCAGCACGTTGAGGAGCCGCTGTGTGCCGAGGCGCTTCTTGCCCCAGGCGTCATGGAACGAGAAGACGCCCTCGTCCAGCCGCAGGACGGCGATGTCGGCGTCGCGCCCCTCGCCGAGCGTGCCGACCTGGGGAAAGCGCTTGATGGTGCGGGCGGGCGTGACCGTCGAGCGGTAGACCACGTCGCGCAGTGGCATGCCGAGCAGCAGCATCTTCGAGATCGAGTTGGGCATGTCCGACTCGGTGCTGAGAATGCTGCCGGCGTGCAGATCGGTGCTGATGGTGTCAGGCGGGAAGTCCTGTGCCATCGCGCGGTCGGCGACCGGCCAGAGGAAGCTGCCGCCGCCGTGCCCGAGGTCGAAGAGCACGCCGCGCTTGCGCGCTGCGTGCATGTAGGGCTGCACCCGGTTCGTCCGGCGGTCGAGGATCTCCACGTGCCGGTCGTTGTAGAAGTGCGTATGAATGTCGCCGGGGCGCATCTTCTCGAGCACCTTCGTGCGGGTGTCACGACCCGTCCAGCTGAGGATCGTGTTGTCCAGGATCACCGGCGTGTTCGAGAGGCGGCCCGCTTCGATCGCCCGGTCCACCGACGTCCAGCCGGAGCCGCCGAAGTGGGCGTTCTTCACGCCGACGATCAAGTCGGGGAAGGCCAGGATCTTGTCGGCCGTCGCCCGCGGGTTCATGTCCTCGATGTCATCCTCTTCGCCGCCCATCCCGAGCCCGACGCTGTTGATGAACGTGAACACCCGGGCCCTGGCCCGCCGGAGGATCTTCTCCTGGTAGTCCTCGAAGTTCCGCCACCCTGGTCCGCCGGCGTCCACGACGGTCGTGGTGCCGGCGGGGAAAGCCGTCTCGTCGGGGAAGAGCGACCCGGCGTAGCCATAGTGATGCGCGTGGATGTCCACCAGGCCGGGCACGACGTACAAGCCCTTCACGTCCACGATCCGTTTCGCGGAGCCTGTCGGGATGGCCGCCGCCACCTGGACGATCTTCCCGTCACGCACGGCGACGTCCCGCACGGCGTCGATATCGTTGGCCGGATCGATCACGTGCCCGCCGGTGAGGAGCAGATCGTAGACCGACTCCTGGGCCGCCGCCGGCGTGCCGGCGAGCGCCAGGAGAACCGCCAGTGAGATGCGAATCGTTCCGTGCATGCAGGACCCTCTTGTTCTCTGCGCGGTCACTCCACGCTCATTCCACGGAGGCGATGCAGTCTACCTGGAGCAGCTGCCCCTGGCGCCGGAAGTCGGCTGCGCCAAACCAGGAGAGGGTGGGCCGCGGTTCGGGGAAGTTCTGCCGGAAGACCTCCTCCACCGTCTGCTGGTTCTTCTCGGGATCGATCAGCGAGATCTGCACCTGGAGGACGCTGGCCATGGACGAGCCAGCGCGGGCGAGACTCCCGCTCATGATCTCGAGCGCGTCGGTCAGCTGCCGACGGGCGTCGCCGGGGCCCTCCGGCCGCCGCTCAGGATACCAGCCGCCGATGCCGCCGAGGAAGAGGAGGGGCCCGGAGCGGATGGGCCCTCCCACCCGTTCCATGCCGGGCGCCCACGCGGCGGGTTGTGCCGCCGCAGCGCCGCTCCGGGGTTCCGAATCAGAGCGCCGCAATGCAGTCGATCTCCACGAGCGAGCTGCCGGGAATGCCGCCGTAGCAGGCGATAGTCGTCCTGACCGGCGGCCGGCCGAACCGGCCGCGGTAGGCCTCGTTCATCGCGGCGTAGTCCTTGATGTCGTGCAGGTACACGTTGACCTTCAGCACCTTGTCCATCGACGACCCGGCCTTCTTCAGCTCCGCCTCGATCTGGTTGAGCACCGAGACGGTGTGCGCGGTGATGTCGCCGGGGCCGTGTTCCCCCTTGCCCGCCACGTACACCAGCCCGTTGTGGGTGACGGACCCGGAAAACAGCGGCGCCTGAGCCCCCTGCTGACTCTCATCCGGGACATGCGTGATGGGAGCCGCCTCCGCCGGCTTCGCGTGCGCCATCCCGAAGAGGCTGGCGCCGGCGGCGGCGATCGTGGTGAACAGGGACTTGACGGCGGATCTGCGCGAAGTGTTCTCAGTGACGTTCACGCTCTCTCTCCATTCGTGTGTGTGGTCGCCTTCTGCTGTGGCTTCACCGCTCCCGCGAGGATAGCGGCCCTGTCGACGAGCGAGCAAGCGAAATGCAACCACGGCGGCGCAGCCCGCTCACTGGTTGACCCGCGCGCGCGTCCCTCCTAGGATGTCGCAACGGACGAACGTGATTGCTGAACGGAGGCCACTCAGATGCAGACGACACGACGCGGGTTCCTCGGGGCGGCGGCCGCATCGACCATCGCGCTGTCCACACCGGCGCGGCTGGCGGCGCTCGCGCAGGCGCGGCAGTCGGCGGAAGCCGGACGGCTCTTCCGAGACGACATCCTGACGCCCGCGCTCCTGCTGGACCTCGACGCCTTCGAGGCGAACGTTCAGGAAATGGCGTCGTTCCTTAGGTCTCATCAGCGCGGGTTCCGCCCGCACGGCAAGTCCCATAAGTGCCCGGAGGTCGGCAAGGCACTGGCGAAGGCGGGGGCGCTCGGGCACTGCGCGGCGAAGCTGAGCGAGGCGGAGGTCTTCGCGGCCCACGGCCTCGGCGGCCTGCTCGTGACGACGGCCGTGATCGGCAAGGCGAAGATCGGTCGCGCGGTGAAGCTGGCCGCGGCCAGGCAGGACACGATCTTCTCGGTGGACCACGCAGAGAACGTGAGGGACCTGAATGCCGCCGCGGCGGCGCACGGCGGCCGGCGGCCGCTGCGGCTGAACCTCGCGGTCGACCTCCTGATCGGCCGGACCGGGATCGAGATGGGGCAGCCGGCGCTCGAGCTGGCGCAGCTCATCGACGCGCTCCCGAACGTCCGGCTGGCGGGGCTGCAGGCCTACGACGGCGGGGCGTCGCACACCACCGGGTTCGAACAGCGGAAGGCGCGGTCGACCGAGTCCATGAGCCGCGCGGCCGAGACGCGTAGGCTGATCGAGCGCAGTGGGATCGAGTGCCCGCTGCTGTCGGGCGGGTCCACGGGCACGTACAACATCGACGTCGAGGTGGACGGCGTCACCGAGCTGCAGCCCGGCAGCTTCGTGTTCATGGACCTCGACTACAACCGGATCGGCGGGCAGGATGGGCCTGTTTACGACGATTTCCGCAGCGCCCTGACTGTGCTCACGACTGTCGTGAGCCACCGGCCCGGCGTGGCGATCGTGGACGGGGGGTTCAAGGCGTTCTCGACCGATCGGCCGTTCACACCGCGCGCCACGGATCCGGCGCTCGCCGAAGTCCCGTATGCCTGGGGCGGCGACGAGCACGGGCGTCTCGACCTCTCAGCCGCCGAGCGCGAGGTGAAGCTCGGCGATCGTATCGAGTTCCTCGTGCCGCACTGCGATCCCTCGGTCAACCTGTACGACGCGATGTACTGCCTGCGCGGCGACCACGTGGAGGCTGTCTGGCGTATCGCGGCGCGCGGCATGAGCCAGTGAGCGGCCCGTGGCGGCCCAGCTGAGAAGAGCATGGGAACGGAAAATGCCGCCGGACTTGACAATGTGTGGGCCCGCGGGTACACGGTAATCGGCACTTCACAACAGCGGAGGTTGCCATGATCCCCTTCGGGAAGGAACGCGCCACTCAATGAACGACTCCGAGTCGCCGCGCCGGCTGCAGCCGGTCGGCGCCCTAGCGAAAGTAGCAAAGAAGGAGCAGCAGCCATGAGATTCCGTGCACTCGGGTACTTCCTCGCTCTGGCTGCCGTGGTGATGCCAGCAACTGCAGCCCATGCGCAGCTCGCCGCGCAGACTGCCTTGGTCGGCATCGTGACCGACACCGGCGGCGGCGTGCTGCCAGGCGCCACGGTGGTCGCGGTGAACCAGGGGACCAAAGACACCTACGAGGCGATCACCAACGCGCAGGGCCAGTACAACCTGCAGTTCGTCCGCCCGGGAGGGTACACGATCACAGTGACCGTGCCGGGCTTTCAGACCTTCAGGGCGACCGGCGTCGAGGTCACGACCAACCAGGTCGTGCGCACGAATGCAGTCCTGCAGGTCGGAGCCCTGCAGGAAGAGGTGCTCGTCGAGGCGCGCGCCGCGGTCCTTGCCACCGACCGTTCGACCGTGTCGGACACCATCGATGAGCGGCAAATCACCGAACTGCCGTCCCGCGGGCGCAACGTGTGGCAGATGGCCGAAATCACGCCTGGCGTGCAGCGCGGCACCCGGGGAGGCACCTGGATCGGTGCGGGGCAGCGGGACATCCAGAACAGTCTGACGCTCGATGGTATCAATGCGGCGGCCAACCTGATGCCCTCGACCTCAATGCAGCCGATTGCCGATGCCGTCGAGGAGATCGTGGTGCAGACCGGCAGCACCTCCGCCGAGTTCGGGTCGTATCTCGGCGTCCACGTGAACGTCGTCACGAAGAGCGGTACCAACACCCCGCACGGCAGCCTGTCGTACTTCTACCAGGGGGACGCGCTCGACGCTCGCGGGTTCTTCGAGAATCGGAGCGCCCCGAAGAATCCCCGGACCTACAACCAGTTCTCCGTTCAGACGGACGGTCCCGTGGTCATCCCGGGCTTCTACGACGGCCGCAACCGGACGTTTTTCATGGCGGCGTACGAGGGCATTCGGCAGGATCAGCAGTCAGCCGCCATCGCGACGGTCCCGACGAGTCTGATGCGGCAGGGCAATTTCTCGGAGGTCGCTACCCAGCTCCGGGATCCGCTGACGGGCCAGCCCTATCCAGGCAACATCATTCCGCCGTCGCAGCTGTCGCCAATCGCGCTGCGGTTCCTGCAGGAGTTCTTCCCGGCGCCCAGCCGGCCGGGCCTCGCCGCCAACCTCGTGGGCAGCAGCGCCCAGAACGTCGACCAGGACCAGGTCCTGCTGCGCATCGATCAGAACATCGGGAACCGCGCGCGGGTGTACTTCCGCTACAACTGGCAGGACGAGTTCACCGATGACGTGGGCATCATCCCGGTTACCGGGAGCAAGCAGCCCCGGACCAATACGAACTATCTGGGCACGTACACGCACACGATCAGGCCGAACCTGCTGAACGACTTCCGGATCGGCTACCACTCCGTGCCTGAAGACACGCTGAATTACTTCTTCGTGAACGGCCTGACGTCGGCCGGGGCCGATCTCGGCATTCCCGGCTTCGACGGCGATGTGCGCTTCAACAACCCGGGCATTCCGGACATCAGCCTGACCGGCTTCAGCGGCCTCGGGCTGGGCGGCACCAACTGGCTGCAGTTCGACCGGACCTTCCAGCTTTCGAACATCCTGGCCTTCAACCGGGGCTCGCACAACCTCCGGGCCGGGTTCGACGCGCGCCGCGTCGAAACCGGCCGGCAGGCGGCGAACAGCCCGCGTGGCAACTTCGCCTTCGACGGCCAGATGACCGGCCACGCCGTGGCGGATTTCATGGTGGGACTGCCCCGGTCGGTGCGGACGCCGGTCAACCAGATCCAGGGACACGTCGGGCACTGGCGCAACGGGCTCTTCGTCAACGACACATGGCAGGCCACGCGCAACGTGACGCTGAGCCTCGGCCTCCGCTACGAACTGCACACGCCGGTGCAGACGTACGCAGGCTTGGCGACGATGCTGACGCCGGACTTCACGCGGATCATTCCCGAAACCCTCCCCGCGGTCGGTTTCGAGTTCCACGATCCGAACAACAACCTGTGGGCCCCGCGCCTGGGCGCGACCTACCGTCTATCGGAGAAGACCGTCTTTCGCGGGGGTTGGGGGATTTACTACAACCCCAACCAGATGAACACCTTCACGTTCCTGACGAACAACCCGCCGTTGGCGGCCGAGTTCACGTTCTTCTCGGATCCCGCGAATCCGACCCTGTCGTTCACCAGCCCCTTCGGCGTGGTCGGGCCCGGCGCGCCGCCGGACGTCATCTCGCCGAACCGGGACCTGCCGCCCGCGCGGAAGAACCAGTGGAGCCTCGACGTTCAGCGGGAGATCTTCCGGAATACCGCCCTCGACCTCCAGTACGTCGGGTCCCGGACGACGAACCTGGATCGCAGCTTCTTCGTCAACACTCCGGCGCCCGGGCCGGGTGCCATCCAGGCCCGGCGGCCAAACCCGGCCTTCGGCAACCTGCGTATCATCCAGAACGATCAGGTCGCCGACTACGACGCGTTCACCGTCCACATGCGGCGCCGCATGACCGACGGGCTGCTGGCGAGCGTGCACTACACGTACTCTCGCAACCGCGACATGGGCACCAACTCGAACGCGGGCGGCCGGACGATGGACGACTTCGACATCTGGCGGGATTACGGGCCCGCGAACTGGGACATCCCGCACCGGTTCGTGGCCAGCTACCTCTATGAGATGCCGTTCTTCCGCGACTCGAATCAGCTGCTGCTGCGGCACGTCCTGGGCGGCTGGCAGATCGGCGGCGTGACCACGATCCAGAGCGGCACCCCGGTCAACATCACGATCGGTACGGATCGGGCGAACACCGGCAGCCCCGGCCAGCGGCCCGACCTGGTCGGCTCGCCGTCTACGACCTGCGGCGCCAACAACCTCGTCGGCTGCATCGACCCGTCCGCGTATGCGCTGCCGGCCCAGTTCACATTCGGCGACGCGCCCCGCAACCACCTGCGGGGGCCCGGAATCTCGAGCACCGACCTGTCGCTGGCAAAGAACTTCCGGATGGCGGGACGCGGTCAGCTCCAGGTCAGGGTGGAGGCGTTCAACGTCTTCAACCAGGTGAATGTGAACAACCCGAACGGCGTCTTCGGCACCGCCAATTTCGGCCGCATCACCTCGGCTCGGCCGATGCGCCAGATTCAGCTCGGAGGCAGATTTTCGTTCTAGTTCCAGTCCCACGGCATCTGAGAGATCCTCCCCCGTGCCACTGGCTCCGAGCGGTCCGCCCGGAGCCGGTGGTCGTTCTGCGCACCTCCAGGACAGAAGGACGGGAACATGGTGCCTGGTTGTCGGGCGCGCCCCTAGCGGTATCTCTACATCTCTACGCGTCCAGCGGGCCATCGGCCAGTAAGGCCGCAGACATGCGGCAGCAGGCAGTTTCCGACACGAGCAGAGGAGTTCGAATGAGACGCGCAAGCGCAC